>Ga0070697_100001350_pt1 | contig 18567 bp, 17 predicted proteins | sample KBSK1501metaG_FD_65475 | JGI IMG/M metagenome (GOLD analysis project Ga0070697, IMG submission 65475) | Corn, switchgrass and miscanthus rhizosphere microbial communities from Kellogg Biological Station, Michigan, USA - KBS K1-50-1 metaG | ecosystem: Host-associated > Plants > Roots >... | reverse complement strand
GCCTCGCCTGACCTTCCTTTTTCGTTCAGGCAAGTATCGGCATGCCCCCTTGTCCGATCTGGCCCCTCAAAATGTCATCCGAATCTCCTCGGCCTTCTCACCAACACCTAAGTCCAACAGAACACTCGGGCACCGCTCGTCGCAGCCCTCGGTTGCGGAATCGCTGTTCACTGATCTCTGCGATTAATCTGCCAAATGCTCCTCCTGCTAAACTCTCTTGGTGTCCCCCATCGCCTACCTTGAGTGCACCAAATGTGGTGCACACCTCACCGCAGACCATCCGCAGACCATATGTCCCAAGGATGGCGGCGTGCTCTATGTTCGCTATGACCTGGGAAACCTAAAGCAAAACTTTAACCGCGACTCCTTGCGGACCCGCCCCGCAGTCATGTGGCGCTACGCTGAGGTCCTGCCCGATGGCACTCCCGTGTCGTTGGGTGAGGGTTTTACTCCGATGTTGCCCAGCCGGGAATTTCCGGGTGTTTATATTAAGGACGAAGGTCTGAACCCGACCGGTTCTTTCAAAGCGCGCGGCCTGTCTGCCGCCGTCACCATGGCCAAGGCATACGGTCTTAAGAAGCTGGCGATTCCGTCGGCTGGAAACGCGGCCAGCGCCTTGGCTGCTTATGCCGCCGCCGCCGGTCTGGAAGCGCACATTTTCATGCCCCGGGATGTGCCCTTTGCCAATCGGGTGGAGTGCGCAAGCTACGGCGCACAGGTGACGCTGGTCGACGGTCTCATCAGCGACTGTGCCCGCCTGGTGGGCGAGCGCAAAGACAAAGAAGGCTGGTTTGACGTCTCTACCTTGAAAGAACCTTTCCGGGTTGAAGGCAAAAAGACCATGGGGTACGAGATCGCCGAGCAGCTCAACTGGAAGCTGCCACGGGGGATCATTTACCCCACGGGCGGCGGCGTTGGCCTCATTGGCATGTGGAAGGCGTTTGAGGAAATGGAATCACTGGGATGGATTGGAGCCGAGCGTCCCAAGCTGGTCTCCGTGCAATCCGCTGGTTGCGCCCCGATTGTTAAAGCGTGGGATGAAGGTAAGTCCAACTCCGAATTCTGGCCCGAGGCTTCCACTTTGGCAGCCGGTCTCCGCGTCCCCAAAGCCTATGGAGATTACCTCCTGCTCGATATTCTGAAGAAAAGTTGTGGCATGGCCTTGTCCGCGACCGACACAGAAATAATGGAAGCAGTGCGGCACTGGGCTGCGGTGGAAGGAGTTTTTGCCGCTCCGGAAGGAGCAGCGTCGCTGGTCGCTTATCGCAAATTGCGTGCCCGCGGGTTCTTCGTCGCCGAAGACCAGGTTGTTCTGTTCAACACCGGATCTGGGTTGAAGTACCTGGAAGTCATCGACGGACAAAAGAGAAATGCCAAACCGCCGGCCTCGCGCCAGATCGGCGGAATCATCGGGCCGTACTAGGTAGTGCCGCCGGCTTTAGCTCTTCGTGCTACATTTCCCTCAGCGGAGCTTATGGAACAGCGCCTCATCCTTATTGACCTGCTAATCAAGGTGGGCGTAGCCGCCTCGGCCGCTAGCATTCTCGGCCGCTCGGTCGAGTTCAAGTCTCTGCTGTTCCGCGACGAGCGCAATTGGAAACAGAAAATCTACCTGGTGCTTTGGATCGGCATTCCCCTAGCTCTGGGCGTCTGGATCCGCATCAACGTCAAGAGCTTTCTTCCCGGGGATTTGTCCTTTGAGACCACTGTGCTGCTGGGCGTGATCGGCGGGCGATTTACGGGTGTGCTGGGCGGGGTTCTCCTGGCTCTCCCCGCACTTTGGCATGGCGAATGGGCGACGCTGCCATTCAACGTGCTGTGCGGGTTTGTGGCGGGACAATTGCGCAATTTCGCTCCCAATCGCGAAGACATCTGGTCGTTTTCCCCGGGTGTTGATCTGAGCATTTACCGGTGGATCAGGCGTAACCTGCCCAAGCCCCACCCGTTTGAATGGCAGACTATGTTTTTTGTCACGATTGTGGGCTTGCGCTTTGTGCAAACCGAGCTTTCGCGTTTCCTGCCGCATGCCGCTTTCAGCCTGGAAAGTCCGACCTGGTTGGTAAAAATCGCAATCTACGCTTCCTCGGTCATTGTCATCGGGACTGAACTCAAAATCTGGAACAGCGTGCGCATTCAAATCAAGCTGGAAGAGCAAGAGCGCCTGTTGCTGCACTCGCGCATGGAGGCGCTGCAGAACCAGATCAACCCCCACTTCCTTTTTAATACCCTGAACTCGGTCTCCTCCCTGGTTCGCTTTGATCCCGACACCGCCCGCCAACTGATCATCAAGCTGGCCAACATTCTGCGCCGCCTGCTCAACAGCAGCGATGCCTTTGTGCCGCTTCGCGAAGAAATGGAATTCATCGACAACTATCTCGACATCGAGGTAGTCCGCTTCGGCCGTGACAAACTGCGAGTGGTGAAGGAACTCGAAACCTCGTCCCTCGACACCATGGTCCCAAGCATGTTGCTACAGCCGTTGGTGGAGAATTCCATCAAGCACGGCTTGTCATCGAAGATCGACGGCGGCAGCATCTACTTGCGCAGTCGGCTTACCGACTCGCATCTGATCATTGAAGTCGAGGACGATGGCGTGGGAATGGGTTCGGCCAATCTGCTGGAGCGGCCGACTGGCTTGGGCGGAAACGGCATCGGCATGGCCAATGTGGCGGAGCGGTTGAAGGTTCTCTACGGCGACACCGCCCGCATGACCATTGACAGCCGCGAGGGGACGGGAACTCTGGTCAGATTGCGGCTCCCCGTCCTGCAAGGGACAGGCGCGATTCCGGAAGCTTTCTACGAAGCTCGTTCCAACACGCGGCGGTAAAACTCCTCATACTGCGGGATGATCCTGCTGGCGCAGAAACGCGATTGCGCCACCGCCCGGCTGGCCTTGGCCATTTGCTGCAACGCCTTCTCATCGTTTAACAGTTCGATGACATAGCGCGCCATGGTGTCCACATCGCCGACTTCTGCCAGGCACCCGCTTTTCCCATGCTCGATCAATTCCGGAATGCCGCCCACTCGCGTGGCGATAGGGACGACCTCACACGCCATGCCTTCCAGCGCCGCCAGCCCGAACGATTCCAATTCGCTTGGCAACAGCAGGATGTCGGCGAGAGACAGCTTCTCCTGCACCTGCTCCTGCTTGCCCAGAAAAATCACGTCGTTGTGAATGCCTTTCTGTACCGCCAGCCATTCGGCACGCGAGCGGTCGGGTCCGTCACCGATCATCAGCAGCTTGGAGGGAATCTGCTTGCGTACCCGGTCAAAGACCTCGATGCAATCCGTCACGCGTTTAACGGGACGAAAATTGGATAGATGCACCAGCAAGCGCTCGCCGCCGGGAGCGTACTCTTTCTTTAACTCCTTGGCGTTCTCGCCCCGGACGTACACGTCGCAATTCACGAAGTTGTAAATCACCTTAATATTGTTGCGAATGTCGAATTCCCGCAGCGTGCGCTCTTGCAGATATTGCGAGATCGCGGTCACGCCGTCGCTCTGCTCAATCGAGAAGCGGGTGATAGGAAGATAGGAGCGGTCGAGCCCCACCAGCGTGATGTCGGTTCCGTGCAACGTGGTCACGAACGGAAGCTTTCGTCCGCGCGGCTTGGCCGCCATCATCTGGCGCGCCAGCAGAGCGCTCACCGAATGCGGAATCGCATAGTGCACATGTAGCAGATCGAGGTCGTAAAGCTCGGCCACTTCTGCCATCCTCGAAGCCAGGGCCAGGTCATACGGAGGGTAGTCGAACAGCGGGTACCGTGAGACTTCTACTTCATGGTAGTGAATGTTGGGATGGGGGCCGGTCAGCCGAATGGGCTGCGCGTAAGAGATAAAATGAACCTCGTGATCGCGTTCCGCCAGTTCCAGCCCCAGTTCGGTCGCGACTACGCCGCTGCCGCCGTAGGTCGGATAGCACGTAATGCCGATCTTCATGCCCGTCCCTTCCGCATCAGCGTCCTGGCTCCTCACATTCGATGGCCGGATCGCGGCCGGGATTCAGATTTTGACTGAATGTGTTATGTGGGGAGAGAAAAAAACCGTACTAGAACGCGCCCTGCACGTTCTTGGAGGGCTCCGAGTCGGCGGCCATGGCGTCGACCTGCTGCTGCAATCGTTCCTGGATTGCTGGGTCGAGGCCTGTGAACTCAATGCCCATGCCCACTCCACCATCACAGGTCCTGACAATGGCAGGAGTGGCAATCTTTTCAGGACCCAGCCAGAGCGTGATGGTTAGGATTTTTCCTACCGGGAGAGGGAGCATTGTCTCGACATAACATCCGCGGCCGTTTACGTCTGCCACCTTGGTTTTCATGGGCGCGCCGCCGCCCTTCTCATCTCGGATTTCGATGGGGAAGGGAACCTTCTGCCGTGGGAACTTTCTCTTGTCTTCCGCGGGCGGCGCACTGCGGGGAGCGGGTGCCGCTGTTTGCGGCGTCTCCATTTCGCCTTGCCAGGGGCATGGCTGCCCCTCAACCATTTTTACTCCCGCTTCGATCTTCTGAACCGGACCGGCATCGACTACCCACATAACCTTACAGCGGGTTTTTTGGTCGCCGGATTGTACCCCCACGACGTCTCCCGGCTTTAACTGCCTTTCCAGCCCGACCACCTTAGCGCCATGCAGGCTGATATTCCGGGCGTGGGCTTTTTGGGAAAAGGGCCGGCCTTCCGCGTCCATCCCAAACACTCGGATCGGAAGGTTCACGTCGACTCGGGGCTCTGGTTCCTTCGCCATGGGGATGTAGACACACCCTACCCTACTGAACTTCTAGCATTAAATCATAGTTTAGGGGTTTCAGCCCCGATGTCAGGGATGGTCGGTCGGACTTCCGCCGATGGCTCGGCGGTCGGGGTTATTTATCCGCACGCCACGCCGCTAAGTCTCTGTAGGAGATGACCTCGACCCCAGTCGCCGCCAGTAGGTCACGAGTTGAGGGTGAAGTGAGAAGGCGCAACTCCTGCTCGCGGGATTCCCGAAGGCGGGTGGGAATGTGTTGCAGATCAGCGTCGTTATAACCCGGGTGACAAACCAGTTCCCAAATTCCGTCTGGAAGATTCCTTACCATGAGACGGAGCAATCGGTCATCGAGCGCGCCGGTGGCCACGATGGCGAAGGTTCCATCCGGCGTAACCATGCCGGCCTGCCGCACCGCCTCGCGAAATTGCTTCGCCAGACTTCGCAAAATTCCCACCTCGGTCCAGCGCCGCCACAAGCTCGGGCGCGCGGCCAGCTGCGAACCGCGGATTCGCTCAAACGGATTCCGTATCGCCTTGACGCCACAGGACTGGGCCGCGCGCAACAGCGGCTTGAATACTTGCGGGAACGCGTGTGTGTGTTTGTGCGAATCCAGGTGAGTAACTGCAATCCCTGACGATTGCAGCTTGCCGATTTGAGCCGCAGCTTCGGCTTCGATCTCATCCGCAGCCAGCCGGCCGAGCAGGGCGAGCGCGGCAAACTTGCTGAGTCCTTCGCGGAAGCGTGGAGTTGCAGGGGTACTGCTGCTGGGATCAAGCAGACTGTGCATCGTAGTTTGCCGGAGCAACGGAGTGCCGTCCACCAGCACGATGTGACAGCCCACACCCAGTCGAGGCCGGGACTGGGCCAATGAAACTGCCTCATCAAATGCCCGGCCATTGGCCATCAACGTAGCCGAGGTTACGATCCCACCTTCGTGTGCTTGCACGATGGCGCGATTCACCCCCGCCGTCAGCCCAAAATCGTCAGCATTGATGATCAGGCGGCGCACCGCGCCAGTCTAGCAGGGACAGGCGCTCCGACGAGCGCGGCGTACCTCTTTAATCAGAAGTACATAACTTTCGGCATGGTTGCCTTCGGAACCGCCGTAAGTCGCTCGCCGGCAAATTCGGTGGTATGAAACAGCTAGAGTATGAAATCACTGAAGGTATCCATCACCGTAATAAGCTTGGCAACACTTCTGTTCGCCTGCCCGTTCTCGGTCTCCTGCCCAGCCGACCACGCCGACATGCATAAAGTAGGCGAGGACTACTCGGGGTTGGTACATCTCGTGATATATGAGCATCAGACATCCGCTGGACAGACGCACCAGGTCACTGTTCGCTGCGAGAACTAGGCGACTGCCGGCGTAAGGACGTGGTCAGAAAGGCGTTCGTGCGTTACGATCTTTGGCACGAGCCTAATTTGCGTGAACTCCAGGAGTGTAAGTCTTAGACATTTGCGCGAGTGCAGGGGCACGGTAGTCTCCACAAAAGCGAGCAGTGCTGATATATCATTCGAGATCATGATTATTCCGGGGGCGGTTAGCTCAGCTGGTTAGAGCGCCTGCCTTACAAGCAGGAGGTCGCAGGTTCGAGTCCTGCACTGCCCACCAATCATTTTCATACACTTAATTAACCTTCGCATCTGGAGACTCGCTCATACCCGGGGGATTTACCGGGGACTTCTGGTCAATTTTGTCTTCTGCTGGCCTGCTAATGGTCTCAACGGCGCCGCGCAGATCCTCAGTCCTTGCTTCATTCCTCCCTCTTCTGATTTGTGTGCAGCCCGCGTAATACTAGCGGCGGACAAGACGTTCGGGCTTGTGGGTGAACCCCGGAACCGCAGGTGACGACCTCAACTCGTCGGCTCCCGCCGTTTGAAGTTCCACTTGACCTCTACGGCATTGAACACTTAAATCCAACCCATGTCTCTGCTAGCCATTGCGGATTCCTTCTACATCGGAGTGCTCGATCTGACGGCGGCAACCGCTTGGTACATCGAAAAGCTGGGGCTTCAGAAGGTTCCAGTCGAGATGGATGACGCTGAGGGATGTGTGGCCTTAGGATTTTCGAAAAAGGATCAGACAGCCATTGCCCTCGGGCCTCGCGGCAAACCAACCGATGGGACGACACCGATGCTGTACGCTTCCGACGTCAAGAAGGCGAGAGAGGTCTTGAGTTCTCGGGGCGTGAAAGTCGGAGATATTCAGGCGGATCGACAGGGAACCCACTACTTTGAAATGCGGGACTTGGAAGGCAACCTGATTGAGGTGTCTGAAGAACCCTAAATGGCATTAGAGAGATGCATCCATGCCCGGTGGCAGCTACTTTGCACAATGCTACGCAGGTTGGCCCCAAGAGCCGCCTTGACAGTCTGCCACGCCCTCGCCGCGCATAACCCCTCCGGGCAGCCAAATCCCCGTAAAATCACCTTCCCGTATGGATCACCCAAGGCAGACCAGCCGTGGGAAAATGAATCCCCACGCATGAATGCTGCGATCCTGTCAAAACCATGCACAAGACATTTGTCAAAGACTGCACCATCCTTCGGCAAAATCATGATTGCGCTTTGTAGAACACGCAAAAGAACACAGCCATGCTGAAACAAGCAAACGCATAGACGAACCACGGAAACAGCATCGCCGGAGGAGCCAATCCCCGCAGGACATTGAGGGCGGTAAAGACGAACGTCCACACTAAGAGAACGGTTGCCAGAATCGTTCCGATCAGTGCCAGCAATGCAGCATTCTTGAGTGTCATGGTCGGAGTATGAAGCCCGGCGGTGTTGGGTGCAAGGAGGACCGGAAGCTGGCGGAGACCCCCCGCTTCCGCGACTCTCTCCGAGACCGAAAAAGCTACAAAGCATCGAAAACAGCTACAGAAATTGTGTATTCTGTTTCAGCAGTATTGATGGAAAAATCGATAAGCGCTGGGATAAGTCTTTAGGGATCAGCGACAAGTAGCTTTCGATTCAACGCCCACCAATGTTTCCTCTCCTTATTCAGGCGGTTAGCAGCACTGCGCTGCTCTTCTCTAGAGAGAGTGAGTCAACACTGTGCCCAGAATTGTGCCCACCCAGCCGCGCCATCGCCCGGAGAACAGCATCTTTCTGGTGGGCCGACCAACCGCGAATTGAATGAGAATGATCCTTTCCTAGTCCCGGAGCTGTACGTATCTTTGTCAGTTCCGCAGGCCGGGAACCCAGGAGAACTCCCGCGACCTGGATCGTGACAAGAACGACGACGGCAAGAACAAAGGGTGCGGTAGTGCCGTTTGTGCCGCGACGTTCCAGTCGCTCTGAGCCGTTCTCGCAGAAAGAAAGAATGGGAGGAATACCACCAAAAGTCGCGGCCCGACATCGGCAATATCCGCTGCCCTGGTTTCGGCTCCTTACCCGATGCATCGCCATCTTTGCGGGGCGCAACGGTGCTGATGTGGTCAAGCTCGCTGAGAGATTCAGCACCGTTCGAGGGGGCAATGTAAATGCATCGGTGTCCGAATTTGCGACCGGGTGTCCCCAAACGGACAGCGCAGACCAACTCATCGCATACTAAGTCATTTACAATGTGGCGCTTAGTATTTGGCAGCTGTGATGCTCGATACCCCGGCAGGATGGGGGTAAGAACATGTCATTCGTTCGCGATCTGAGAGTTGCGGTTTACTCGTTAATTCGTACTCCAGGGCTGGCGATCGCCGTGATTCTCACACTTTCGCTCGGCATCGGCGCCAACGCTGCCATTTTCACGCTGGTGCGCGGCGTCCTGCTCAAGCCTCTCGTCAACCGCGACGAGGATCGGCTGATCTATATCAGGCAGAGCGCCCCCGGCCTCGGCGACCCGAACAGCACGTTTTCCGTACCCGAGATACAGGATTTGCGCGTCAGCGTCAAAACCCTGAGCGCGTTCGGCGACTTCTCCAACATGGGTTTCACCATGATCGGCCTGGGCGAGCCTCGTTCCATTCAAGGTGGTGTTGTCAGCGGCTCGTATTTCAACGTGATGGGCCTTCATCCTGTCCTCGGGCGCCTCATTGGGCCTCAGGACGACGGTCCCAAAGCTGAAGGCGTCGTCGTTCTCACCTATCGTTTCTGGACGACCACTTTAAAGAAAGATCCTTCCGTCATCGGCAAAACCGTTCGCCTGGGTAGCATAGGTGATCGGTCTGCGACCATCATCGGCGTCCTCGAACCCTGCGTGCCATATCCCCAAGATACTGAAATCATCGCCAACGTGGTCACCAGCCCGCATCATCTGTCCGCAACCATGGTCACCGGGCGCATCCATCGCATGACCGAACTCTTCGGGCGTCTCGCTTCCGGTGTCACCCTCGATCAGGCTCGCGCCGAGTTGCGCTCCGTCTATGCCACGATGAAGAAGGACCACCCTGAAGCTTACGCGAAGGAAGCGGACTTCCAGATCGGAGCCAAGTTGCTTCGCGACGAGATCACGTCGGGCGCCCGGACCGTGCTGCTGGTGCTGCTAGCAGCCTCCGCGCTCGTGTTCATCATCGCGTGTTCCAATGTCGCCAACCTAATTCTGGCAAGGACGATTCGCCGCGAGGGCGAGCTGGCGATCCGGACGGCGCTCGGCGCAAGCAGAGGCGCGCTGCGGCGCATGCTGTTGGCCGAAAGCCTCTTGCTCTGCGGCGCTGGTGCCGCGGTCGGTGTAATGAGCGCGCAGCCGATGGTGGCCATCCTGGCCCGCTACGCCTCGCGCTTCTCGGTCCGCGCGCTGGATTTGACGGTCGATTCCAGCCTGTTGTGGGTGGGAGCGGCGCTGGCGATCGTCGCCGCGGTGGTTATGGCGTTTGTCCCCCGCCTGCCGTCGGGCGACACCTCCAATGGATTGAGCCTATCGAGCGGCAGCGTGCGGACAACCGGCAGCGCGAGCCGCCGCCAACGGATCTTCGCGGTAACACAAATCGCCGGGTCGTTCGTGCTGCTGGCCGGCGCAAGTATGTTGATCGCTACGCTGATCGCACTGCAAAAGGCGCAGACGGGTCTGGACACGCAGCACGTCCTGGCCATCAACGTTCCCGCTATGTCCTACGGAAAAACGCCTGAGCAAGTCGTCGATTTCTACAAGGAAGCGATGCGTCGCATTGATGCGCTACCGGGCGTGAACAAGACCGCGTTCGGCAACGTCGTTCCCTGGCGCGATGGCGGCCCTGGTCCCGGTCTTCAATTCGCCGGCGATGGTCACGTCCATGCCCCCGGCGTAGAGGATCCCCGTGCGCAGTGGCGTGTCATCTCTCCTGGATTTTTTGCCGCGCTCGGCGTTCCCATCATCGCCGGCCGCGATTTCAACGATCTCGACAGCCAAAGTAAAGAAGAGCCCGTCGTTATCGTCAGCGAGACCCTCGCTCAGCGTATGTTCCCCCATCAGGATGCCGTCAATCGGCATGTCTATTGGACGGATCCCGTGTTGCAATTCTTCCCGGGGACCGATCTCGAAAAGTCGCGCCTTATCGCGCCGCACCGCATCATCGGCGTGACCGCCGATATTGACGACGGAAACGTCGTTCCTGAGCCCACTCTCACCGTCTATAGCGCCTTTGGAGAGGGTCCAATCTTTGGCGGTCGCCTTTTCATCCACACCGCCGTAAATCCGTATTCGCTCGTCACGCCGGTCACGCACATGATTCGCAACATGTCCCCGGATCAGCCGGTTGAGCGCGCCGCCACTCTCGAAGACATCCGCGCCGAAGTGCTCACACCCGACCGGTTGAACTCGTTGGTGTTTGGCGTGTTCGCCGCAGTCGCGCTGGCGATTGCGGTGGTTGGGGTCGCAGGCGTGCTGGCATTTTCGGTCAGCGCGCGGACGCGGGAATTCGGCATCCGGCTGGCGCTTGGATCGCAGCCGCAGCATCTTCTCAGAAGTGTTATCGCAGAAGGCGCCGTGATGGCTGCGGCGGGCGTCCTTGCAGGCGCGGTATTCGGGTTCGTGCTGGCGCGTTTGGCGGGAAGGTATTTCCTGGACGTGAAGATGCCGAGCGCACGGCCTGTGTCAGTCTCTGCGTTTGTGCTGATGACGGTCGCCGTTGTCGCATCGGTGCTGCCCGCGGCACGCGCGGCGCGCGTCGATGTGATGCAAGCGCTGCGCGCCGAGTGACCATTGGACGGCGGTTTGCCATCTTTAGGTAGACGCCCCACGCTTCGCCTATCGGCCAACCTGAAAATCAGCCCGGCAGCCACGATCGACCCAAATTCCACGACCATCAAAACCCCAACTGCGGCCTTGCCGGCATGACGAGTCACTATGTTGCCTTATCAATTGCACTCCGCCCCGCGTGTCAACTGGGCAATAGTGCCGGTGCATGTCATCCGATGCGCACGAGACTATTTGTCCCTGGCCATAACCGTTGTTGTCGCCGCGATATTCATCATGGTCACGATCACGATCACGATCGCGGTCGCGGTCCCGATCTCCTCGGTCTCCTTCGATCGCGAAATCAGCCCGGCAGCCATGGTCTACCCAGACGCCTCTGTCATCCGAGCCCCAACTGTAGCCTTCCCGGCAAGCAGATTCGCTACGCTGTTGTACTAGCCGAATTCGGCCGGGGGCATTCGCTGAACAATAGTGCCGCTTGCCGTCGTCGGACGAACATGAAATGGTTTGCGCTGCGCCGCGGGGCATGAAAACAGCGAGCGCGGCCACGACCAATCCGAAGTAAAACCAATTCTTTGCGCTAAACATTCCCCGCCTCCCGAAAAGATAATCGACACTGGTTTTGATATCTCCGGTAGTATTCTCCATTCACAGGGCAAGACTGTACAGCATTGTTCGCATCGGGCGCTGCGCGAGCTAAAGCGCCCTCGACTCGCTTAGGCGGCCTTTTTCCTCGGAACCTTGGCGCCTTTTTTGCGGGCTTCCGAAAGACCGATGGCGATCGCCTGCTTCCGGCTGGTAACACTACCGCCTTTGCCACCCTTACCCGAGCGAAGCGTGCCCTTTTTCTTTCTACGCATGGCGCTGGCCACGGTTTTGCTGGCAGCTTTACCGTATTTGCGGCGACTGGAACTTTTACGTGAACTGGAGCTCTTCTTCGCTACCATCTGATTCTCCTGCCCCTTAGAGGAAAGACTTACTCGGCAGGTTGCTCGCGCTAGATTCGCCCGTGTAGATCGAACTCCGCGGCGAGTTGATCTCCGCAGCGCTAGTCAGACATCTACGGAAGCAGCAGCAGCTTTCCGGTCGTTTTGCGCCCTTCGAGATCGCGGTGGGCTCGCTGCGCCTCTGCCAGGGGGTAAATGTGTTCGATGCGCAGCCTGAGTTTTTTTGTCGCGATCATTGCAAACAGAGCATGGGCCCGGCTTTCGAGTTCCTCGCGGGTGGCAATGTAGTGGCCCACCGAGGGCCGGGTCAGAAATAGTGATCCCTTCGCAGTAAGCATAAAGGGGTCGAACGGCGCAACGGGGCCGCTGGAGCCTCCCAACAGAACCATCATTCCGCGCAGACGCAAAACGTTGAAGCCTTTTTCGAAGGTAGTCTTGCCCACCGAGTCGTAGACTACGTCCACGCCTTTGCCACCCGTCAGACGCCTGGTCTCGGTTTCAAAATCCGCCCGCGTATAAAGAATAATTTCGTCCGCGCCCGCCTCCTGCGCCAGCTTGGCCTTTTCCGCGGTCGAAACCGTGCCGATCACGCGAGCTCCGATGTTATGGGCCATCTGCACCAACAACAGCCCTAATCCACCAGCCGCGGCATGCACCAGCGCGGTGTCACCACGCTTCAGCGCGAAGGTTGAATAGACTAGATAATGGGCGGTCATGCCCTGCAGCATGATGGCGGCGGCTTCCTGATCACTCACGCCGGACGGAACCAATACCAGCCGGTCCGCCGGCACCGCGACGTATTCAGCGTAACCACCCTGAATTCCAGTCCACGCTACCCGATCGCCAACTTTGACCGACTTCACTTCAGCGCCTACCGCCGTAACGACTCCCGCGCCCTCCTGCCCGGCGACAAACGGCAGCGGAACCTTGTAGCGGCCCTCGCGCTGATAAGCATCGATGAAGTTCACGCCCGCGGCTGCAACTTTCACCACCGCTTCGCTGGGTTTTGGTTGCGGAACCGGAATGTCCACGAGTTCGAGTGCCTCCGGACCGCCGGGTTGTTTTACCTGGATGGCCTTCATGCGCGGTTGGATTACCTCGGGCGGCTGAAGGATTCAAGGCAAGGCAGCTTGCCGGATGCAAGCCTGTCCTAGAATGGACGGCAAAGAGCCAGGAGAGCGCAGATGAAGACCGTGGGCGTGATTGGCGGCATCGGGCCGGAGTCAACGATCGAATATTACCGATTGCTGGTTGCGGCCTATCGCGCGCGAGTACCCGATGGAGGTTATCCTTCGATCATCATTAACAGCATCGATATGAAAACGATGCTGAGTCTGATCGAGGCGAATGAATTCGCCAAGGTGACCGAATATCTTGTCGGGGAAATTCAAAAGCTGGCCAGCGGCGGAGCACAGTATGGACTACTGGCTGCCAATACACCGCACGTTGTGTTTGACGAAATTAGACGGCAGTCACCGATCCCGCTGGTGAGCATCGTTGAGGCTACTTGCGAGGCGGCCAGAACGTTGGGTTTGAAAAGACTCGGTCTGTTTGGCACCAGGTTCACCATGCGCGGCCAGTTCTATTGAACGTATTGTCCAAGGCCGACATTGCGCTCGTCATACCCAACCTGGAAGAGCAAGGCTATATTCATGACAAGTACATGAATGAGTTGGTGAATGGCATTATTTCGCCGGTTACGCGGGCACGATTGCTTGCCGTAGTGGATCGGTTGAAACAGCAACACCGGATCGATGGACTGGCTCTCGGAGACACAGAATTGCCGCTGATTTTGGGGGACCTGACGGATCGCCGCATCCCTTTTCTGGACACAGCGCGGATCCACGTCCAGGCTGTAGCGGCGCGGCTGTGGACGTAAATGTGTGCCAGAGCCGGATTCGACGGAACCCGCTCAAATCCAAGTCTTTTGGAAGAGGTATTTCTTTTAGGAGCAAGGTCGAAGCACTCGACTTAGGCGGCTAGAAAAGAACGGACGGCGCCAAGCACGGTGGTACCTGCCCCGCCGGACTTGGGCAGCACTTTGTCAACCCCGACTTTCTGGGCATCCTCCACGAGTTCCGGGTACGCTTGCAGGGTGAAAAGCAGGATGTAAGCGTTGGGCGCGAGCACTCTGATTTGCCGCGCTGCGTCGAGACCGTTCATGACCGGCATCGAGAGGTCCAAAATAATCACATCGGGAGATAGTTGTTGTACCATCTCAACCGCCACCTTCCCATTTTCAGCCTCACCGCATATCTCCCAATCCGTCTGACTTTCTAAAGAAGAACGCAAGGCGCGTCGGACAAGCGTGCTGTCATCCACGAGAAGAATTTTTATAGCCATATGACCGCCTTGTGTTTGCTAACCCCAGCCTACGGAAGCGGGCGAATTCTGCAATACAGCCGATTATGTACTACAGCGTACAAACCATCGTCCGCCGAGGTACATTCGGCGGCTGAAACCGCGGCCCAATCTGCCTAAAGGCCTCCGAGCGCCTGCCGAGATATCGGCAGATCATGTTTGTGGCGAGTCAAAGTGCTCACACCCGAGAAATCTTCTCAATCTTGGAGGGTAGACCGCTGTCGGAAACCCTTGATGAACCGAGGCCCGTCTTCGTTGTTTTGCCAAGTGTTCCCGAGATCCCATTCGGATTCCTGTCATTAACTTGATCTGGCCGGAAGGTAAAGTTGTCCTCGGCAAACATCCACAGGCACATTGGCTTATCGACTACAGAGAATCTTTTGAGGAGGTACAGTCTCGGAGGAATTGCGCCCGACCGCAAGATTGCCCTATGCTGGACTGCGAAAAAGTTGACTTGTTAGGAAACTGCCGCTGCCGAGGAGGTTGCCATGCGCCGGGATGACCTAATGAAGTCCGACTTGTTAAGTGAGATTGTGCTACTAAGCGGTTGCATGTTGGTATTGTTAACCGTAATCGTTGCCCTCGCGATTGCTCTAACGCGCACATCCGCGCCGCCATAGGTTTGTTGCACGCCGTTACGCCCACGAACGATTAGGGAATTTACGGCCTCCCGGAGAATCGAAACCTCGTGTGTCACTTGGTTAAGCCGCTGAACTTTAAGTTGGCTAAACGCCTGGTTAGGCGAGGAACGTAGAACTCGGGACGGTGCGGTTGGTCCTCAAGCCGAGTGTTTTGAGTTCGCGGTTTCGCGAGAGGATTGCTTTTGGTGATGCGCTCGATGACTTCCTGCAAAGTCAGATAGGCCATGGCGATTCTCCGCGTGGGACGGGGTGCATTTTGCGAGCGACCTATTTCTATTGCAATACAGTGAATTTGGTAGGGCAGTATCGGGTTTCGGAAGTACCGAAACTCGAGGACTCCAAGGCAGGTTCGCCTGGGGCGGCGATACAGTATCGGTTGTATTGCACGATTCGCCTCAATAGATAGACTGGGATCAGATAGACTGGCATCTGAGAGCGCCATGGCGACAAAAATTCTCGTGGTGGATGACGCACCGGCCATTCGACGCTCTCTTCGCTTTTGCATAGAAGCGGAAACGAGCTGGGAAATATGCGGCGAGGCAGAAAATGGGAAGGTGGCAGTCGAGATGGTCCGAGAACTCCATCCCGATGTGGTTCTCCTGGATCTCTCGATGCCGGTCATGAATGGACTCGAGGCAGCCCGCCAAATCGGCGCCATCGCGCCTCAAGTTCAGATCCTTATGTTCACTCTGCATGCGTACCCACAGCTGGTGGAGGATGCCCGCAATGTAGGTATCCGGGACGTAATATCCAAATCAGAGGCAGTTGCTTCCAACGTGCTCCATGCCATCCGGTCGATGCTGGCCGCCTAGCTTGTCTGCCTTGACTTCTGCTTAGACCACAGATACAACCGCCCTCCGCGTGCTCACCCTCCCCACGGCATTTCCTTAGGCAGCGGATGGTCCATACAGTAAACACTGTAGAGTCAAGCAAGAACTTTCGTGTTAACAAGGAGATACGTTCGCTCCGGTTCCGAACATTCGCGTTGGTGATCGGCGTGTGCAGCTTGGAAAAGTTGGCTGCCGAGGAGCATCCGATTCCCCCCAACTCGGGTGATCTGAATCGCACGGGCGAAAGCTCGGTTTCGCAGAACGCACCCCCCGTTATTTCAGGAGACGACCATGAAGAGAGGCGACCGTCATGCTGCCGCCGCGAGCATCAACGGCGAATCCGCACCCAGCCCTGGGAATAACGGACATTCCGCTGCCGTGGCTGAACCCGTTTCCGCCGATCTTAGCGTCATACTGGCAAGCTTGCAGACCATGCGAGCTGGGGACTTTTCAGTGCGGCTCCCCGGCTCCTGGACGGGACTGGCGGGAAAGATCGCCGACACATTTAACGATATTGTCGCCGTGAACCAGCAAATGGCACATGAACTAAAGCGCGTTGGCCAAGTTGTGGGCAAGGAAGGAAAAACGCGGGAACGCACGCGATTTCATGAGTCCCGAGGGGCCTGGGGTGAGATGGAGGCCTCGGTCAACACACTCGTCGAAGACTTGCTTCGGCCAACCACAGAAGTGACCCGCGCGATCGCGGCTGTGGCGCAGGGTAACCTGACCCAAACCGTCAGGCTTGACGTCGACGGACGTCCGCTCGAAGGGGAGTTCCTGCGCTCCGCCAATATCGTCAACACCATGATTCAGCAACTCGGTGTATTTACGGCTGAGGTAACGCGCGTGGCCCGCGAGGTGGGTACCGACGGCAAGCTCGGAGGTCAGGCACAAGTTCCCGGCGTGGCCGGTACCTGGAAGGACCTGACTGATTCTGTTAATTCGATGGCGAGCAACTTGACCGGACAGGTGCGCAACATCGCCGAAGTGGCTACCGCGGTGGCCAGTGGCGATCTCTCTCGCAAGATCACGGTGGATGTTCGCGGAGAGATTCTTCAGCTCAAAGAGGCCATCAACACGATGGTGGATCAGTTGCGATCATTTGCTTCTGAAGTGACTCGCGTAGCGCGCGAGGTAGGCACCGACGGCAAGCTCGGTGGCCAGGCCGTGGTACCCGGGGTGGCCGGCACGTGGAAGGACCTGACCGACTCGGTAAACGCCATGGCGGGAAACTTGACGGCGCAGGTGCGCAATATTGCCGAAGTGACTACGGCTGTGGCGCGCGGAGATTTGTCGCGAAAAATTACGGTGGACGTAAAGGGCGAGATTCTCGAACTCAAGGACACCATCAACACGATGGTGGATCAGCTGAACGGCTTTGCTGGAGAGGTGACACGCGTGGCGCGCGAAGTTGGCACCGAAGGCAAGCTGGGCGGTCAGGCGCAGGTGCCGGGAGTGGGGGGGACCTGGAAGGATCTTACCGACAACGTGAACTTCATGGCCAGCAATCTGACGGGGCAAGTACGCAACATCGCTGAAGTGGCCACGGCGATTGCCAGCGGCGATCTGTCGCGCAAGATCACGGTGGATGTGCGCGGTGAGATTCTGCAACTGAAGGAAACCCTGAACACGATGGTGGATCAACTGAACCGCTTCGCCGGTGAGGTGACGCGCGTAGCCCGCGAGGTGGGCACCGAAGGCCGACTGGGCGGACAGGCCAATGTGCCCGGTGTAGCGGGTACCTGGAAGGACCTTACCGACTCGGTCAATTCAATGGCAGGGAACCTGACCGGGCAGGTACGCAACATCGCCGAGGTGACCACTGCCGTGGCGGGCGGCGATTTGTCGCGCAAGATCACGGTGGACGTAAAGGGCGAAATCCTAGAGCTGAAAAATACCATCAACACGATGGTGGACCAACTCAACGCCTTCGCGGGCGAAGTAACGCGCGTGGCCCGTGAAGTCGGTACCGAAGGCAAGCTGGGTGGCCAAGCGCAGGTGCCGGGAGTGGCCGGGACCTGGAAAGACCTCACGGACAACGTTAACTTCATGGCCAGCAACTTGACCGGGCAGGTGCGCAACATTGCCGAGGTGGCTACCGCGGTTGCCCGTGGCGATTTGTCGCGCAAGATCACCGTGGACGTGAAAGGAGAAATTCTCGAACTCAAGGACACCATTAACACGATGGTGGACCAATTGAGGGACTTTGCTTCAGAAGTGACGCGCGTGGCCCGGGAGGTGGGCACCGACGGGAGGCTGGGCGGGCAGGCGCAAGTGCCTGGCGTGGCGGGTACCTGGAAAGATCTGACCGACTCGGTCAATTCGATGGCCAGTAACTTGACGGGGCAAGTGCGCAATATCGCCGAGGTGGCCACCGCGATCGCTACCGGCAACCTGTCCAGGAAAATAACCGTGAACGTGAGTGGCGAGATTCTCCTGCTCAAAGAAACCATCAACACCATGGTCGATCAACTCAACGCCTTCGCGGGCGAAGTAACCCGCGTGGCGCGCGAGGTTGGCACCGAAGGTCGACTCGGTGGACAGGCCAATGTGCCGGGGGTGGGCGGCACGTGGAAGGACCTTACGGATTCGGTCAATTCGATGGCGGGCAACCTGACCGGGCAGGTGCGCAACATCGCGGAAGTCACTACCGCTGTGGCGCGGGGCGATTTGTCCCGCAAAATCACCGTCGACGTGAAAGGCGAGATCCTTGAGCTGAAAAACACGATCAACACAATGGTCGACCAGCTCAATGCTTTCGCGGGTGAGGTGACGCGTGTGGCGCGCGAAGTGGGCACCGAGGGCAAACTGGGCGGTCAGGCGCAGGTGCCAGGTGTCGGTGGGACCTGGAAAGACCTCACCGATAACGTGAACTTCATGGCCAGCAACCTGACTGGGCAGGTGCGCAACATCGCCGAGGTGGCCACGGCCATCGCCA
>Ga0070697_100001349_pt1 | contig 18571 bp, 17 predicted proteins | sample KBSK1501metaG_FD_65475 | JGI IMG/M metagenome (GOLD analysis project Ga0070697, IMG submission 65475) | Corn, switchgrass and miscanthus rhizosphere microbial communities from Kellogg Biological Station, Michigan, USA - KBS K1-50-1 metaG | ecosystem: Host-associated > Plants > Roots >... | reverse complement strand
ATTCGTCAACGTATGCTGGGTAATCTGAGAAATAGAGAGATCGGAAGCGCCCTCCGCTAACGCTACGAAGGGCACAATCATATCTCCCATGTGCCTATCTAGAAAAGATCCGGGGCTCATCTCCTCCACAAGTTTTCTCGCCGCGTCTTCTCCCACCGCTTCAGCCGGTCGACCTCTTTCACCCAGACTGTCACCGCCCAAGCGTGCTTCACCACTTGTTTCGGCACATAGCACGATTCCGCTGCCGGGACCTATGTCTGAACCGTTCTCGGATGCTTCAACGCGAATCCCTGGCCGGGGAAAGCCTCTTTGGTCAATAACTCGAGTCGCTGCTACAGCTTGTCTCTCGGCAACACGAGTTGGAAGCATTACCGAGTGACTGATCCCCTCGATCGAGGTTAGATCGCCTCGCGCTACACCAACAATGCTCTTCAAAGCTGGAGTGGGACTCGCGTTGAGTCTCACGATTCCGCCTCCCTTAGGATAGTGTCCCCTGCGAGAGACAAGAACTGACGCGTGAACGCTCATTTTCGCTAGCAAGGGAAGAGTAACGAGACGAAGATAGTCGATCGGAGGGCTCCATCTCACATCTGTCCCTCCCGTGATCTCAAGCTCTACTTTTCCGGGAGCATAGGGAAGCAGCGGCATTAGTGTCTGAAGGACTAAAGTTATGCTGCCAGCCGTCCCTACGTCGAATCTGAAGGAGCCGGCCTTGATTCCTCCGGGGCTGAAGACGAACTCTGTCGCGCCGATCCGCAGCCCCTTGGAGGATGCGTTGCAAATCTCCGCGACTGCCTTTACACTTGTAAGATGTTGAGCTTTCAAGCCAGGCTCGGACCTCCCAGCTCTAATGTTGAAGACTCGAATCTCACGTCTGAGCACAGCAGCGAGAGCGAGCGAGGTTCGAAGAACCTGTCCGCCACCCTCCCCTATGCTTCCATCTATCTCGATCATTTTTTCCCGCCGGACAAGACCCCATTGTTTAAAGAGAGTATGCACTAGTCAGGCTTCAATCATGGAGAGCCTTCGCCTATCGCTCGAGAGGTCTGAGGACATGTATTTCGGTTGTCTTGTTGACCACCGCGACCAACTTGTTGCTTCATCATTCGGTTCTAGCCCCCGTATTCTCGAGAAACACCTCGCCAAGTATTCAATCAAGACCTCTGGCAAAACGGCAACGCATGGCGATCACTGGACCACGCAGGAAATGATCCGGCTATTTGAGGGAGTGAAGAACCTGAGAGGTGTGAAGCTGAACAGAGACTTCGTTTCTACCCATCAGGCAAGAGTCTGTGCTGTCCTTGAGAAAATTCCCAAAGGGAAAGTTACAACGTATGGCTTAATCTCGAATCATATCGACTCGGGGCCAAGAGCTGTTGGGGGAGCAGTCGGTTCCAATCCGTGGTCGATCTTCGTCCCGTGTCACCGCGTCGTTCCTGCTACTCTGGCCATAGGTAACTATTCAATCTGCGGGACCCTCGGCGAAAAAGGAGGTACGACGAAACGCAGATTGCTGTTACGAGAGGCTGTGCCGATCGAAGAGGATAAGATCGATCCAGAAGCGCTCTGGAACCCATCCGAAGGTGACTGATTGACCACCGGCCTCTACGTCGGTCGCTTCCAACCATTTCACTTAGGCCACCTAGAGGCTGTGAAGTATATCCTTGAACGAGTCGATGAGCTGATAATTGTCGTAGGCAGCGCCCAGCATAGCCACACACTCGACAACCCGTTTACAGCCGGCGAACGAATCACGATGATAAGGCTCGCTCTCAAAGAAGCAGGGATACGTCCGGATCGCTTCACGGTTATCCCTCTTCCGGACGATGAGTTCCACAAAGTCTGGGTCGCGCACTTGCTATCTCAGACCCCCAGCTTCGACCTCGTCTTCACGAATGAACCTCTAACGTTTCGACTACTCAAAGAATCGGGTCTCAGAGTCGAGCGCATTCCCATGTTCAACCGGAAGAATTTCACGTCAACAGAAGTCAGGAGAAGATTGTTGACTGACGGGCCCTGGCAGAAGCTCGTCCCAAGGACGGTGGCCACCTACTTGAGGAAGATTGACGGCGACGAACGCCTCAGAGACATCTCCAAGAGTGACAAGACTATCTGAGACGAACCTCAATCTGGTCTAGTGGTCGGAGTCCGAGCCTCGCCGCGGCACTACCCCCTCTCATCGCAATTTCCAGATGCCCTTGGCTTCCCCGGATGACCCCAATTTGGGCATGGGAAAGCTCCGAGTAGGTTCTACCGACCAACCCTGGAAACTCGCCTTGTTTGGTTTCAATTACCACGTGATCTCCCACGCGTGCGCCTAATCGTGTAATATCCTCTTCAGCGAGATTCAGAATGACATTCCCAAACGAATCAACGTAGAGAGCAGTACAATTTGCTCTACCATGCGATATGCTCACGGTGGGAACCTCTAGTCTCACGAGCTGTTTGACTTCACCGCCGACCGAGTTAGGGTTCAACCCGTTTGCGAGCCTCCCGGCTGTTCTTGCGAATACGTCCCTCCCATGGAATGTAGACGAGACTTTCTCTCCCTCGAATCGATGGCTGTCTATTTGATACGCCGTGTTGAAACCCAGTCTCTCGGCAGCTCTGACGAGAAGACCGTTATCTGGACCCACAAGGATTCCACGTTCACACAGCACTACCAAAGGCAGCCTTTCGGTTCCAACACCGGGATCGACTACGGCTACATGTATCGAACCATTAGGAAAGTATGGCAACGCTGTCGCAAGGACAAAGGACCCCATGGCAATGTTATGACGTTCAATTCCATGAGAGACATCAACGATCATCTGATCCGGATTTGCGCTCAGAATTACTCCTTTCATTTCCGCGACATACGGATCAGTCAGTCCGAAATCTGAGAGCAGAGTGACCAAAGCCATAGAATCATGCTACGTCGAGAGCTAATCCTTAAAAGAACCAGACCTCGGGCTCGCGTCTCAATACATGGTTGGGCTGCTCTGTGAGTGAGACCCAGAAATTGATCATGCTACCGGGTCCCACCAACGTACCTCCCAGAGTCATGAGGGCAATGATCAAGCCTCTCATGGGCCATAGGGGTCCCGATTTCAAAGAGGTATTATCACAAGCAATCAGCAAGACGAAGAAAGTGTTTCAGACCAAGGAAGACCTATTCATTCTCACTACTTCAGGGACAGGCGCGACTGAATGCGCTCTCCAGAACATAATAGACGATGCGGACAAGATCATCGTTAACGTCAACGGCTTCTTCAGCGAGAGACTCGCAGAAGCCATCAAAGCCTACGGCGGGCAACCACTAGTGGTAAACTCAGAATGGGGAAAAGCCCCCCGCACCGACGACTTCAGGAAGATCATCAAAGCGAACCCCGACACAAAAGCACTCGCGGTGGTCTACAACGAAACCTCGACCGGTGTAACCGTTCGGAGCCTCCAAGAGATCGGAAAACTCTGCCAGGAGGAAGACATCCTCTTCATTGTTGACGCGATATCAATTCTGGGGGGCGACAAATTGCCAGTGGATGATTGGAATGTGGATCTGTGCGTGACCGCGAGCCAGAAATGCCTAATGTGCCCACCAGGACTCTCGTTCGTAAGTGTTAGCCAGAAAGCCTGGGAGAAAATCAGCGCCAAGAAACAACGCCGATCCTTCTACCTCGATCTCCCAATGTACAAGAAATACATGGGAGACGGCTTCACACCCTTCACACCCGCAGTCTCTCTATTCTACGCACTCAACGAGGCCTGCGATATGATCCTTGAAGAAGGACTACCAGCCAGGTTTGAGAGACACCGAATCTGCGCCGACGCGGTATACAATTCAATGGAGGCTCTTGGACTAGGCCTCATGGCAGAGCCTGAATCGCGATCTCACACTGTCGCCGCCATCGCTTGTCCAAGCGGCATTGATGATGGCAAGCTGAGAGAACTCATCAGAACTAAGTATGGGATAGATCTAGGAGCAAGTTTAGAAAAGTGGAAAGGAAAGATGTTCAGGATTGGAATCATGGGCAACGTTGGATCACCTGAAATAATGGCCACAATAAGTGCCGTCGCATCAGCAAGCGCAGACCTAGGCTTCAGAAGCAACATGTCAGAGGCTCTTGAAGCTGCACGCAAGACCTTGGCTAGACTACCTGCGAGGATGAACTAGGAAAATGGCAGTGAAACCCGGCGACTTCCTGCTCGTCAACTTCACCCTCAAAGTAAAGGAGAGTGGGGAAACAGTGGATACGACTTACGACGCAGTGGCGAAAGACACCCACCTCCACCGAGAAGAATCAACGTATGGTCCGCGTTTCATAATCCTCGGAGAAGGCTGGCTTCCGAAGGGACTAGAAGACTCCCTAGTAGGACTAGACATTGGAAAGCAGACCACAGTCGAGCTTCCTCCAGACAGAGGATTCGGAGCCCGTGACCCTGCCAAAATGCGGCTCGTCCCGCTAAGACGCTTCCGAGAACAAGGCGTACCAAGCCCAGGCGCACAGATCGAACTTGACGGAAGAGCCGCGACCGTGAGAGCGGTCGGAGCTGGTCGCGTCCAAGTAGACTACAACCACCCTCTGGCAGGTCGAACCCTGATCTACGAAGTCTCAATCGAGAAGGTAGTAGAAGACGATACCGAAAAAGTCCTGAACATAGTCTCGAAACGAATCCCCGAAGTAGACAAGGCGAAATTCGGCGTTGAAAGAAACCGTAGTGACCTCACAATCGAAGTGCCCGAGGAAGCCTTCTACCTGAGTGGCCTTCAGGTCGCCAAGAAATCAGTCACCTCTGATCTTCAGAAGTACTTCCCAAACGTTGAGACGATTTCTTTCCGTGAAGTCTTCAAGCGAGCCACAGCCCCACCTGACACCGAAGAGACTTCGAAACCAGACGCTCCGGAGACGCGTAAGCCCGTTGACAGAGCTGAGACAGAGACGTTGGACAAGCCCGAGAAAGCGCCCACACCGCGCAAGCGAAAGACCCCAACATCCAGGAAACCGGCTTCAAAAGGACCGACGAGGCGTGCGATGATGGGATCTGAGAGTCAAAGGTAGTAACAAACGGATTCTCCAAATGTTTTTAAGCGGTGGAGAAAGAGTTGCAGTTCGATCTTTCCGTTTTCTCGGAAAGGGGTCTTTAATATCAGGTAATTAGGAGACACGTCAAGTTGGAGCTTCAGAGAGCAGGAAATCTATGACCACTACAATTGGAGTCGTCTGTCATGACGGAGTCGTGCTAACAACCGACACTAGGGCGACAATGGGCTCTTTCGTCGCCCACAAGCACGCGAAGAAAGTCTACCGAATCGACCAGCACATAGCGATGACCATCGCAGGAACCGTGGGAGACGCGCAGGCTATCGTCGAGATGCTTAGGGCAAACTCCGCGCTGTACAAGCTCGACCTCGCGAGACCAATCCCAATCAATTCTGCCGCTAGACTTGTCTCGAATGTACTCTTTCAATCACGATACTACCCATTGGGCGTTCAAGCCCTCATCGGAGGGATGGACGATACCGGCGGTCACATCTTCATGCTGGATCCGCTTGGAAGCATGATGGAAGAAAAATTCGTCTCCACAGGCTCCGGGTCTCCAGTTGCATACGGTGTCCTAGAGTCGGAATGGAAGGACACGATGACAATAAAGGAATCAGTCCCAATCGTGGTTAGAGCAGTCGACTCCGCCATGAAACGGGATTCGGCAAGCGGCGACAGTTTCGATGTGGCCGTGATATCGAAGGACGGATATAGAGAACTCACAGAGGACGAGAAGAAACACATCCTCCACGCCTAGCCTCGTTCTCAACCACTCTTCAACGTATCGTACACAAGGAGTAGCATAGACGAATGACTAGGACCTACAATGACGTATCTGCAAGGATACGCGAGACAATAGTAGAACACATGCCGAAAGACGCTGAAATTACAAGGATCGAATTTGAAGGACCACGCCTCGCGATATATGTGAAAAACGTCAACCTTCTCTCAGAACAGAATTATGTTGTAACCGAAATTGTAAACCTGCTCCACAAACGGATCGTCATACGCTCAGACCAATCGATACGACTCCCTGAGAGAGAGGCGGAAGTCTACATCCGCAAACTCGTACCCGCAGAGGCCGAAGTTACCGCAATCAATTTCGACCCCAGCCTCGGCGAAGTTGTTGTGGAGGCCAAAAAGCCGGGAGTCGCTATTGGCAAGGAGGCGGCTGTTCTTCAGCAAGTTGTCAAGGAGACCAGATGGCGCCCAAGAATTCTCCGAGCTCCACCGTTGCACTCGAAGATTATCGCGAGCACACGTCACATTCTCCACACGGAGAGTGAAGAACGCAGTCGAATCCTTCGAGATGTCGGGGAGAGAATCTTCCGCCCAACCTTCACCAAGGCAGGTTATGTTCGTCTCATAACTCTCGGGGCGTTTCACGAAGTCGGGCGAGCCGCCATGCTCATCCAGGCGGGGGCTAGCACAGTCCTCTTGGACTGCGGAATAAATCCCGGAGCACAAGACCCGTCAATGGCTTATCCTCGCTTCGACACTGACGAGTTCGACCTCGAGAAACTAGACGCTGTTGTGATATCTCACGCTCATCTAGACCACTGCGGAATCCTCCCATTCCTCTACAAGTATGGCTATGACGGTCCAATCTACTGCTCAGAGCCCACACAAGTACTCATGACACTGCACCAGCTCGACTACCTCGACGTTCACAGCCGGGAAGGAGAACACTCCCCCTTCGACCAGAAGGACGTGAGAGAAGTTGTGACGCACACGATTCCCTTGCGATACAACGTGGTGACGGATGTAGCTCCCGACATTAAGCTGACACTTCACAATGCGGGACATATCCTCGGTAGCTCAATTGTGCACCTCCACATTGGCGAAGGGCTCCACAACATCGTCTATAGTGCCGATTTCAAGTTCGGAAGAACGATGATGCTGGACCCCGCGATGGCCCAGTTCCCAAGAGCCGAGACCCTGATCATCGAAAGCACCTATGGAGGACCAGACGACATAATGCCTGACCGAGAGGGGGTCGAAGGTAGACTCGTCAGCATAGTCAACGAGACCGTAGAGAAGAATGGCAAAGTCCTCATCCCAGTTCCAGCCGTCGGGCGAGCACAAGAAATAATGCTAGTCCTTGATGCTTATATGAAGAACGGAGCCCTTCGGGAGCTGCCTGTCTACATCGAAGGAATGGTTAACGAAGCGACCGCGATACACACCGCTTTTCCCGAGTATCTCGTGAGGGATATCAAAGAACAGATTCTACACCAGGACTTGAACCCGTTCCAATCCGAATACTTCCACCCAGTCACTCACCCAGGCGACAGGGACGAGATAGTTGCAGGAGGACCCTGCGTCATAATAGCGACATCGGGAATGCTCGAGGGCGGACCCGCCATCGACTACTTCAGGCGACTAGCTCCTGATGCGAGAAACACGCTAGCGTACGTCAGCTATCAAGTCGAGGGAACCCTCGGCAACCGAATCAAGAACGGCTTGAAAGAGGTATCTCTATTCGGCCCTGACGGCAAGATTGAGATGGTGAAGTGCGATATGCGGGTCGAATCGATAGAAGGATTCTCGGGCCATTCAGACCGGAACCAGCTTCTGGGTTTCATAAAGCGAATGATGCCGAAGCCTACGAGAATTATCGTGAACCATGGGGAGCGGAGAAAGTCTGACCTGTTTGCTCAGAACGTCAATCGCATCTTTGGCATAAAGACCGTTGTGCCTGACGTGCTAGAGTCGATTAGACTCCGCTAGTTCGTCCCTGGCAGAGTCTCTTTATGCAACGGGACCGCAGGAATCGGACTCTCAGAGCCTGCAGTTTCTCGGCGCCAGATCTTCACTCCAGGCGGAGTGATTACAATACGCTCTTCGCCGAGGCGGGCGATATCGCCGCCGATGGACTTTACGTGGTCTGTCAATTCCGTTATGGCGAGCTTAGTCTCATCGACGCTCTTGCGCGCCAAGGGCGTAATTCTGACGATGAGGATATTTCCGGTTCGGATCTCTGTCTTGATAACTTCAACATCATCAAGCTCCTGCAACGGAACTGCTTTTACGTAGAGAGGAGAGTGCGCCATATGGGAAACATCGAGTCATGAATACGGTGATATGTTTCCAAAATCAACTGCCTGAACGACTTTAAACTTTGCCTGACCAAATTCGGGACAAAACGTCAACTTCCCGAGTGAGCGGACGTCTGAGACTTTATCGTCTCCCACACGGGATCCCCGACGTAATGGATATTCGTAATCACCTTCCCCTTCTTTGTAGCAGCGAGAGCTTCCGAGGCGAGCAGTGATCTTCCCACCGACAAGAATTTCCCATGCTTCTCGTCGATGACTACAACCAGCTCCCCCTCACCAAAAGTGCCCTCGACCTTTCTTATTCCCGGTGCCATGATATCGGCTCCTCCCGCTACATGTGGCACCGCGCCCATGTCTACTGTGATGCGCGGCATCCTTTCCAACGCAGTCATGTTCGTCAACGCTGGGACAAAATGTCCATCTGTCCTAAAGGCAACCGGCTGCCCGTCGACGAAAATTACCTCTGCGTTCTTTACCATCTCTGTTTCGACACGGGATTTGCGAGAGAATTGTTCGAAACCGGGAAGCTTGTTCAATTCTTCAATTAGAGGCTTAGAATCGCGATCTTTCAGAATCGTTCTGTTTGGCAAGTCGATCGGGCTTTGTGTACGACAATCTTTAAAAGTGTACCAAAGCGCGGACACTTACTTCCCCAGTTGAACTCTAAATGTCTGATGTTGCAGCTAAGATCTTCGAAGAGAGCCTGAACAAAGTCGTTCTCGTCCAACTTAAGGGAGGACGAAGCGTGAGGGGAAGATTGTACAGTTTCGACCAGCACATGAACCTCGTACTAGAAGAAGCCGAAGATGTCACGAATGCGGATGCGACAAAAAAACTCGGCACAATAATCGTGCGAGGCGACAACGTGGTCCTCGTGTCACCCCCACCCAAAAGGTGACCCACCTTCTTTTGGCGGCACTCTCTCTCGTAGCTACTCGATTAACCGGCACATGCTTCAATCAGACCAACGTAGTTCGGATCGAAACGACTCGGGATTGAGAATTGCTCATTTGCTGGAGACAAGTTGGAGATCTGTTCACAACGTGAACCGCAGGCCCTCGGCTAGAGATGCAGCGATAGTTTCATGGGCGAAGAGTCGCTGAGATCAGATTCACATTTTTACAAAGGTTAATTAGAATCCGGTCTCGACGGGCCGAGAAAGCCACCGTGGAATGTCTTGATTCGAGGCCTTACATGTCTGATTATCATCATTATTGCGTCCGCTCTTGGTGGTGCTATTCTCCAATCACACCAGGATAGCCACTCCCTCCAGGGGCCAGCGTCTGCCGTATCCGCACCTCTGGATCCTCTAAACGTCACCGGCTCACCCCACGCATTCAACTACAGCTATTCGCAGGCGAACCTCTACACCGGTTCAAGTAATCCCCCTTTGATACTTCCCGCTCCCAATGGGACTTCGGGGACGCAGTTCAGATGGTTGAGCACCGTCACTCGTACAACAGACGGCACACCTATTCCAACAAGCGGGTTCAGGTTCAATATCACGAGTTCCGGTATCGCATCAGGCAAACAAATGGTAAACTGGACTCTGACCATACCACAATTCAACTGTAAAAGTTGCACTTCGGTACAGGTGGTCTTCGACTTCTTCGGGAACATTACGGCAGGAACGAACGCTACGTACGCGCTTTTGAACGGCACCAAGGTGATAGACTCGAGGACATTTGCAACACTCGGCGAGTTTCCCCCCGCACCGACCGTTTCCTGCCCAGAGATCTTCTGCATACCGGTTACGCAATACATAGGTCGCAATCTAACACTGTCTTTCAACTTCGGCTGGAGCTCAAGCGAACTCCGGGGCATGTCGGCCGATGTGGGAGAGATCGAGGTCGCATCGATTGGGGACCCTATACCGTCATGTGCCGCTCCTGTCTCATGCCATTTCATGCAGCAGGACCAGTCAAATTCTAGCTCGATAATTCATAGCGCGAACATCTCCTCAGTCAATTACAACAACACTCTCACTACCCAGGTACAACCTGGAAATGTGAGCAGAACCCAGCGTTGGTGGAGCATCGAAGCGATCAACATCTACTATCCAGTGGGATACAATGTCACTCAGATTAGTCTGAATGGCACTCGAGTCTATCATGCGCTTCCCGAGGTCCCGTTAGAAAAAGACCATTGCGCGCCCAGCACGGCCTGCGCAGAATCTCTCATTGCTCTGAACATTACAGACTTTACCCCGTCAGGGGCAATACGCAACTCAACGATCACTATTATTTCAATCACGCCAAACTCCATCCTTCAGTTAACGACCCTGTCGGGAGGAGTTCCAACCCGATTCTTCACATCTGGCGACCAGATCGGCATCAAAGTGATCAATACTCCCTCCGTTGTCAACGCGTCGATATCACTTCAAACCGGCCAGCTGAACATAACCTTCCCACAACCCCTGTCGATTCAGACAAGCCCGACTACGACGCTTTCAGGAGGAGTCTTCAACTTCAACCTCCCCTCGGACTGCGGATTCAACGGAGAACTCTGTGCGAGAGACTGGAACGTATCGGCCGTTTTCACCAGTGGATTCGATCTTGGAATGAGATCCGGCTTGTTTAGGATCGACTCGTTGCAGGTATTCTTTACTGGAAGTATGGGAGGTAATAATGCTCTCAGCATTCAAGGACAACTTGCCTACGGTAATGGGACTAAGAAAGCGTCAGGCGTGAACGCAACCCTGTTCGCTATCGATACCGGAACGCCAGTCAATACGCCTGTCACCACTAACCAAACCACCATTTCCTCAACCCTTCTCTACATTTCGAACATAACTCTAGTAAACGGAGTCTTCACGCAGGGCCAGCCACTCATTATGCTGTTCACAATCGTCAACCCTAACACCTCACAGTTATACAATGCGACTGTAACAATCGAACATGAATGGCCGGGTCCTCAGTCGCACGGCATGAGCGTCACATTCTCGCTCCATCCCGGGGACTCTTTGGGCGACTTGCCTTTCAGCGCGTCTGGACCGCAGAGCTACAAAGCCACCGTATTGTTTACCGGCACGGGTGTTCAGGTTACCCTAACAAACCTAAGGACCTCACCCAACTCCGAGACCAGCACGATGACCCCCGGCGCGAGTCCTGTAGTACCGAACAGACCACACGCTGGCCTCTTTAATATCACTCTGACCAGCAAGATAGGCAACACTACGGAAACGCCCTCGAGTTTCATGATCTCCCCGACCTATGCATACGTCGCCTCGTCACTGGCCCCAAGCAAGTATCTCTCTGCCTCCAACCTGATCGTGACTGATCAGAACGGAGGCTTCTCCGCGACGATAAGCTCCCACTTCCTCCTCGGCGCCAAGAACCTGGTCGTATTCTTGCTCGCGAGAGATGCGACTGGAATCGGTTTGGTCAACAACTTGTCTAGTGTAGCACTGACAGATTCAACAATCCTTCTGTCGAGAACGGACTCGATCGGAACAGTGGTAAAGGACCAAACCGTAACGGCCACTCTTCATCTAACAAACAACTCCACCAAGATCACCCAGGTCATCACAGTGAACCTGGTGCTCCAAGGTAACGGAATGTCGCGACAAGTTGTGGGGACGAAGACTGGGATAATCATTCCCCCCGGGGACAGCCAGACGGTGACACTCACTTTCCCTGCCCCTTCGACAGTCGGGTCCTACACGCTCACGTTTTCCTCACCAGAATACGGAGGACCATTAACGAGCCAGACACTCCAAGTGACAATCCTGCAGAGCGACCTGCAAATTCTGATTCCAGCCGCGATAGGCGTAGTTGCTGCCATAATCATCCTAGGCTTCTACTTGGTCAAAAGGCAACCGGAAACGGGAGAGAAGGAAGAAAAAACAAAACCCGCGAGTTCTAAGCCTAAGACTCCTGGCTCAAGAAACCCTCCTTCCAAATCCTTAACTCGAACCCAAGACCTTTGCTAGTTGGAATATAGATGGAAGCGAGTCCTGAAGAACCGTCACCGGAAACCCCCTTGCAGGAACCGTCTGCACGGGAGAGAAATCCCGGCGGATTGTTCTATGAATGTATCAATTGTGGATCTAGACTTACAGCCGACCAATTGGCGATGACACCTGAGATCAAGTGTCCTTTCTGCGGCTACAGGATTCTCAGGAAGGTTAGGCCGCCCATCGTTAAGCACGTAAAAGCCAGATAGAAACAGGACCGGCTTCAATCTCCTTCTTATCGCTCCTCGGGTAAAATATTATACTGATTCTTGAACGATCCAACGACGACCAACCGTTTGGAGCCGCTGACGCCTCAGCCACGGGACAAACATAGGCTTCTCGCCGAACTCGCTAGGCGCAGAGGCTTCTTCTGGGGTTCCTTCGAGATATATGGGGGTGTGAGCGGCTTCATTGATCTGGGTCCCTTGGGGACTGGTCTGAAACGGGAAATCGAAGATACATGGAGAGAGTTCTTCCTTAAACGCTATGGATTCGTCGAGATATCGACCCCGATCATAACTCCGGAACGAGTCCTCGAAGCCTCGGGACACGTCAGCAATTTCAAAGATCCGATGACGGAGTGTACTAACTGTCATCGGAGGTTCAGAGCGGATCAAGTGATCAAAGAAAACACCGGGACTGAGACCGAGGGTCTGGACTTAGAACAACTAACAGTCCTCCTGAAACAGGTAAAATGTCCTGAGTGTGGAGGAATCCTTGGGTCGCCTCAATACTTCGTCACCATGTTCAAGACAAACATCGGCCCCTACGGAGAAGATCCCGCTTACACTCGACCCGAGGCAGCTCAGGGAATATTCGTCGATTTCCACCGAGTACTCGAAGTGATGAGGGAAAAAATCCCCTTGGGCATCGCTCAGGTAGGTACGGTGTTGCGAAACGAAATTTCGCCCCGCCAAGGACCAATAAGACTTCGTGAGTTCACCATAATGGATTTCGAGATTTTCTTCGATCCTGAGAAGCCAGATTGTCCCTACCTTGATGAAGTGAAGGATGACAAACTCTTCATCGTAACAGAGGATGCTAGAAGGAAGGGAAAAAACGAAACTACTAGAATCACAACGGCTGAAGCTCTTGAAAGACGAGTTGTCAAATCTCCTTGGATGGCGTATTTCATGGCCCAGTCCACAAGGTTCTTGGCAAAGCTGGGGATCGACCAACACAATCAACGATTCTTTGAGAAACTATCTACGGAGAGAGCGCATTATTCGGCCCAGACTTTCGATCATGAGGTGAAGCTTGACAGATGGGATTGGGTGGAAGTGGCCGGGTTCGCCTACAGGACCGACTACGACCTTCGCGGTCACATGCAGGCCACGGGAGTCGACTTGAGAGTCTTCAAGGCTTATGATTCACCGGTAGAAAAGACGGTTCGTACTGTCGGGCCGAACCATGAAAAGATACGGAGGAGATTTGGAGCGGACGCGGGAAGAATCATCAGTCTTCTAGCCAAAGAAGACTTGCCACGAATCCTCCAAGATAAGAAACCCGGGGATACAATCAAAGTTGATACGCATAACATTCCGATCGAATTCTTCAACACAAAAGAGGAGACCGTCAAGGAAGCGGGAACAAAATTCCTTCCCCACGTCGTAGAGCCCAGTTTTGGAGTAGAGAGACTAGTCTACTCAACACTCGAACACAATCTCAGAATGAAAGGAGAAAGGCTGATTCTGAGCCTACCCTTCGGGATTGCCCCGACGCAAGCCGCCGTCTACCCCCTTGTCAACAAGGATGGACTTGTGGAGAGAGCCCATAGCGTCCACCGGAGCCTCCTCCAAAGCGGTCTGCGGGTCGAGTATGATGATGCAGGATCCATAGGGCGAAGGTATGCCCGGGCCGACGAAGCCGGCATACCTCTCGGAATCACCGTCGACTACGACACCCTGAAGGATGGTACCGTTACCCTCCGAGACCGGGACTCGTGGAACCAGATAAGAGTCCAAATCACCGAATTGAAACCTACGATCGACTCGATTGTCAATAGCGGATTCCCCGCAAAAACCGGCTAGGCTCGCCGCAACTAGTTTTTATGGGAATGTCGCCTCTTCCCTGCAATAGAACCCCACGGTGTCGATGTTGACCTTTCCAGTTGAAACTGAAGCTAGCATTAGACGTAGAATCCTAGACATTTGTCGGGATCAGACGAGGAATGTCGTCGAGATAACGCGCGAGCTTGCCCTGATGACCGACAGCGTTGGCGACGGCAAGGGCAAGGATGCGAAGGACCACTATCAGAATATGGTAAAGATTCTGGATGACTTTGAAGGTACGAAGAAGAAGCTTCTCGAAGAGGTCGCTTCGTTCGGCGCCCTACTGAGCAATCGCGAGGACTTCATCCGACTAATCTTCCGAGTAAGCGAGGTAGCCGACTACGCTCAGGGAATAGGCTACCGACTGACCGCGGTAGTTGACCGCAGCTGGAAAGTGGATAAGAGGTACACAAAGCGACTCTCCGAACTCATCGGACTCGTACTAGAGGAAATGTCGAAGATTCGTGAGACCATGATGTCTCTTGGATTCAACCCCGCCAAGGCAATGGAACTATCAAAGGGCGTTGAAGAGACAGAGAAGAAAGTCGACACGGCTTATCGATCCTTAGACCTGGAAATACTTGACGAGAAGATTCCCCTGCGCACACTCCTGTTGATCAGGGATCTCAGTGCGCATATGGAGAACATGGCGGACCTCGGGGTGGATGTTGTAGACCTAATCCGAGTCATCGCTCTGACGGCCTAAGGCTATGAAGACTCCCTCGGCTCTGGACCAAGCCGAACTTATTGGGACGAGACTCATCGTCTGGGATTACAAGTCAGGTCTAGGGATATACAGATCAGGATTCTTCGGTAAGCCGGTGGGCATTCCCAAGCCCAAACCTGACCAGGACTTTGAAGTCCCACTCCTATTAGATCTGATGGAAGGACTCTACCTTCTCGAACACAAACGAATCGACGTCATTGACGGGCGCAGCAAAAAACCTCTCGGAAAAAGTGTCCTGCTAAAAGCGGCCCGGGAAACCTATCGAGGCTTCAGCGCCGCCTACCAAGTTTACAAGGATTTGAGAGAGAAAGGCTACGTCGTGACTCCGGGAATCAAGTTCGGGGCCGATTTCGCCGTCTACGAACACGGCCCAGGAATAGACCATGCACCATTCATCGTCTCCGTCGAGACTCCTGATTCGGTGATGGGTCCATTCGAGGTGGTCCGAGCCGGCAGACTCGCCACTACGGTCAGAAAACACTTCATAATTGCGATTCCAGATACAAAGTCTGGAATGATAAGATATCTAGTCTTTCAATGGTTCAAGGCTTGACGACCGAATTGTCTGCCCTAGATCGTTAGCTCCTCTATCTCGCGCGGGTAATGGGTGATGAAATCCATTCCCTTCCTTGTAATGACAACTGTATCGGAGTGGCGGAATCCAGCGTAGCCGGGAAAGTAAAGACCGGGTTCGCACGAAAAGACCATGCCTTCGCGAATAACTGTCCGGTCACCTGGATCAAGCCAAGGTGGTTCGTGGCCGTCCAGGCCTATACCGTGTCCGGCATGATGTCTGAGGCCTTCTTTTAGCCCAGACTCTTCTACAGATTTGGCTGCCGCCTCGTCTATTCTCCCACATCTTATTCCAGGACGGAATTCTTTCAGAGCAGCGTTCTGAGCGTTCAGCATGGCTCCGAAACATCGTTTGGCTCTAGAGCTGGGCTTTCCGACAATCAGGGTTCGTTCAAGCTCGCTCGTATAGCCTCCCACTTCTACTCCGGCCTCGGTCACAAGAACATCGCCTCGGCGAATCTTGTTCTTAGTGTAGACCGCGTGGGGAATCGCTGAGTTTGCCCCCACTTGCCCTCGGAAACCAACAACCACTGGAGACAGCGCGATTTTCATCTGGACGTACGATTGTCCAAGTTTCCTGAGCATTCTACCAAGTGCATCGTAACTTGATCTCACAGCTACCATGGTGTCATGAAGACCGGCGCGAGTATTCTCGAGCAAGATGTCGTGGGCTAACTCAGACCATTTTGCACTCTCTAGCAGGAGTCGTACCTCTTGTCTCGATTTTATGAGCCGCATATTGTCCACAATGTCTCGTCCACCAACGAACTTCGCCCGACGCATCAGATCTCGCAGGGCAGGTCCTCGATAACCATAGCCTCCAGCCGCTCCTTCCAAGGAGTCTGTTGCAATACTCGAAGACGCAAGTCCTTTCTCGCCCATGAACTTCGCAAAGACACGCATAGGGTGTATTTTCCCCGGATAGTCCGGATATGTCAGGACATCGCCAGCCAAGGGACATTCTTGTCGAATGTGGTCATACTCTAGGCACGGAGCCATAAAGAAAGGCAGACCCTCATCGGGAATGACGGCCGCTAGCGGACGTTCAGTAGAAATATGCGAGAAACCCGTCGTGTAAAGGATTCTCGTTGAACTTGTCAGGTAGAGAGCACCTAGTCTTTTTCGTCTAAGCTGCTTCTGAATCCTTTCGACTCGACTCCGGTGTTCGGCCTTGCTTATTTTCAGCTCACCGATCTCCATAGGCTAAGTCTGAGACCCTGACCCCGTTAATAATTAGTGATCAGCTCGGTTCGGAAAAAAAAGGGAAACTGTAGGCTGGGGAGAAAAACCAGCCTAGTCGATCATTATCTGTCTAGGTTTGTTCCCTGGGCTCTTGCGCGTGAGGACCAGTTCCAAGACCCCATTCTTGTAGCTCGCCTTCGATGTATCGGGGTCCACTTCGACGGGGAGTTCCAGTGACTTGTAGTAACGTCTCTTGTCAGTGTCTACTTTCAACACTAGGTTCCTTCCGTCGCATTCGAGAGCAATGTCCGACTTCTCTACGCCGGGTAGCTCGGCGACAACCTTGACGGTGTCAGACTGAACCATGGCGTCAACGAGAGGTTCACGTTCTTCCTTGACGTCGAGGCTTGGTCTTGCTGTTCCAAAAGGTCCTCCCTTGAGCGATGGTTTCACGTTGCCGAATTCTCTGACTATTGGCTTGCCGTCTGGCCCCACGCTGAACGAGTAGCCGTAGACGAAGGGTCCCATCTCTCTGACAGTTCCTCCGTCTGGCAGTTTTCTCTCTCGGACCAGATCCTTCGGTAGTTCGAGTCCGCGGAACATTTCTTCAAAGTTCTTGTCGAAATCGTCGAACCAGCTGGTCAAGGGGGATCGGGAGCGTCGCTTGAACCACTCTGGGAAGAATTCATCGTCTTCCAATCGATTTCACCTCCTTGTTTCGATAATCGTCGAGGGTCTTGCGCGTCTTCTCCAAGAATGCAATGAACTCTGGAAGTACAGTCTTGCCAAGCTGGCTTAGCTGGAAGGTTCCTTCAACCGGTTCATCAACAATCCCTGCTTCTGAGAGTGCTGTTAGATTGTGGTAGACGAGTTTTGGGTTGATTCTCGCTCGAAATTCTCTAGTGAGAGCCGATTTCTGCAGAAGTGGCGCTAGCATTCTCATCCGGGTCTCGTTCACCAGTAGCTCTATTGTGCGCAATGTCTGTTGCAGGGTCTGCTCTAGGGTGTCTTCGAACCATCCGAGCGTCTCGATCTGTAGCTTCCCCGTGTCCAGGCTGCGAGGCACCTCTTCCTCAATTAGGTCGAGAGAGATCTCTTCAGGGGAGAGAATCAACGATCGAGCGTTCTGCGACTGGCTGATGAGCCGGACGCTTCTCCAGACCGAGTCTTCTGGTAAGCTCGCCGAACAGAACGCGACGATGATCTCACCGTTCTTGACTCCAGCAATGTCGGCTTCAACAATCGAATCCCCATCATCTCCCTTTAGCACTGGGTCGAGATATGCGTCGAATCCTTTGCTAAGAAGTATCCTCGATGCGATGTATTTCTCGAAGACTTCGAGCTCCTTGTCGGTGACGGGGTCTGCGAATTTGCTGTTGAATGTCCCGTAGTCTAGGGCTGATTCTGGCTCAACTCTTCGCGCCGAATCTTCGTTTGAAACTCTCAGTTTCGTTGCGCTGACCCTCCTCTGTTACTTATGGTAACAGTGGAGACAAATAAATGTTACCTGAAGTAACTATCCGGGTTCAGGTAACACTAGTAGACAGACACTCGTGTTACCCCGTGGATCTTGAGAAGTCTAGGAATAATCTCGCCAGGAACTGGCTTGTCACCGATCAAGACAAGTTTGGGCTCGGGGGACAATTCGGGATCATCGACCAGAGCCTGCCGAATGCTGATTCCGAGTTCCGAAAATAGCTGTGAGGCGCCGGCGATGATTCCCGGTTTATGAGGGTCTTCGACCATTATTTCGACTACGCTCAGGCCTAACTGTTTTGCGACCCCCCTTAGAGACAGCCCGGCAGATCGCAGGTTTGAAAAGAGAGATTTGAGCTCCGGGTTGGTCTCGACCATTCTTATTGTCTCGTCCACGGTCCGCCTGTCGACGCCAGCCGACTTTGCAATCCTTACCACCGGGATCTCGATGTCATTCAGATAGACTCCATTTCCCCTTAGCCCTAAGCCATTCTCTATCAATATCCGGACTACTCTTAGACGCTCAG
>Ga0070697_100001347_pt1 | contig 18591 bp, 15 predicted proteins | sample KBSK1501metaG_FD_65475 | JGI IMG/M metagenome (GOLD analysis project Ga0070697, IMG submission 65475) | Corn, switchgrass and miscanthus rhizosphere microbial communities from Kellogg Biological Station, Michigan, USA - KBS K1-50-1 metaG | ecosystem: Host-associated > Plants > Roots >... | reverse complement strand
TGGAGGGCGTCCGCTCCGTCGGCGCCGTGAAATGGTTTGATATCGGCGAACCGCGGCTGCGAGGGACCGCAGCCCTCCAAGTCTCCATCGATCATGGTTGCGACGAACGGATGGGCCGTTGTTGGCCGATTCCCTGGAGGGCGTCCGCTCCGTCGGCGCCGAACGGATGGCCGTTGTTGGCGATTCCCTGGAGGGCGTCCGCTCCGTCGGCGCCGTGAAACGGTGTTGATTTAGGCCGGCCACGGCTGCGAGGGACCGCAGCCCTCCAGGCCTGCATCGATCATGGTTGCGACGAACGGATGGCCGTTGTTGGCCGATTCCCTGGAGGGCGTCCGCTCCGTCGGCGCCGTGAAATGGTTTGATATCGGCGAACCGCGGCTGCGAGGGACCGCAGCCCTCCAAGCCTGCATCGATCAGCCTAATTGCGGCGCGCCGGAAGAGTGGAAGGCTGGGTAGGGCCTCTCTTCAGGGAAAAAACTGGTGGCGCTTCCGCCACCAGTTCCTGAGAACCGAGCCGGTGAAGTATTACTCCACCGAAATTTTACGCGGCTTCACTCTTTCTGCCTTTGGCAGTGTGAGAGTAAGAAGACCCTGGTCGATTCGTGCGGTGATTTTCGAGGTATCTATCGCAGGGTCGAGTTCATAGACGCGCCGAAAATCATGTTGCTTGATCTCGCGATAAGCGAGTTCACCCGGGTATTTGAGATTACGTCTGTGACCCAGGATGGTCAGTTCTCCGTTGTCGACCATAATTTCAAGGCCTTCCTTGTCGACTCCAGGCATTTCAGCCCGGACAACGTAGCCTTCGTCGGTAGACTCGACATCCACCAATGGCGTCAAATACTGGACCTGGCGTGATCGCTCGTTACTGCGGCGATCCGGCTCATTTTGCTGTTTTGGAATGATGTTGTTCATTAGCTTCTCCACCTTTCAGGTGCACCGAGGTCCGGAGACCTCGGTGCTAAGTCGGCGGGTTAACTCAAGGAAACTTCGATCTGTTTCGGTTTAGCTTCGTCAGCCTTGGGAAGGACAACTTCCAGAATTCCATCCTTGTAGCTGGCCTTGACTTTCTCGGTATTCACGGCAGAAGGAAGCGTCAGGCTCCGCTGAAATTTTCCAAAGAAACGCTCGGTGCGGAAGCCTTGATCGCCTTCTTTTTCCTGAGACTTGCGCTCACCCGAAATGGTCAGTGTGTCCCCATGCAGCGAGATGTCGATCTCTTCTTTTTTCATGCCGGGCACCTCGGCGACGACTGTGAATTGGTCTTTGTCCTGGTAGACATCGACCGCGGGGGTCCATCTGCTGAGGGTTCCAAGTGATCGGAAGCTCGAGCCGAATGTAGACTCGAAAACCCGGTCCAGTTCCTCGTGCATGTTGGCGAGGCGATCGAAAGCGGTCGAAAAATCCGACTGAGGATAACGTTGATAGCGAATGATATTCATAATGCTTAAATGGTTAGAAATTTTTTCTGATGACCAGACAAGGAGCTTAAGGGATGCCAGATCGACGGTTATTTTGTAAATCGTTTATTTACAACGGCTTACATAGAAGCATCCAAAACGATTGGAGGCTGGTCGAGCGCCAGTTTGGCACATATGAGGCGTCAGAGTGGCATTGTTGGAGCCAGCGCCACGGTGGCGCACACCCACGCTCTCAGCCTCGAATCGGATAGAGCAACCGGTCGCTGCGCTCATCCAATTCTTTGACTATCGTGCAAAGGTAAACGGATTGGTTTGTGAACCGGCGATACTTCGTGATTTCGGATTGGTTCAAAACGCGAAACCCGTACCGCTCGAGAAATTTGAATCCGCGTCTGCCGTCGAAAGTGACAATCTGGGCATGGATCTGTTTGACTCCGTGATCGCGAAGAAATCGAAAGTAGGTTTCCAGAAGTTGTCGACACACGGCAATGGACCGTATCTCGGGTAGAAGATTGATATGGAAATGCCCGATTGTGCGCGGCGCCGCGGGAACCTCGCGCCATGCCTTGGAAATGATCCAGTGGACGAAGCGGCGAGACTCGTGATTGTATCTCCAGTAGCGACCAATCATTCGCGAGGCTTGGATTGCATTTTGCGTGAGGCTCCAGAATTGGTGCTTAACCGGGTACCGCGAACCGAGCAGGTATCCCCTTACGACGCCGTCCGCTGACACGACGAACGCCGAATCAGGTTCGTGTTTCAGATAATAGTCGGTCAGGAAGTCAGCAAAAAGCTCGCGATCCTGGAAGACCGGGTCGATCGGTGCACCCAGAAAGCCGGTATCGCAACAGAGTGCACGTACGGCTGCGCGGTCTGAATCCCGGTATTGTCGAACCTGAAACTCTTTCAGGGCAAAAGGTATCAACTCCTCCATTGATAAGAATTTAAACTGCAAGTTGATCGTAAATGTCAAACATCCTATCGAAGACCGTTTGCCAGGAATAGCGCCGGATAACTCGGCGGCTGGCTTCTAATCCTGCCTTTTCCAAGTCTGTGTTGCTCATGGTCAGGACTGCGGCGGCCAGTGATTCTGCCGTATTCTCCTTTGCCCAGTGCGATTGATCCGCGAAGATGATTCGATCCATATAGCTTCCGTGGATGCCCACAACCGGGGTTCCGCAGGCCTGGCTTTCAAGGGCGACCAGTCCAAATGTCTCCTGCACCCCCGGATGGACAAATAGATCGGCCGCCCGGTAAACCTTTGCCAGCTTGAGTTGGTCGGAACAATATCGCATCCAGGTGACTTCTCTCGTTGTTTTTTGCAACTCAATCACATCGTCTCTGTAAAAGCCGTCGCCGACGATGAATGCATGAAAGCGTCCCGGAAGCTGGCTGTTAAGCTGAGCGAAAGCTTGAAGAAGGACTTTTACATTTTTTTCCGGGGCGAGCCTCCCGACGTACAACAAAACAATTCGACCCGGCGGAATCGCGAATTCTTTGCGCGTCTCGAATTTGTCTTTGGCTGGCTGGAAAACCCGAATGTCGACCCCTAGTTCGCACAATACGACGTTTTGTACACCCCAGACGCAGAGCAGGTCAGCCAACCCTGCGGAAGGAACAAACGTGACGCGAAAATGGTTATAGAGACTGCGAACATAGTTCTTTGCAACCTCCATCATCACATTCGTGGCTGTCTCACCCAGATATTTCATCGTGGTTCGCAAATAGGCTTCCGGAAAATGGGAGTGATAGAACCCAACAACTGGAATTCGCAAACCCTCTCCGGACGCAATGGCTTTCCAGGCTACCTGGTAGGGATCGCTCGATTCGATAACGTGCGGTTGTTCCCGCTCGAGGATCTCCTCCACAGCGCCCAGATTGAGAAGCGCTCGGTATCGGGAAGTACGCGAAACGAGCGGCGAAGCAACAAAATAGACTCTGTCAGAAGCGTTTGCAATCTTCTCGGTCTGCTTTCCCGGCACAATCAAAAGATGTTCATGTCCGTGCGTGATGGCGTATCTCCGCTTTTCTTCCAGGTAACGTTTTACTCCGCCGCTGAATGGAGAATAGAATTGTGTGAGATCACAAACTTTCATGAGGGGCTCTCAGTGCTCCCGCGACCGAAATGCGACCGATTCTACTCTTCCTTGTCCTGCTGTGAAGAGGCTTGGTTTGCGCACTTGCCCTGAATTGTCGGCCTTCGCTGCCTCGGAAATTCTGAAACCGGCCTGCAATCAATTCTTCGGCTCGGCCGAAGACCTGCGCACAATCAGTTCCGGCTCGAAGACAATCGTCTGCGGGGTTGTCCTTCCGTGCAATCGAGTCAATAACAGTTGGGCAGCCTCCTGGCCCATCAGTTCAGCCGGCTGTGACACGACGGTCAGCGGTGGCTCAAGATATCGTGCCCACCGGGCGTCATCGAAACCTACGAGTGAAAGTTCGCGCGGCACCTTCACTTTCCTCAGTCGAACGGCTAAAAGGGTGCCGGCCATCATTTCATTGTTTGCGACAAAGATGGCGGTGGGTGGACAAGGCAGGGAGAGAAGCCGTTCTGCAGCTTGGTACCCTGAAGCTTCGCGAAAATCGCCGAATTCTATGTAGTTTCTGGGGATCGAAACGCGCGCCGCTCGCAGCGTTTTGCGAAAGCCTTCCAAGCGATCGCGGGCATTGGAGAGGTGTAGCGGGCCGGAAACGATTGCGATGCGTTTGTGGCCGAGTTCGACCAAATGACGCGTTCCAAGGGAAGCGCCCAGTGCATTGTCCAATATCACCGTGTCGATATTTGGTGGGCCTGATTGGCGATCCAGGTCGATGAGGTGAATTGATTTTTGCCGGAGTGCTTCTAGCAAACTTGAATTGGCGCCTGCTGAGCAGCGAATTACTCCGGAAACCTGACGCTCGATGAACAAGCGCATCGCCACTTCTTCGTTCCGACCATCCTCGTCTGCGTTGCAGATCAACACGGTGTAGCCATTGGTCCGGGCAACATCTTCCACAGCTTTGACGATGGCAGAGAAAAATGGATTACAAATATCCGATACGATGATGCCGATCGTTCGGGTCGATTGGGTGCGCAACGAACGCGCAATGCCATTCATTTGATAACCGGAACGGCGGACGGCATCGAGGACGCGGGTTCGCGTTTGAGGAGCCACGATTTCCGGCCGGCTCAATGCGCGGGAAATTGTGGCTGTGCTGAGGTTCAATTCTTTGGCCAGGTCGTTGAAGGTCATAGGGGGTGGCCGGCGTCGTCTTTCCTCCCTGTTTAACTTTCCAGATCCGTAAGATAGCGTTCCGCCTCAATCGCGGCGGCGCAACCCTGACCCGCGGCGGTGACAGCTTGCCTGTAGACGGGATCGGCGACATCCCCCGCAGCGAAAACGCCCGGCAAATTTGTCTGAGTACCTTTGTGGGTCTTGATGTAACCGTTCGCGTCCATCTTTATCTTGCCTTTGAATGGTTCGGTATTAGGCGTATGCCCAATTGCCACGAAAACACATTTCACACCTATTTTCGAAAATTGGTCATAGGTGATATTTCGGAGTTCGACTCCCTGAATTTCACCTAGCTGATCCGGGATATAGCGCGAGATCACTGTATTCCAGATCGGTGTGATCTTCGGATGGTTCAGAGCACGTTCAGCCATAATCTTCGAGGCTCTAAGGGTGTCTCGCCGATGAATGAGAAATACCTCTGAGGCAAAGCGCGTAAGAAAAATTGCTTCCTCGGTCGCCGTATCGCCACCGCCAACAACGCAGACAGGTACGTCTCTATAGAAGGCGCCGTCGCAAGTCGCGCAAGAGGTCACCCCATGGCCCTTTAATTTGCACTCATTTTCCAATCCGAGCCATTTGGCGGACGCACCGCTTGCGACAATCAGCGTCTTGGTCTCGATCCATTCGCCGTCAACATCGACTGTGTAATGGCTGTCTTTTGATTCGAATCCGTGCACTTCGGCGTACCGGAACTGAGCGCCGAATTTTTCTGCCTGCCGGTGCATATTCATGATCAGCTGCGGGCCGTCAATGCCTTCATGAAACCCCGGAAAATTCTCGACCAGAGTGGTGCTTGTGAGTTGACCCCCGGGTTCGCGCCCCTCCAGAACGAGTGGATTCAGGTTGGCACGCGCGCTGTAGATCGCTGCCGTCAAGCCGGCGCATCCGGTGCCTACGATGATCACTTTCTCCATGACTGCGTTACCTGCCATTAAAGACTAAAATCGGCAAAGTCAATACAGAGCTCAATTCACAAGCTTGGGGGTCAAGTCTATAATTTATTTAATGTTTACCGGAATCATCGAAGCTGTCGGGAAGGTTGTTGGAATCGCTGAATCGTCGGCCGGTACCTACCGTCTTGAAGTTTCGACCCCACTCGCAACGGAATTGCGAATTGGGGATAGCCTTGCAAACAATGGAGTTTGTTTGACGGTGGTGGCCAGGAAATCGGCGGCGGTTGAGTTTGACCTCCTGGCTGAAACAGCGATGCGAACCAACCTGCAGGAATTGGAGGTTGGTTCGTTGGTCAACCTGGAACGTCCAATGCCGGCCTCGGGTCGATTCGACGGCCATATCGTGCAGGGCCACGTCGATGCGACCGCCGCCATCCTGGCGATTGAAGGCGTCGGCCAGGATCATCGAATCGAGATCACGCTCCCCGATGCTTTTCGACAGTATATAGTCTTTAAAGGATCCGTGGCTGTGAATGGAATCAGCCTCACTGTCGCAGAAGTTTGCAAACGCAGTTTTGTTGTCTGGATCATTCCACATACGTGGAGGGCGACGAATATGCGTCGCCTGGTGCCGGGAGCTCGCGTGAACCTCGAATTTGACGTAGTCGCGAAATACGTGGAACGAATGCTGCAGACCACCGGATCGATTTCCGCGGGGTAGAACTGAATACATCGAGTCATAGGTAGGATGCACTAGTCGTCGTCAGCGAAGCCTGACTTTGGCCGAAGAGGAAAAAGCTTCGAGACAGACCTGCCCGCGAACTGCAGCGGTTTCCAGTGCCTCTGCTTACTTCCAGATTGACGCTCCTTCCAGCCCAGCCCTATGCTTTAACCCTCATGCCATTTCCGGCTTCTATCGGGCAACCCCCTTTTCCATGAATATCCACGAATACCAGGCAAAACAACTTTTTCAGCGGTTCAACATAGCTACGCCGAAAGGCGCACCCGCGTGGACGCCGGAGGAAGCCGAGAAAATTGCGACCGAACTGAATACATCCAAGCTCGTCGTGAAAGCGCAAATTCACGCGGGCGGCCGTGGCAAAGGAACTTTTGATACGGGCTTTAAAGGAGGCGTAAAACTTTGTTCGACTCCGATCGAGGCGCGCGATCTGGCCGAGAAGATGTTGGGACATACGTTAGTCACGCATCAGACCGGTCCCGGCGGAAAAGTCGTTAGCAAAGTCCTCGTTGCAGAGTCGGTTGATATTGCTCGCGAGGTGTACTTCGCGATTTTGATGGATCGCGCCGCAGGCGGCCCGGTAGTTGTTGCGAGTACCGAAGGGGGAGTTGAAATCGAAAAGGTGGCGGAGGAGCATCCGGAAAAAATCATCCGGGAACTGGTTCATCCGCTGCTCGGCTTTCAACATTATCAGGCATTGAAACTGGGGCGGCAGTTGGACCTTGAAGGGGACCAGTTGAAGGCGGCTTCGAAGTTGTTCAGCAATCTCTACAAGCTGTTTGTATCTCTCGATTGCTCGCTTGTAGAAATCAATCCGCTCGTAGTGACCCCCGAGGGTGACGTCTATGCACTGGATGCAAAATTCAACTTCGACGACAACGCGCTCTACCGGCACAAGGATATTCTGGATATGCGGGATATTCACGAGGAGGATCAGCGCGAGGTTGAAGCTTCCAGGTTCGGTCTCAATTACATTGGATTGGAGGGAAATATCGCCTGTCTCGTGAATGGCGCCGGACTTGCCATGGCGACCATGGATATCATTAAATATGCTGGGGGGGAACCCGCAAACTTTCTCGATGTCGGCGGAGGAGCGAGTGAAGAGCAGGTGACGGAAGCGTTCAAGATCCTTGTCGCAGACAAGAACGTAAAGGCCATTCTCGTCAATATCTTCGGCGGCATCATGCGTTGTGACGTAATCGCTCAAGGAATTATTAACGCGGTGAAAACAGTCAGTCTGCCGGTACCGCTCGTCGTTCGTCTGGAAGGCACCAACGTCCAACTTGGAAAGAAGCTTCTGGAGCAATCCAGACTGCCGATCCAGGCAGCCACGGATCTTTCTGAGGCGGCCAAAATGGCGGTTGCGGCGGCGAAGGCGATGTGAGGCGCGTTGCGATGCAAATATGAAAATCATCGCGTTTTGCCGACCGGAATTCGATCGTGGTTCACAAAAAGAGATCCATCTGAAACACCTCCTCATCCATGTCTATCCTCGTTGACAAAAACACCAGGCTCCTCGTCCAAGGCATTACGGGCAGTTCCGGAGCATTCCACGCGCGGGGCTGCATGGAATATGGCACAAAAGTCGTTGCCGGCGTTACGCCCGGCAAAGGAGGGCAGGCATTTGACGGCAAAGTGCCTGTCTTTGATACCGTTTACGAGGCCCGTCAGCAAACCGGTTGCAATGCGACAATGATCTTTGTTCCCGCACCCTTTGCGGGGGATGCCATATTGGAAGCCGCCGATGCCGGTGTAGAGCTGATCGTCTGCATCACCGAAGGAATTCCGGTCATGGATATGATGCGCGTGAAGGCCGGCATGGCCGGAAAAAAATCTCGGCTCATCGGTCCTAACTGCCCGGGGATTATCACGCCTGAACAATGCAAGATCGGAATCATGCCCGGATATATCCATAAACCAGGAAGGATCGGCGTGATCTCCAGGTCTGGAACGCTTACCTATGAAGCGGTCTGGCAATTGACACAGCGCGGATTCGGACAATCAACCTGTATTGGAATCGGAGGGGATCCCATCAACGGGACGTCGCATCTGGACGCCGTGAAACTCTTCAACGAAGATTCGGGCACCGAGGCGCTGATTATCATCGGCGAAATAGGTGGCACTGCGGAAGAAGAGGCTGCAGCTTGGATAAAAGAGAATTACGATAGACCGGTAGCGGCGTTCATTGCTGGAGCGACGGCGCCTCCGGGCCGACGCATGGGGCACGCGGGAGCTATAGTGTCGGGCGGCAAGGGAACTGCCGCTGGGAAGATTGAAGCGTTGCGAGAAGCCGGTATTGCGATCGCTGAAACGCCTGCGAGCATGGGAGAAACCTTGATTAAAACCTTGAAACATTAACTCATCTTATGCCTGGCATATCTAAAGGATTGGAAGGGGTCATAGCCAACGAGACGCGTCTCGGAGATGTCCGCGGTCTGGAAGGGCAGTTGGTCTACTGCGGGTATGATATCAACGAACTCGCCGGGAACGCTTCATTCGAGGAGGTCATCTATCTGCTGTGGCACAATAAACTGCCAAACAGAGCGGAGTTGGAGGGGCTCAAGGGCCAGCTGGCTGCGGAACGCCAACTTCCCGATCAGCTCATCGAGTTTCTGCAGTCGACTCCCAGGACGGCATTGCCGATAGACGTTCTTCGGACAGCGGTTTCGATGCTGGGACTTCACGATCCTTCCGTCGCCATCGATGACAGCCTGGAAGCTTCAACTCGGAGAGCGATCGGTATCACCGCCAAGATTGGAGTGATCGTTGCGTACTTTCATCGAGCCCGACACGGATTGAAGCTTCCGCCGGTACGCCAGGACCTTAGCGAAGCCGCTCATTTTCTCTATTTGCTCGATGGGGAAGTCCCGTCTGAAAAAAAGACAAAAACGCTTGATGTCGCTTACGTTTTGCATGCCGAGCACGGGATGAATGCTTCGACTTTTAGTGCTCGAGTTACAATCTCGACACTGACCGATATTTACTCTGCCATCACTGCTGCAATCGCAACTCTCAAGGGCCCGCTTCACGGCGGTGCCAATGAAGGCGTCATTCACATGCTTCAGGAGATTGGCAGTCCGGACAAGGTTGATGCCTATATCGAGCGCGCCTTGGCGGAGAAGAAAAAGATCATGGGAATCGGGCATCGAGTGTATAAGGTCCTCGATCCAAGAGCTCCGATTCTCAAGGCTATGGCTGTTCACCTTAGCGGCGAACTCGGTGAGCCGAAATGGATAGAGATGTCTGAGCGAATTGCGACGCTGATGAAAGAAAAGAAAGGGCTGCACGCGAACGTTGATTTTTATTCTGCGACAGTTTACTACTCGCTTGGCATTCCGACAGATCTCTTCACTCCCATCTTCGCGATCTCGCGCACCGCCGGTTGGACGGCGCACGTGCTCGAACAACTCGCAGACAATCGATTGTATCGGCCATTAAGCCAGTACACGGGCGATCCGGTGGGCAAAAAATTTGTGCCTATCGATAAGCGGTAGCAGTGCGGATGCCGGTTTGCTTCTGTTCGCCAAAAAATCGGTCGTCGGAGGGCGAATGATCATCGGTACGAGAATATTGGTCTGTTTTCGGCGAAATGCCAGATGCCGCAGTGTGAAACGAATGTCGGTTCGAGGAAACGGTGCAGTCCACTTTACGGTTTTCCGGAAGATACGGGCCAAGCTTTTGGAGGCGATTTGCCGGATGCGATTTAGGACCGCTGCAGCTTACCTTTTTCTCGCGATCGTTTCAGGGAGCAGGGGAGCGGAAGCGGTTTTTTCTCTAGACGAGAAATCGGTTTTTCTGATCACTCCGAAGGGGCTGCTGCAGCTTAACCTTCCCACCAAATCAGCCCAGAGAATCGCGTTTCCGACCAAATTCGATTCGGACAAAGATTACGGGCTTTCGCTTTCAAACGCGGGTTATCCCCTTTTGGCCGCAGACGACGGCTTATGGGCCTATGATCCGGAGAAATCGAAATGGACAAGGATTTATCGCGGTCCCGCCGACCTCATTTGCACGGACCTCGCCTACAATCCAGCAAATAGTTCGATCGTTTTCCAGACGTCCGATCGAAATGCTTCTACATCGTATTGGCTATTGCAGAAGGATGCTGAAAAACCTGTGCAAATCCGGTTGCGACGCGTGCGATATCTTTCGGGACTCGGTTTCGACTCTCAGGGGCGTCTTTTCTTTGGTTATAACGGGGATCTCTGGATGGGGTCGATCTGTAACCTTCCGGAAGAGCAACGGAGTGACTATTGGGTCTGTGGAATTCGGATAGCGCCTCTGGCAGATCTTGAAACGAGCTTTGGTACGCCGTCAAATCAAGGCGTAGAAACGGTCGCGCCACTTGCGGACCGAATCTACGTTCATCTGCGACGCCTCGGAGGGAGCGGCTGGGGAAATATCGCGTCTGTGGCAACGCCTCCCATGAAATTCACCGATGGCGAGCCTGAAGATGACAGTCTGGAAAAGCGGCTCGTACTTTACCAGGAGGAATTGAAATCTATTCGGTTTCTTGGCGAGAACGGTTCGTATGGTTTCTTGTGTGCCAGTCGTTCGGGCGCACACGTTTTTTACCGCGCATCGGACCCTAAAGCCGAGAAAATGAAACTATGGCTGTTGTCTGGACAACAGACTGAGGAGATAGGGGATGATTCTTTGATTGGAATGGGCCAATAAACCGCGAGAAGGTCGCCGGAAACGCAACGGTGCGGTCGCCGTAACTACAAAAGGTATATTATTTGGCTTTCGATGAGTCAGCGTCCAAGTAGAGGGTCGTATAATGGCTCCGAGTTCGAGGACGAGTTCGACTTCGAGGACGATAAGTTGCCAACGATGACCGGTGGAGGCGTGGAGGGCTGCGGTCCCTCGCAGCCGCCGGTTCGCCAAAGCCAACCCCATTTGACGGCGCCGACGGAGCGGACGCCCTCCAGGGAAATCGATCAGCAATGGCCATTCGGTCGTAGCACGATGATCGGTGGAGTTAGTTTTTTCGGGGTCCTTACACGCCGGCCGCTTCGAGAAATTCAACCTCCTTTTCGGGCGTGTGTTTCGACGCCTGATGCAACATTCGATTTACTGCATTCAGATAAGCTCTGGCACTCGCTTCGATCACATCCGTGCTGGCGCCCTTTCCAGTTATCAGGAAGCCTCGGCCAAAGTCGCATTTCAGATTCACCTCGCCGAGCGCGTCCTTGCCGCTGGATACGGCGGTCACGTGATATTCCACAAGATCTCCGCGATGGCTGAGGATTCGATCAATCGCCTTCATGGTTGCATCGACCGCGCCGTTTCCCGGAGCTGAGTCCTGCAATGTTTCTTCGCCCTTGCGCAAACGCACCGTCGCTGTCGGGACGGTGGCCGTTCCCGAAGTGACATTGATGTAGTCCAGTTGCCAGGCCTCTCCTGTGACGCCGATCGAATCATCCACCAGGGCGCCTAGATCATCGTCGTAAACGAATTTCTTTTTGTCGCCGATTTCTTTAAATCGGACAAAAATCCGTTCGATTTCCTCTTCACTCAGATTGTAGCCCAAATGCTCCAAACGCTTGGTCATCGCGTGACGACCGCTATGCTTGGTCAATGGCAACTCCGTTTCGCCCCAGCCGACATCCCGAGGATCCATGATCTCGTAGGTTTCCCGATGCTTCAGAATGCCATCCTGATGAATCCCGGAGCTGTGGGCGAAAGCGTTTTCACCCACGATTGCCTTGCTCCGAGCGACAATCAGACCGCTCATCCGGCTGACCAGGCGCGATGTTTTCACGATCTCACGCGTGTTCAGATCAGTGTGGAATGCTCCGAAGTAGTCAGAACGCGTCCTTATCGCCATTACGACTTCTTCAATTGAAGCATTGCCGGCCCGTTCCCCAATACCGTTTACGGTTCCTTCCACTTGCCGGGCACCGGCTTCCAACGCAGCCAGCGAATTCGCCACCGCCAAACCGAGATCGTTGTGACAATGAACGCTGATAACGACGTCGTCTATCGATCTGACGTTATCCTTCAAATATCTGATCAATTCACCGAATTGGCCGGGAACCGCATATCCGACTGTATCCGGGATGTTCACAGTTGTTGCACCTGCTTCAATCGCGGCTTCAACCACCCGCGCCAGAAACTCCGGTTCAGTACGGGAAGCGTCTTCCGGTGAGAATTCCACGTCCTTGACCATCTCCCTTGCCCGCATCACGCTCTCTCTGGCTAGCCTGATGATTTCTTCATGAGCTTTTTTTAGTTTGAACTCACGGTGTATTTTTGACGTTGCGAGAAAGACATGGATTCGGCCTCGTTCCGCAGCCCGGACAGCTGCGCCGGCTGCATCAATATCCTTTGCCACGCAGCGAGCGAGCCCTGCAATAATTGGGCCGCGAATTTCCGTTGCAATTTTCTGTACTGCTTGGAAATCGCCGTCGCTAATAACAGGAAAACCTGCTTCGATCACGTCGACGTTTAGACGCTGAAGTTGGCGCGCGACCTCCATTTTTTCCCGAAGATTCATCGACGCACCCGGGCATTGTTCGCCATCGCGCAGGGTGGTGTCGAAGATAATGACTTTGTCTGCCATAATGACTGATTGTGTGTGATTCTTTTTTTTGCGGTGGAGGCGCTGACCAGCCAAAATCGCATCCACCGCGAACGATTCTGACCGGAAATATTGGAAGACTAGGAGAGGAGAAAGAGATTTGGGGCGCCACTCCCGAGCAGGAGAAGCTCTAAGCTGAAAAGCTGAAGCTGTCTGTCAAAGCGCATTACAATCTTTTCCTTTAGCAGCGGAGAAGCCATGCGTCAACTCGGAAAGAACGGAAAACGGGTAAGTGGCGCGGCACCCTCATTCGTGCCATTCTTTGGACAGTCGATTTCATGAACCGTTGCTGGTCCTTTCCAGATCCGTCGCTGCACGAAGGCGCAAGGACGCTCGCTCGCCAACTGGACCTTTTACCGGCATTCGCTTCGATCCTCACTCGGATGGGGTTGGATCAAGAAGCTGCCGCGCGGCAATTCCTGTTCCCTCGGTTGCGCAATCTGGGCGATCCCTTTGCGATTTCTGGTGTTTGCTCGGCGGTAGACCGTATCTTCCTCGCCCTTGATGCTGGGCAAAAGGTCGTTCTTTACGGAGACTATGACGTTGATGGAGTAGCCTCGGTTGCCTTGCTCTTTCGCGTTCTGAAGGCGTTTGGGGCAGATGTGCGCACGTTTTTGCCGCACCGGTTGGAAGAAGGTTATGGACTCTCCGAAGAAGCTGTTCAACGATGCCTGGCGACCTGTTCGCCTCGGCTTCTCATGGCGCTCGATTGCGGCACTGCGGCTGCCGACAGAATCAGCGAAATCGAATCGTGCGGGGTCGATGTCATTGTTGTGGACCACCACGAGGCGAATGGGCGGCTCCCAAATTGCCGTGCGTTTGTGAATCCAAAGACAGGTGCGGATTATCATTATCTATGCACCGCCGGTCTGGCTTTCAAGCTTTGTCATGCGCTTCTAAAGAGGCGGCAATTGCCAGGCGTTGACCTGAAACAATATCTGGATCTCGTCGCCATCGCCACCGTTGCGGACCTTGTGCCCCTGATTCACGAAAATCGCACCTTCGTTCATTACGGCTTACGGCAACTTGAACGAACTGTGTGGATTGGACTTGAATCGCTGATGGAAGTCGCCGGTGTGATTCCGCCAATTCGGCCGGGGCATGTCAGCTTCCGTCTTGGCCCGCGCCTGAATGCGGCAGGCCGGGTTGGAGCGGCACAAGACGCGCTTGACCTTCTCTTGACCGAAGAGAAAGAGAGCGCAGACACTTTTGCGCGAAACCTTGATTGGCAAAATCGTGATCGTCAAACCGTTGAACAGCGGACACTTTGCGAGGCTTTACAACAGATTTCTGAAACGTTCCTACCGGAACGGGACGCGGCGATTGTTGTGGCCTCCCGTAATTGGCATCCGGGGGTGGTGGGCATCGTCGCGTCCCGGCTGATGAAAGAATTTCATCGGCCGGCGCTGGTCATCGGTTTTGATGATTTTGGTCAAGGTAAGGGGAGTGGTCGGAGTGTGCCGGGCCTGTCTCTGGTAAAGGCGCTTGGGGAATGCGCCGAACACCTATCCCAATTTGGAGGGCACGACATGGCTGCCGGCGTGAGGCTTGAATACGAACAGCTGGCATCTTTTTCTGCGGCGTTTCGGGCAGCTGCGAAACGCGTATTAACCCCAGACTTGTTACAGCCCCGTCTCGAGCTTGCCGCCGAATTGTCCGGCGCGGATATCAACCTCAGGCTGCTGAGCTGCCACGAAATGTTGCAGCCGTTCGGAATTGGAAACCCGCAGCCGGTGTTTTGTATAAGAAACGTGAAGCCGGCGGCGGAACCGAAGTTGCTCAAGGAGAAACATCGCCTCCTCAGATTCCGCCACGGCCCGGTCCTTTTGAGTGCCATTCATTTCAATGGGGCGAAGATGCAGTTGCCGGAGCCGCCCTGGGATATTGCGTTTTATCTTGAAGCGAACAGCTACCAGAATCGAATGCGGCTGCAGCTCCAAGTCGAAGCGATCCGAAGCGCGGTGGAACCGTGAACGAACTTGATCAGCATCTTGAATCGCTTGGCTGGGTGCCTGAAGCGAAGCGAAAATTGCTCGCGCGTTTGGGTCTGGAGACGTGGCGGCATTTGCTGGAGCATTATCCGCGACGTTACGAGGATCGGGCGCGTTTCGCTTCGTTTCCGACTTGTGGTTCAGAAGATGCCGTTTGTGTTCGCGGGGTGGTTAAAAAGGTTTCGGCGCGTTACTTCGGCGGCCGAAAAATTGTGGAAGTCACAGTGGAAGACTCGGGTGAGAACGCATTGAGCGGACGACTCATCTGCCGGTGGTTCAACCAACATTACATCCAACGGATGCTGGCTACTGGTCAGGAGATTATTGTTTTTGGCCGTCCGAAGGATTCCGGAAATCGAATCTATATGGATCATCCGGAGTTCGAGGTGTTCGAGGACGAAGGAGAACAGAACATTCATATGGGGCGAATCACTCCGATTTATCCTCTTACGGAGGGTCTGCGACAAAGAGCACTGCGAGCGCTTTTATTTCGCGCAGTCGAGGAACTTGGAACATTGCCGCAAGGGCCGTTAGTCGACTGGGATTTAATCCCGGAGTATGAAGCGCTTCGCAACATCCATTTCCCGGAGACCTGGGAGGTACAGCAGGAGGCGAGGAAGGCTCTGGCCTTGAGAGAGTTTGTGGCGATGCAGATCGCAGTAGAACAGCGCAGGCTAAAAAACGCCGCACTGAACGGGCAGCGCCACGTCGCTTCGGGTCGTTTGACCGAACGATTTCTCGAAGAACTCCCCTACAGACCGACAGCCGCTCAGGTGCGGGTGATTGGAGAAATCCGGCGGGACATGGCGAAGAAGGTTCCGATGAGCAGACTTCTCCAAGGAGATGTCGGAGCAGGCAAAACACTGGTTGCCGCGGCAGCGATGCTTTATGCGGTTGAGTCCGGTTATGAGGCCGCACTGTTGGCGCCTACGCAGGTTTTGGCGGAACAGCATTTCGAAAACTTTCGGCGTTGGCTTACCCCGCTGGAAATTCGAATCGCCCTGCGAACGGGCGCCCGAGCCGAACACTCTCACCTCGAGTTGCAGGGTGACGCACAGATCCTGATTGGAACGCATGCTCTGCTCTATGACACGCACCAGTTCCAGCGCCTGGGTCTCGTGGTCATCGACGAACAACATAAATTTGGCGTGCTGCAACGCGCAAAGCTTTTGAATCGGACTCCCGTCCCTGATCTGCTTGTCATGACTGCCACCCCTATCCCGCGCACGTTAGCGATGACTGTTTACGGCGATTTAGAGGTTTCCCTTCTTGACCAAAAACCGGCAAATCGTCGCCCAATTATCACGCGAATTCGGTCCGCGTCAAAAATCCCCGAGGCTGCAGCCTTTATCCGCGAACGTGTTGAAGCGGGCCACCAGGCTTTCATTGTTTATCCGGTGATCGATGAATCGGCTGCGGTGACGGCCAAAGCTGCGAGTACGGAATTTATCAAGTGGGAAAAATTGCTGGCTCCGCATCGGTGCGGGCTTCTCCATGGGCGCCTGAGCGTCGAAGATCGGGAGCGAGTGATGGCCCAATTCCGGGCGAGCGAAACCGACATCCTGATCTCCACAACAGTCATCGAAGTAGGTGTTGATGTTCCAAACGCTACCGTGATGCTGATTGAAAATGCAGAGCGATTCGGTCTGGCGCAACTTCATCAGCTGCGAGGAAGGATAGGCCGGGGGCGGCACCAAAGCTTTTGCATTCTTTTGACAGATCGGGAAGACTCCTCGGCTCTCGAGAAGCTCGCCGTCCTTGAGAAAAGCGAGGACGGATTCGAAATCGCAGAGGCCGACCTGAAACTCCGCGGGCCGGGCGACATGCTCGGCACCGCCCAAAGCGGTTTGCCACCGCTGAGGCTTGCCAGCCTGATCGAGGACATCGATCTTTTGTTGCGCGCAAAAGCAATTGCGAAAAAGGTCCTGAAAGCTGATCCTGGGCTGCAATTGCCTCAACATCAGAGATTGACTCGAATTGCTATCCAAAATGCCGAAACTGGGACAAGTTTAGCCAATTGATCGGATCACAATGAAGAGTTTCCTCAAGTTTCTGGTGTTTGTCCTGCTTCTGGCTCTGACAATTTCGCTTATCTATGTCTGGCAGGCTAAGCAGCCCGGACCAGCTCAAGTAAAGGTTGAAAAATTCACACCGGCCGACAAACCAAGTTTGGACCTCAATTCTGTCGATGTTTTGCAACGGCTCGATGAGGAATATACAAAGGTTACGGCTGCCGTCGTTCCCAGCGTGGTAAGTATCACCACGACGCGCACAGTGACTCGCCGGATGCCGATCGATCCTCTTGAACTGTTTTTTGGACGGCGTTTTCCGGATCAGGCGCAACAAAAGGTCACTTCCTTGGGATCGGGTGTGATCGTCTCCAAAGAAGGTCATATCGTGACAAACTATCACGTATTGAACGGAACGAGCGATGTGACCGTTCAGTTGAATGATGGCCGCGAAGCAAAGGCAAAAATCGTGGGAACCGATGCCCAGATAGATCTGGCCGTGCTGAAAATTGATCTGCCTAATCTGAGCCCGCTTTCACTTGGTGATTCTGACAAGGTGAAAGTCGGTCAGATTGTGATGGCTATCGGCAATCCGTTCGGCTTGGAGGAAAGCGTCAGCCAGGGGATTATCAGTGCGAAAGACAGGCGCGCAATGAATGATAGCCAGGTTGAATTCTTCCAAACCGATACCGCGATCAATCCGGGTAATTCCGGTGGACCGCTGGTGAATATTCGCGGTGAGGTCATCGGCATCAACTCGGCGATTTACTCTGAGTCAGGTGGCAATCAAGGGATCGGCTTCGCGATTCCGTCGAATGTAGTCAAGGCGGCTATGGGCAGCATCATCTCAAAGGGACGGGTGATCCGTGGCTATCTTGGAGTAGCTATTCAGTCTGTTACGAAAGAGATCGCTGAACAATTCAAGCTCGATAGCGTACGAGGGGCGCTCGTCACGGACGTCACACCCGGTTCGCCGGCGGAGAAAGCCGGGATTATTCGTGGCGACGTGATCCGGAAAGTGAACGACTACGACGTAAAAGATACCATTGCTCTAGTAAATCGGATTGCGGAGGCTGATGTCGGTTCGAGTCTGAGAATCGACCTTGTTCGCGATGGAGCGGCCAAGTCCGTACTGGCGCAGATAGCGGAACAGCCGGCTGATCTTGTGGCACGCCTGAATCGCAATCAAAGCGATCCTGGGCAATCTGAAGAATCACAAAGAGGCCTGTTTGCGGGAATTCAGGTCCAGAACTTAACTCAAAAACTGAGGGTGGAAGCAAATGTGCCGGCGACTGTAAACGGGGTTATTGTCACCGGCGTTGATCCGAGTTCGCCGGTGGCGCAGCAGATCAGGCCCGGGGATGTGATCGAACAGATCAATCGACGGCCAGTCCCTGATGTGAATGAGTTTGAAAGCGTTGTTAGTCAACTTGACCAAGACAATCCAGTCATGGTCGGTATAGCGCGCAACCGGCAGCGGTCGTTTATCGTTATCCAGCCGAACTGAAGAATTAATATTAACCAAAACGCACAAGATCATGAGTCAAGGTTCAAGCGGTAACGTTATCGCGGCGCTTGCGAGCTTTTTTATTCCCGGGCTAGGCCAGTTGCTGCAGGGTCGAGTCCTGGCGGCGCTGTTCCATTTTTTGATAACAGGATTGTTGTGGCTGATCTGGCTCG
>Ga0070697_100001345_pt1 | contig 18604 bp, 13 predicted proteins | sample KBSK1501metaG_FD_65475 | JGI IMG/M metagenome (GOLD analysis project Ga0070697, IMG submission 65475) | Corn, switchgrass and miscanthus rhizosphere microbial communities from Kellogg Biological Station, Michigan, USA - KBS K1-50-1 metaG | ecosystem: Host-associated > Plants > Roots >... | reverse complement strand
CGCCGGGTCGGCCTTCGTCAACGGCAAGCTCGTCGAACGACCCGAGGACGACACTGCCCAGGAGGCTCAGCCGGAAGCAGCCTAAAGATCTTGATCCACAGGTATTGACAATTACTCAGCTAGCTAACAAGATATAGCTTCGCCGCTAGATCCATCGCTGCGTTCCGATCGCTATGCCCAAGCAACCGGGCGAACCGCTGGGCTGTCTCCTACACGTCGGTGAGTCGAAGCCAGCCATCAGCGGTCCGGATGGTGCACGCTCCGCAGAGGCAGGTTCTGGGGTCGGGATGCTTGGTCGCTCAGGTTCTGCAACCCAGCCTCATCCCAGGACCGCCACGTTGACAGTAACCAAGCTCAAGTCCGGGGAGTCGATGTTGCCTACTTCCGTTACGCGCAGTCTGTTTCCTTCAGGCGGTCGAGAGCGTCGTTGTAGCGCTTCAGCGCGTCTTGGGCCTGCTTCTGCAGAAAACCCGTCGCGGCACCGGTGACCACGCTGCCGAGCAGGCCGACCAAGTTGGTCACGTCCACACCGTTCGTCAACTTCTCGATAAAGAACACCAGCGCCACGAGCACGGCCACGCCGAGCGCGAGCACCAAGGCCTGGAACGCTACGTAGAACGCGTGCTGGGTGCGCGCATACAGCACAACCTGGGCGCAGATCGTCCTGTTGCCGGCACCCTCGGTGAGCGACACCGGAAATGCCTGACGAAGCAACTCTTTAGTTGGGATGACATTTACTGAGGCCATGACTGTCCCCTCTCTTCGCAGGTGTTCCCCAGCGCTACGTTTCTACCATGAAGCGTTTACCCGCGGGACGCACCGCCATCGGCGGTTCTTCCGCCTTCCAACCTGGCCCTGGCATGGCTACTCTTTACTGTGGGGCCTGCCGTTAAGCGAAGGCTGAACGCTGGGCAAGGCCGCGGGGGGAGGTTGCCATGCCGGACGCTGAAACGTATCTGGCTCTGCTCACCAGGGACGCCGACGCATCGCCGGGCCTCTTCGGTGGCACCGAAGGGGCTGTTGGCCGCGGGCCTGCCGCCACCGGCTCCCTCGCCGACAAGAGTGAACTGGTGGAGCGGCTGAAGGCCGAGATCGCGTACACAGGTCAGATCACCGGTATTGAGGCGGACCAGGACGCTGTGGACGCGGTACTCGCTGACGCGGGCGAGAGCCTCTCCTTGATCCTCGGCGAGGGCCCAGAGGCGACGCTGGGGTCGGCCGACGAGGCGGCGCTGGAGGCCGTGGTCCGGTCCGACGGGTCGCGGCCGGTGCTGTTTGTCATAGACGATTTCGTCGACGTGACCGCGCCCAACATCGGCCGCTACGACGCGAGCCTGTCCCTGGTGGAGGATGGGGTACGGCAGGTATGCCAGGCGGTCGGCCGGGTGGACGACCCTTCTGGAAACGCCGCGCCCCTCGGCTACCACGGGACAGCGTGGGCGGTCGGCGAGGGGCTGGTGATCACCAACTACCACGTCTTGCAGGAGATCGCCCCCGGCGGCGTGCGGCGGGACGGCACGTTCGAGGGCCGACTGACGACCGGCGTGGCAGTGCAGTTCGGCCACGAGGTGCGCAACCCGCTGCCGGAGCGGCGGTTCCCCATCCGGCGGGTAGTCAGCGTCGGCGGGGAGGGCGCCGACAAGTACCTTGACGCGGCGACACAACTCAACTTCGATGGCCTCGACTTCGCCGTCCTGGAGCTGGAGCCGGTCCCTGGCCGGCCGTTCCCGAGGCCACTGCCGGTGGCCCGGGGCGACGACCTGATGACCCAGGGCGCGCTGGCCACCGCAGGGCGCGCGGTTTACCTGGTCGGATACCCGGGCAGGTCGGGTGGCACCACGCCCGAGCTCTTCGAGCGGATCTTCGCGGGGGTAAAGAGCTTCAAGCGGCTGTCACCCGGCGAGATCATGGCCTCCCCCGGGCAGGTGCCGAACGACCCGCGTAACTGGGTGATAACCCACGACGCGAGCACGCTCGGAGGCAACTCGGGGTCGGCGGTGGTGGACCTGGAGACGCACGGCCCCACATGCCTGGCGCTGCACTTCGCCGGCCAGCCCGGCCGACAGAACTGGGCCTATGCGTTCGAGCGGATGACCGGCGAGCTGGCCGCCGCGCTGCCAGCCGCGCGGCCATGAGCGCGCTGCCGGTGCAGCCATCGGCCCCCGACCCGCGGTTCGTGGCGCTCGCCGAGCTGATCCAGGACGACTGGGTGCGGGTCACGGCGGTCTGGGACGAGCTGCGGGCCGGCCATAACATCCATCTCCGCCCGGACACCGAGCTGCAGGCCGCAGGCATCCGCGGGTTCCTGTACGAAGCGCTGATCGATACGTACCACCGCGACCTGCTCCTCGCGTTCGCTGTCCGGCTGGTGAAGGCCGGGCTAGCTGACGCGTCGTTTGTACGGCAACTGCACCAGGTCCTGCCGGCGGGAACCGCGGAGTTGCAGAGCTTCGTGAACGGTGCGTTCCTCCCGGTCAGCGCCCTGCTCACCGGGCGTGGACTGCTGCTCGCCATCGACCACGTCTGCCGGATCGACATCGATGGTCAGCAGGGCATCGGCACAGGTGTGCTGGTCCGCCCGACCCTGGTGGCTACGGCGGCGCATGTGATCAAGGATCTGCTGGCGGTACACAACGGCAGGTTCGCGCTGCGCCCAGACGGCTCGCTGACGGCGGCACCGGGATCGATCGGCAGGATCGCTCTGACTTTCGGCGACGTCGAGGACTACCTGCCGGGAGTCCCGGGCCTGGTCCGCGGCCCGGGTGAAGAGGCGCCCCTTCATGACTCCTGGCTGGCATGGGGCAGCCCTGGCACACTGATCGAGTTCTCCCCGCACTACAACGTGCGCGACATCACGAACATCAACGTCCACAACGGCCCGTGGGACCTGGCGCTGCTGCGGCTCGCCGACGCCCGGCCGCTGCCTCAATCGAACCTCTTGCCGACGCGACCGCCGACGACGCCGTTCCAGGTGAATCTGCTTCACCACCCGAACGGCGGTATCGGGGCCGGGCTGCCGCTGATGTGGTCAGTGGGCTCCCTGGACGACCAACTCGGGGCACCCAACCAGCCGCCGGTGCGGCTGCTGCACAACGCCAATACCAGCGGTGGCTCCTCCGGCTGCCCTGTGTACGACAGCAGTTGGCGGATTGTGGCCATCCACCAGGGTGGGGACCGCCAAGTGGCACAGCTAGCGGCCGCCGCCGCGCTGGCCGCGCAGCTGCGGAACCGGGCGGTGCCGGTGCTGCCCTGGCGCCCGATGCTGGACACCTTCGAGCGGTCGGACGTGCCTTATCTGCGTGATCTGACCACCGCACCGGATGGCGCTCCCGGCCCCTATCCCGTGATCGGCCGACGGCTGACCCAGGAATGGGCCTGGCGCTCGTCCTGGCCGGACGCTGCGGCCATGGATCGCCTGCGCATCGTCCGCGGCGCTCCCGGCACCGGGCGACGGTTCACCAAGCACCTGATCAACAGGCTGGTCACGGCGGTCGACGGGCGGGTGGCCGCGCTGGACCTCGCCAACTCCGTGAGCGACGACGCCCTCGAGTTCGCACGACTCTGCCTGCAAGCGATCGCCCCGGACGAGCCCCTGCGGACCGGGGACGAGGGACTGACGACCGGCCAGCGCGACCTGCGCGACGATCTCGTGCCCGCGTTCATCCGACAGGTCACCCGGCGGTGCCCGAGCGGAGGGGTGTGGCTCGTGATCGAGGGTTTCGACGCCGTCGGCAACGAGCCGCCCGCGCTGATCCGCGACTTCCTCCTGGCCCTCGCCCAACGCCTGCCACAGGTACCGGCGCTGCGCCTCGTGCTGGTCGGCTGGACCGAGGCGCCTCCGCGCGGGTTCGAGACCTGCGTGGAACAGTTGACCGGCCCGACGGGTGAGGACGTCGCTCGCCGGCTGCTGCCCGCTGGCACAGAGCTGCCCCCGGGAATGGCGACGGGCCTTGACGCCGCTCTGGCCACGCTCCAGGCCGTCGGCGTCGCCCCCTACGACGCGGCCCGCACACTGGTGGCTAACGCCGCCACCAGTGCCCATACGCAGCCGCAGGCGGGAGGTGACCAATGACCACGGGGGATCGGGAGCCGGATGTAGACCTGCGCCAAGTGGCCGCCTTGGTGGCGACGGCCTGGAGCGCCCGCCCCGCCAGCCAGCGGGAGCGCGAGCTGGCCACGCTCAGCCACAGCAACGAGCCGGCCCACGCCGGACAACCATCCGACGTCGCGGAGCACTTGCGTCGGCGTGCGGCCCTCTCCGGTTCCGTAACCCCGCAAGATCTGGTCCATGACATGGACGACGACGAGGCCGCCCTCGCCCTGGACCTGCTCGCGTCGGAGTTCGACCGTACCCTTACCGCAACCGGTTGGACCTGGGTGCTCCGGTTCACCAGCCGGCAGCGTGTCCTAGCCTGGCTGGCCGCCGCCGATGGCGTCCCGGAGGCGCTCGCGGACGCGCTGACCATCCCCACCGACTCCGCGGGACGGGCGCTGCGCGAGATCGTCTCTGCCGGCACGACCGAGCCAGCGATCGTGACCGGGACCGAGCCAGCCACCGTGCTGCAGGCCCTGACGTGGGCGGCGCCGGTCGGCGGACTTGCGGGTGACCTGGCCGAGGCGCGCCGGGTTCGGGCGCTGACCTCGCTGACCGACAGTTACGCGGTGTTGCTACGGCACGGCGTCTACGGGCGGGACGCCGAGCTGGCGCGGCTCCGGCAGTTCGCTGAGGTGCCGGCCGCGGATCTCGGGGATGGCCCGCCGCGGGTGCTTCCGGTGACCGGTGTCGGCGGGGTGGGAAAGTCGACGGTACTGGCGGCCTTCGTGAGGCCCTACCTCAACCGGATCCACGCCGGCGATTTCGCCGGGCCCGCGGTGGTGGTCATCGACTTCGACCGGGTGCTGTTCCGGGCACAGGCCCAGCTCGAGTTGTCGTTCGAGTTCACCCGCCAGCTCGGCTGCGCGGCCCCGGAGGCGGGGGCGGACTTCTCGGTACTGCGGTACCAGACACGGCGAGAGAACCGCGAAACCGGCATCGAGGAGCAGCACGGCTCGCGCGCCGTGGAGACCGAAAGCTCCAGCTCGTTCGGCTTCGAGTCGCAGGCCGGGGTGCTGGCGCAGATGCACGGGTTGACCGATCGCCCAGTGCTGTTGGTGCTCGACACCTTCGAGGAGTGGCAGCGGGAACGCCCGATGCCGTATCTACCCCGCGAGCTGTGGAACGACCCGGAGAACGCGCTGCGTGAGTGGCTCAACGACTTGTATTACGGGATGGGCCTGCGTGGGCTGCGGGTAGTGGTATCGGGCCGCGCCGCACCATCGGAGCAGCTCGGTGCGGTCGAGGAACCGCTACTGCTCGATAATCTGACCTCGGACGCCGCGCTCTTGCTGGTCCGGGAACTAGGCGTCCCGGACGCTGCGGCGCCCGCGCTGATAGGCCTCGTCGGCGGCAACCCGCTCACCCTGCGGGTCGCCGTCCGGTTCTTCCTCAATCTGTCATCCGGGGAGCGGGAGGCCTTCCTGCGCGGCGACCCCACCGAGACCGGGCTTACCGAGGAGCTGCGCCGGGTCGTACTGTACGAGCGCTTCCTGGAGCACATCGGGGACAACCGGGTCAAGCAGCTGGCGCATCCCGGACTGGTCTTGCGCCGGGTGACGCCTGAGCTGGTCCGCCACGTGCTAGCGCCGCACGTCGGGCTGGGCGAGGTGGACGACGCGCTCGCGGAGGAGCTGACCGATCGGTTGGCGGACGAGGTATGGCTGGTGCGGCGGACGGCGGGGGAACTGCGCCACCACCCAGACGTGCGCCGGGCCATGCTCGTCATGATGGCCAGCGACGAGCAGTATGCCGCTCAGATCCAGGCGATCCATCGCGAGGCGGCGGACTGGTACAAAAGCGGCCGGGACGGAACGCTGACGGGCGACGCCGCCGAGGTGGAGTGGTTCTACCACTCGCTGAGTGACGACCACGGTCATTCTCCGTCGGACCATGCCTGGGCACAGGAGCTCGCGGGGCCGAAGCCCGCGCCGCGATGGACCCAGCTCGCGGTCGCGCTGGGTGAGGCAGACGTCTCCGCCATGCCAGCCACCGTGCGCACACTGGTGAAAGTGCTGCGGGACGACCCGCTTAGCCCCGCCGAGACGGATGCGCTACCCGACGTGGTCTGGTCGCGCTGGATGGACCACCGTGGGCCGGAGCTCGTCGCGGCCGACGAAGCGGATCTCGCGTTCACGTTGGCTCTGAACGGAATCGAGGCGCGCCCGGAAGTCGGGATCCCGCTGTGGCTCGGAGAAGCCGCCGTGGGCGCCGCCCGCTGGGACGAGTACTGGTCCATTCGCCGTCGCCGCCAAGTCTCGCTCGGGCCGCCCAAAGGACCGCTGCCCGCGAACGTCGGACGGTATGTGTTCCTAGCGGCGCTGGTCTCGAGCGATAGGGACGACCTCGCCGACTACCTTAACGAGATGCAGACGACCCTGGAGCTGGGCCGCGCCGGCGAACCATACCAGGATCTGGTGTTCGCCGACCTGTTGTGCTTGTTCGGCGTCCCCACCAGCGATCATTCCGGTATCGAGCTCCCCTCGACGCTCCACGGTAGCGCTCGTGACTGGCTGGACGATCCTGATGTCTATCCCGTCGATCAGTTCCGCCGGCTGCTGTGCTGGTCGTTCCAGGCGGACAGCGGGCGCCGTCGCTTTACGCTGCGGCAGATGTCTGGGCTGCTGCGACCGGACCCTAGGTGGGTTGAGGCCTTCGTGGAGCTCATCGGGTCGCAGCCCTACGTACTCCGCCCCTATCTGGATCGGCTGATGGAAGCCCGGGACCTCGCCCTCCGGCTCTCCGGCATGAACCTTCCGCAGCAGGAGTTGGTCCGGCGGATCCGGGAGACCAGCGGAGCGGACACGTACACCCTGCTCGGCGAGACTTCGCTCGTCCTCACTCGTGGGTTGAGCGACTTTACGCTGACGCAGAGTTCCGTGCGAGAGCGCCCGGACCTGCTATGGGTTCTGCGCGGGGACAACCCCGAACTCCGGCCGGCTGTCCGGCTAGCTCTGGCCGAGCATGTGGCGGCCGACCGGCTCGGCTCGCTCGGGGAGTTCGCTTGGCAGGTACTACCCGTTCCAGCGGCCGACCTGCATCCCAGGGCGCTGCCGCCGGGGTCGTCGCCAGAGGCCCGGAAGACACTGGTACGACTGGTCGAGTATGTCGACCGCTCTGGCGCCCTCGAGCCATTTCTGCGCCTATGTCAGGCCGAGCTGCCGCCCACCTTGCTGCTCAACCGGGTGAGGCAAGCCTTCACGGTCTGGGATGACGCGCACCACCAGATGCTGGCCGGGCTTGCGGAGCGGTTCCGGCAATAACCTAATCGGTCAGCCAGAGCCCGGTTACGAAGATCCGTAACCGGGTTCTTGATCGTCAGTGGTCGCCTATTGCGAGAGCTCGATGTACCCGTCCGTTCCATTCACGCGGATCTGCTAGCCATCCCGGATCAGCCGGGTGGCATGCTCCACCCCCACGGCGGGCGGCAAGCCGTACTCCCGGGCGATCACCGCGCCATGGGTCATGAGGCCCACACCTCCGTCACCAAGCCCTTGATCGCCACGAACGCAGGCGGCGGCCAGTCCTGGCTGACGTTGGCCGCCAGATCTTGATAGGCAGGCTGGAGCTCGTCCCATCGCGCGGCGGCGTCGGCCCGGTCACGTCCGGCGAGGTAGGCGGCGAGATCTTCGATATGGATCTGCACCCCGGCCCCGTGGGCGGCGAGCAGGTCCAGGGGCATGCCCCGTTCCTCCCGGGCCAGGATGGCCTGGCCGCCGTCGGCGGTCAGCGTGGCCTCGATGACATCTTCGACCGCGCGTGGCTGCTGGCCGAGCTCCTGGCCTGACTCGTGCCAATCGCTTAGTGACCTGTTTCGAGCCGTTTGAGGATGTCGCGGGCGGCGTCGGTGAGGTCGGGGTCGAGGGTGAGGCGCTGGCCGTTGATCTCGATGGTCGCTGAGCGTGCCGTGCACAGGGTCTGGACGATCTTCTTGATGCTGGTGCCGGCGGCGTCCTGCAAGTGACGGGCCACGGCCAGGGCAGCGAACACGACGGTCAGGTGGGCCTCGATGGCCTCGCGCTGATGGTGGAACACCGGCCGGGCCCGCAGGTCGCCCTTGGTCATGCGGAACGACTGCTCCACCTTCCAAAGGTCGTGGTAGGCCGCGATGACCGCGGCGCCGTCCATGCTCGAGGCGGGCAGGTTCGTGACGTAGCCCTTCAGGCCGGCGAGCTGGCGGGCCCGGCCGAGCGTGACCTGGTCGAGCTCGGTAGTGATATCTGTGACCTTCAGGAACCGTGCCTTCTTCAACGGCGCGCGGCCGTCGGCGATCTTCTCCGCACGCTCGATCATGGCGTTAATGGCCTTGTTGTTTTGCTGCTCGCGCTTGAACTTCCACTGGCAGGCCACCCGCCGGGCCCGGGCGGCCTTGCCCGTGCCCATCCGCCGGGCCGACTCCAGGACCTGCCCGTCGGTGAAGTAGTTGCCGTGCCGTTCGAAGTGCTCGGCCAGGTCGTAAGGGGCCTTGGTGATCCGCGAGCCGACGATGAACCCGAACCCGGCGTCCTCCAGGTTCGCCGCCGAGAGCATCCCGGCGTCAGCGACCACGACCATGTCTTGCACGCCATGGCGCTGCGCGAACGCGCTCAGCACCGGGATCAAGGTGGTGGTCTCGGCCTGATTGCCCTCGAACAGGTGCACCTCGAGAGGGAAGCCGCCAGGGTCCACCAAGAGCCCGGCCTGGACCTGCGGGTCGACCCGGTGCTCCTTGCTCACCCCGACCTTGCGCAGATCGTCCTCGTCGTCGCGCTCGAAGTGCAGCGTCGTCACGTCATAGAGCACCAAGGCGGCGGTGCCGCTCGTGCGGACCGAATGCGCCCAGGCGGCCGCGGCCAGCTGCCCGCGGTAGTCACGGGCCTGCGAGCGGGCCAGGGACCGGAACAACGTGCGCAGGCTCACCGCGGGCGCGCCGATCTCGTCCAGAACCCGCACAACCTCGGCCTTGGAGGTCGGCTCCACGATGCGTGCCAGGACCATCGCGCGGAACCCGTCATCGCCCAGGGCGTCAAACCCCAACCGCGCATACGCGCTGGTCAAGACCGCCCACAGCAGATCAGCGGACGTCCCCACGACCCGCCCGCCCGCAGCGACGGAGGCCGGACGCCCACCGGACGCCGTCTTCGCCGGCTGCAGAGCTAACTCCGGTGCGCCGGTCCAGTCCGCGACCTCGTCCATCCGCGCCGGCACCACCGGCAGATCCCCCAAGTCCAAGACATCCTGACCTGGGGACAGCCGCTCACGCGCGGCTGCCAGCAAAAACGCGAGCTCGGCATCGGTATGCGCAGACCCCACGTGCTCGATCCGCTCGACCTGCCGGCCCCGCCGCGTGACGACCTGAACCGCGACTGCCCCTGAGGCAGTGCGGACCTTGCGCACGAACCGCGAGACCATCCCCGAAGGCTTCCACGACGAGGTTCTTAGTGACCACATCACGAGCAATCTCGAAGCGAGTCAGCAGGTCAACGACCCGCAATCACCGCCAGTCCATGAAGTGGCACGAGTCAGGCCTGGCGTGGGCGCGAAGCCCGGCGGGATGGGCAGCGCTGGTCCGGTGGCCCGACGCTTCCGAAGACTGGCGTCAGTACGACGAGCAGCTCATCCGCCCCTGTGAAGCCGTAGCGCCTGATGCTCGGCAGTGCCCCGGGTGCGTCTATCGCCGACAGCGGCAACGTTCAGGACAGCCCCGAAAAGCCACGGGCGTGGCTCGTTGTCATCGTGCGGGCGAGCAGGCTATCGGGCCTGGCGGCCGAGCGCCGCCCGATCGGCACTTAGCAGGTACATGCCGGCCTCACCCTGTGCCCGCCCGGAAGGGAAGGCCGGGCGGGCATGTCCGTGGGGCTCAGCTGGTTTAGGTGGACGCCTGGGCCTGTTCCGCGCCGCCGTCATCGGTCTGGGCGGCCCGGCTGGTGGCGTGTGCGGCGACCTCGGCTTCGATGTCAGATAGCGAGTAGTCGGTGTGGCCGGCCAGCCAGGCCAGGTAGCGGGCGGCGAGCGGGATGCCGTAGTGGAGCCGGTAGTTGTCTTCGGCGGCTTGCCAGACGTGGACGTCGCGGGCGCCGTGCTCGGCGGCGCCGAGCACCATCGCCAGGGCGATCACCTGGGCTCGTTTGTCGGATGCGCGGGCCAGTTCGGCCAGCAGCAGGTCCCGGTGCCCGGTGGCCGCGCCGTCGCCGGTCAGGCCGAGCAGTTCGCAGGCGGTCTGGTGGCCGAATGAGGATGCTTGCGGCTGGGTCTCGCCCCGGGCCATCGCCTCGACGACCAGCTTGAGCGCGCCCGCTGGGGGGGCTTTGCGGCCCAGCACGGCCTTGAGGTGGGAGGTGCGGGTTTCGGTCACGGCCCGCCATTGGGTGTTCCGCTGCCGGACCCGGCGGCGTTGTTCGGTCTGGCGGGCGTCCTGGGCGGCCTGGGCGTCGGCGGTCTGCTGCTCGTGGGTCGGTGTACCGCTGGGTGTGCCGTGCACGTTGGCGTGGCCGTACTGCTCGGGGTCGGTACACAGGTGGCGGCCGATCTGCCAGCCGGGCGCGAACCCGGCTTCGCATGCTTCTTCGTCGGTGCCGAACTCGATGTCTGCCAGGTCGTCGTCGCCGGCGAGGTGGTGCGCGGCCCGGTATGCCGATTCGGCACCGGGGGCCCAGTCCCATTCGTAGGTGATGGTCACTGCCCGGCCGGGCCAGGCCGGTGGCCTTGGCGATGGCCGCCTCGGTCATCTGTTCCTCATCGAACAGGGCGAGCAGGACGGCGGTGTCGTCACCGACGGTCATCGGCACCCGGTGGTGGTTTTCGTTCCACTGCTCGATCAGCCGGGCACGCCGGTCGGCCCGCTCGTCGCCCTCGGCACCGGCGACGAATCCCAGGACCGGGACGCCGGCGCGCAGGCAGCCGATGTTGCGGCGGTGCCCGGCCCGGACCCGCAGCCGGCCGTCCGGGCGGCGCACGATGGTGATCGGGACGTGGTTGCCGCACCCATCGGGCCGGGACGCGGCGATCGTCGTGCACAGGGCGACGTCGGCCTTGGTGACGGTGGCCTGTGCGTTGGTGCGGGCGTTGGCGTCCATCAGCAGATCGCCCGGGTTGTACGCCTGCAAGATGATCGGCTCGGTGGTGGTGTCGGACATGGCCTGCTCCTTCCAGCGGGAGTTGTGCGGCCCTCCCAGACGAGGGCCTGCTTCCGCTGCTGCGGCCCCGTTGGCACGGCAGGTTCTGTCAAGGTCCCGGGTGCGAAGCACTTGCCGAAGGCAACCCGAAGGGCCGGGGCCTTGACGGGTTCTGCCGGGCCATTGGACAATCGGCAGCCGGGGAGGAGGACCGGCCTGAGCCGAGGGCTCTTTTCGCAGGTCACAACTGCGGGAAGGCTAATTCCGGCGGCTGTTCCCGATGCGCCCGGGAGTCTTAAGGCGACTTAGCATGTGGCTGTTTAGCCGAGGGCCTCGTAGGAGAAGGCCGGGCGGGCCCTCGGCGGAACTGCTTAGATCCTCATGGCCTGTGGGGCCGCACGCGGTGCATGAGAACCGGCCGGGGCCGGTTCACGTACTAGAACGGCAGCAAGTTGTCACGCGGCCGGCGCGGCCGCTTGCGCTGGGTAGCCCGGTCACCCGCGCCCGGCCCGCTGGTTACACGGCTGGTGAGATTGCCAGGCTCTGCCGCGATCCCGCCCGCCATCTCGCCACGCCAGGAACCCTTGATCGTCTTGATGACGAGGTGCGTGGGCCAAAGGCAGCTAGCGGCTGAGTCAACCGGCCAAGGGGTCGGCGGCGCCCGGCACAATGGCTGCGTGACAAACCCCGAGCTGATCACCGCCGTCGACCTCGATCAATGGTCCGGCACCCTCGCGGCCCAGACCGCGCTCCCGATCCTGGTCCGCAGGCTCATTCTGGCCACCACGCCGGTCAACGAGATCACGATGCGCGCGCGCGAGGGCGCGCTCCTGCCCGGCTGGGACGGGATCGTCCGCTCTGACGCCACGGATCCACACGTCCCGCTCGGCACGTCGGGCTGGGAGCTGGGCACGAGCAACAACCCGCGCACGAAGGCCCAGTCCGACTTCCGCATCCGGACCAAGGACTCCCTGGGCCTGGCCCCGAAGACCACCACGTTCGTCGCGGTGACGAGCCGCTTGTGGCGGGACCGGGACAACTGGCTCAAGCTCCGGCGCAAGCAGAAGAAATGGGCGGACGTCCGCGCGATCGACGCCGACGACCTCGTGGCCTGGCTGGAGCGTGCGCCCAGCGTCTACCTCTGGATCTCCGAGCAGCTCGGCCGGGAGCCGCGCGATGTCAAGACGCCCGATGCGTGGTGGGACCGGTGGGTGAGCCAGACGCGCGTCGTCCTTCCTCGCGCGTTCCTTCTCGCCGGGCGCGACGCGGTCGTCACCCAGATCCGGGACGCCCTCGGCCAGCCCCCGCGGCCGATCACCGTCGTCGGCCCCTCCCGGGAAGAAGCGCTCGCCATCGTCTGCGCCAGCCTCCTCGGCGACGGAGCCGAGGTCGACGAGCTGCGTGCCCGCGCGATCATCGTGTCCGGGTCCGGCGCGTGGGACCGGCTCGTTGACTCGGACAACCCCCTGGTGCTGATCCCGAACTTCGACGACGCCGACATCGCGTCCGCGCTGCGCAAGGGGCACCACGTCGTGATCCCGCTGGGCCGTGACGCGCGGCACGACGACAGTCGCATCGTGGTCCCGCTCCTCGATCGCGCGGCGGCGGCGGAGGCGATCCTGGACGAGGCCGCCGGGATCACCCGGGACGTCGCGAACCGCCGCGCCGCGCACGCGCACCGCAACCTCCTGTCCCTTCGCCGGATCCTCGCGGCCAACCCGCGGTTCGCAAAGCCGCCGTGGTCCGAGGGGGAGCAGGGCCATCATCTTGCTCCGTTGATCCTCGCGGGCTCGTGGTCTGACGACGTCAACAGCGACCGCCAGGCGATCGAGACGCTGACGGGACGCCCCTACGCTGAGGTCGAGGGGGATCTCGCGGCCTGGGCCGCCCAGGATGACGCACCGGTCACCCGGACCAGGCAGGTGTGGCGCATCGTGTCCAGGGAGGACGCGTGGGACTTGGTCTCCGCGCTGATCACCAAGACCATGCTGACCCGGTTCCACGACGTCGCGGCACAGGTCCTCGAAGAGCGCGATCCCGCGCTCGATGTCCCCGCTGAGCGCCGGTTCATGGCCGACGTCGTCGGTGAGCCGAGGACCTGGTCGCCCCGGTTGCGAGCGGGCATCGCGGACACCGTGGCATTCCTCGGCGGGTACGTCGGCAACGACCCGCTCAACGACGGGGCCACCGGCGAGCAGCATGCCCAGCGCGTGGTCCGTATGGTCACCGAGCACGCCAACGCCGATCCCACCGGGCGGGCCTGGCAGTCGCTCGCCGATGTCCTTCCGCTGCTCGCCGAGGCCGCGCCGGATGCCTTCCTCAACACCGTGGACGTCGGCCTGCACGGTGATCCGCCCCTGCTGCGTTCGCTCTTCCTCGACGCCGAGCTGGGGTCGACGTTCGGCACCTCGTCGCCGCACATCCGCCTGGTCTGGGCGCTGGAGGCCCTCGCCTGGTCGTCCGCACACATGAGCCGGGCCGCGGGCGCGCTCGCGCGCCTGGCCGAGATCGACCCCACGCCGGACGCCAACATTCATCCCCGGCCCGCGGGCAGCCTGGCCAACGTGTTCAACCTGTACGGCCCGCAGACGTCCCTGCCGCTCCGGCGCCGTCTCGACGTCCTCGACGCGCTGCGCGATCGTTCACCCGCGGCAGCGTGGCCGTTGCTCCGCGCGACCTTGCCGACGCGCCTCACCATCCTCTCGCCGTCGTACCACCCGCGGTGGCGGACGTGGGCTCTCGTCCCGCCGGAGACGATGACGTGGGCCGAGCTGTTCGCCGAGGTCTCCGAGATCGTGACCTGGATCATCGCGGACGCTGCCAAGGGTCCCGGCCGCTGGCTCGACCTCGTCGCCCACGTCGACACCCTGCCCCCCGCCGACCGCGATCGGCTCCTCGCCGCCTTCGAGGCGCTGGACCCGGACAGCCTCGGGGACCCGGGACGGCGGGACATGTGGCGTGCGCTCGTCGACCTCGGCGCGCAGCACCGGCAGTTCCCGGATGCGGACTGGGCCATGCCCGGCGACGTCGTGGACCGGGTCGAGGCCGTGGCGGCGCACTTCGCGCCCATGTCGCCCGTGGACCTCTCCGTCGACCTCTTCGATCACCGCCCGCATCTCCCCAGTGTCGACCGCCTGGGTCCGGAGTACGACGGGGCGCTGCGGACGGCGCGCCAGGACGCAGCGCGTGCCGTCCTCGACGCCGAGGGGGTCCCTGGACTGCTCCGGCTCGGTGCCGCAGCCGCGCTCCCCGTTGCCGTCGGGTGGGCGGCGGCCGAGGCCTGCGGTGACGACCTCGCCGACGATCTGCTCCCGCTCCTGGGGACGGACGGCTCGGACGGCTGGGTCGCACACGGCTACGCCGGAGGCCGGATCGAGGCGGACGGCCTGGACTGGCTGGTCCGGCAGCTAAAGCGCTGGCCCGGCGGCGACTCCCTCCCCCAGCAGGTCGGGCTCCTGCTCGCGGCCACGCGGCCGAACGAGGCGCTCGTCACGAGCGTGGACGGCCTGCATCCCGATGTGCAGGCGGCGTTCTGGCGGCGCGTCAACACGATCTTCGTCGACCCCGGCGCCCGGCCCCTCGTGGCGCGCACGCTCATCGAGCACCGCCGCCCGTGGGGGGCGATCGACCTGCTCATGACCATGCTGCACGCCGTCGGCGGTGCCGTCGAGCCCGACGTGGACCTCGTCGAACAGGCGCTCATGAACGCGGCGACCGGGCCGTCCGACGACTCGCCCCGGGCCGCCTCGCTCTCCTGGGAGGTCGGCGAACTCCTCGACTACCTGGAGCGTTCTGGCTCGAACATTGAGATCCGCGCGCGCCTGGAGTTCATGTTCGCTCACCTTCTTCAGCACACGCGAGCGGCTCGTGCGCTCAACGAGGTCCTCGGCACCGACCCCGCGCTCTTCGCCGAGATCATGTCCTACGTCTATTACGCCGAGGGCGAGACCCACGAGCAGGAGGTCCCGCCGGAGCGCGCCGCGATCGCGATGGTCGGGTACACGATCATCCGCGAGTGGCACACGCCGCCCGGCGTCCGTCCGGACGGGACCGTGGACGCCGACGCCCTCCGCGACTGGGTGACCGAGGCCCGCCGACTTCTCGCCGAGTCCGGGCGGACCACCGTCGGCGACCTCGTAATCGGCGAGGTGCTCGCCTACGTCCCGCCCGACGCCGACGGGCTCTGGCCCGCCGAGCCTGTCCGCGACCTGGCCGAGGACCTCAGCTCACCGAAGTTGGAGGAGGGCCTGCACACCGGCAGGTTCAACAGCCGGGGCATAACCTTCCGGAGTCCAGCCGACGGCGGCGACCAGGAACGTGCGCTTGCCGCGCAGCATCGAGCATGGGCCGACCGCGTCTCCGACCGGTGGCCCCGCACCGGAGCCCTCCTCCGCCAGATCGCGGACCACTACGAGGAGTGGGCGCGTCGGGAGGACGATCAGTCCGAGCGCTTCGGAGACGATGGCTCCTGAGTCGTACGCGCTCGATGGGAGGTCTACATGGCGCCGAGGCCCGCGTGCTGGCCGCCAGCAGGCGCTTCCCATGGCTCTACGTTCCTGGCTACGTCCTGGCCCAGTTCGCCGGCGCGACACCGCGGCCGCGGTCACCTGGGCCTTGTACGGAGACCAGGCCCGGTCGATCGCCCATCTTGGCGCCACCGTCCCGGCTGCCGGGGTTCTCGCGGGACGGGTCCTCGCAGCCGAAGCAGTTGTCACCATCGTGCTGGTCCTGGTGGTCGTGGCGGTGGCCACCGACACCCGGGTCCCGCGCGGCATCGCCGCCATGGCCATCGGCGCCGCCCTCGCGGTCGCCCTCGTGATCAGCGGCCCGGTCAGCGGCGCGGGCATCAACCCGGCCCGGGCGATCGGGCCGGTGATCCTGGCTGGCCAGTTCTCCGACTGGTGGGCATACCTCACCGCGCTGGTGGCCGGGGGCGTAGCGGCCGTCGCCCTCTACGACAGGTTCCTGCGGGCCGGCAGCACGCCCGCGTAGCGATGACGCCCGCAGATGACGACCCCTCCCCGGCCGCCGGGCGACCAGAGGATCACTACCCCCGGCCCGGACTGGCGGCAGCTGGCGGCACGCCGGCCTGCTGACCCCGAACTGTTCTTCCCGGTCTCTCTGTCGGCCCCTCCCGTGACCAGATCACCCAGGCCCAAGGCGATCTGCGCCCGCTGCCCCGTCCGGCGGCACTGCCTGGCCTTAGCGCTGGACAGCAGGCAGCACCACGGCGTACGGGGAGGCAGGAGCGAGCAAGAGCGCCGCCTGTCGGCACGGAAACACGCACCAGGACCTGACACCCCCGCGCTCAGGAGCGACGCGCAGGACTCCGCCTGTGGCTAGCCACACCCCGCATCAAAGCCATTAGTGACGGCGTCGAGTAACCGGCAGGCATCCTGGCCCGGGCGAACTGGGAGCGCAAGACGTCCCAGCACAGAACACCCATTAACTGCAGCGCGGAAGGCCAGACCGATGATTCAAATCGCCGACCAGAACGGCGGCTATTCGCGCGTGAGCCAAGAGCAGGAGTAATCACAGAAAGTGACGTTGAGCCTGGGCGGCGATGCGCCGGATCGCCGAGTCTGTGTCCAGACGAGCATCATGTCGGACCGGTGTTCTGGGCGCCCGCGAACCGGCGTTGGAGGGCGCATTCGACGAGCGACGTTATGAGCGAGCCAACACGCTCACGCGACCGGGCTCGCCCTTGCAGTCGACGACGGTCAGGCCTTGGTCCTCGACCAAACCAGTAAGGGAGTTCGTGTCGTAGAAGCGGACGACGCCTGGCACGAGGTGATAGCACGCTGCGCGCAGCCGCCAGTACAGGTTCTGGGACGTGAGCGACGTGCTGTTGCGGGCGGGCGCGGTGATCAACATGTGCCCGCCCGGCCGGAGGCAGCGCCGGATCTCGGCGATGAAGGCCGCGGGATGCGGCAGGTGCTGGAGGACGAGGATCGCGAGGACACCTCCGAGCGACGCGTCCGCGAAGCGGAGCGGCGCGCTGACGTCGTGCACGTCGAACGTCGCGTCGACCTCGTCGCGCGCGGCTCGTGTCCGCGCGACCTCGACCATGCGCGGTGACCCGTCGACACCGGCGACGTCGTAACCGCGCCGCGCGAGCGCGAGCGCGTGCGCGCCAGGTCCGCAGCCGAGGTCGGCCACTGGTCCGGGCGGTGCAACCACGTTCGCGAACTCATCGGCGATCCGCTCGACCAGCTCACGATGCTCCGGCTCATTGCGTCGCCGCTCCCAGGCCGCGCTCTCGCGGTCGTACATGAAGCGAAAGAACCAGTGCGGGGCAGGCATGGCGGCGACACTACACGTGCGGCTGCCCGCAGGGGTTCCCGATGGAATCCGTGAACTGGTCGTCGGGGACCAACGGCGACGGAACGACATCTGCTGGCGGATGTTCGACTTCTGGACGAGGTGACGCTCGTCGTGTCCCCGAGGTGCCGCTCGGGGCAGCCCACGTACAGAACGTCATACCGAACGCCGACGTGTTGCGGGTACGACTGCGGCATCACGGCTCTTCGCTCGCAGCGTATGGCCACCAATGACTGAGCGCGATTTGAATCCGGTCTGGCCCGCCACCGCGATCGGCGAATCCGCGCTCCTCGTGTTCAACGCCCTCGTCCACCAGTACCTCATCCCCGGCGCACAGGTCGGCGCCAAGGTGATGGTCGACAAGACCACGGGCGAGATCCTCGACGTGTTCAGCGTCTACCGGCCCGTCTTGCCTGGCATCGGCTGCCTCTGGTGCAACGGCCTCATCTCACCGTCACGGCTTCAGGAAGAAGCCTTCACCGAGACCGAGCGCCACCAGCAGCGCTACATCGAAGAAAGCACCATCCACGCGCCCAGCGTCATCACCCTCAACGCCGTCGCCAGCGCACACGCCGTCGATGACTACCTCTTCTCCGTCACCGGGCTGCTCGCGCGCCGGACAACAAACCCCTACCGCCGCTTCCTTCCGCGCGAGGCCGACTTCATGCTCAACGAACCACGCCGGGACCCGGACTGCACCGAATGCGGCAACGGCCCCAAAGGACGGCTCGGTGGCGGGTCCGGCATGCGCCTCCCCCACGCGCTTAGTCCGCACGCCGCATCGGCGGCTTACTGGCCGATCGGCAATCCCCTGGAAGCGTAGACACTTCCCGTTAGCGGATTCTTGTAATTTCGGCTCCTCTTCTGACTATCGAACGCCAGTTCACCTTTGGTTCCTGGCGTCCGTCTGTGCGCCGGGCACGGGTGCACCGGACGCGCCGCGCACCGGGCGGGGCAGGCCGGGGCCTGCCCGTGCTTCCTGCCGGAGGGGCCGCAGTGGTCTCCGGGGTCAAGGCCGGCCCCGCAGGGGCCGTCGCCGGCAGGCGATGCGCAGCAGCCTTGAGGCCGGAGGGGCGGCCCCGTACCCTCGCGCGGC
>Ga0070697_100001342_pt1 | contig 18612 bp, 28 predicted proteins | sample KBSK1501metaG_FD_65475 | JGI IMG/M metagenome (GOLD analysis project Ga0070697, IMG submission 65475) | Corn, switchgrass and miscanthus rhizosphere microbial communities from Kellogg Biological Station, Michigan, USA - KBS K1-50-1 metaG | ecosystem: Host-associated > Plants > Roots >... | reverse complement strand
CTTTTTCTATCTTTTATAGCTCACGAACGAAGAGAATCAATTAACATGGTTAAGCCAGTCTTAAATGGACTGACTCATTCCCTATTTTTCCATGCCAAGATACTTTGACGTCCACCCGCTAGGAAACTTCAGTGAAGCAACCCTGAAGAAACTTCAGACTGAACCAAAAGATGAGTTTGGTGTCACTCATGTAAATCTGATCTATAGCAAGGAAAAGGACAAATTCTTTTGCTTGTTAGACGCGCCGAATAAGGAGGCCGTAGAGAAGCATCATCACAAAGCAGGAATAAAGTGTGATTGGGTGATGGAAGTAAAAAGTACGTCAGGATAGAAATGAGGCGGCTTTAGACATCATCCTGCATTTTTCTTTTTTTACTCTGACTAAATGAAGCTATCGAGGCTGGTTGAAGATGGTACTTATACTCCATTGCTCATGTGGATGGACAAAGAATCATGACGAAATTGGCTCCAAAAGTGCAATGTCGGAAATCTTGAACAGAATGCATGAGAACACCGTCAAGGATCACAAGGTAGTCATTGAAGAAGCCTAATAACAACTCATGATAATTGCTTGCTTGTTAATTATAATAGCCCGGCCCAGATTCGAACTGGGGTCAAGGGCTCCAAAGGCCCCTATGCTTGGCCACTACATTCAGCGGAAAAAGATTTTCCTCCACCGGGCTTCCGGGCGTAACTTCACCTATCTTGAACGTCTTTATAATCTTAAGGTACTGACTATCCTATCAGTCGGGTCCTCCATCCATGCCAGTATCCTTGCAGCCCTTTTCTTTTGCAAATGCCTATAGTGCTCGTCTGAGATCATTTTCTTGACCAGCTTTACAAGCGACTTGGAATTAACGGTCTTTTTCACCAAACCAGACTTTAGAAGGTACTTCTCAACGTAGAATTGCAGTGGTACTACTGATATTGTGGGCTTGCCCAAAAGAGCTGCTTCTGCAGTCATTGTTCCGCCCGCCCCGATAAAAAGTTGGGAAGATTTTACAAGCGTGGTGCCGTCGACGACATCTTTTAGGACGTGCACCTTGCTGCCGTAGCGAGCTTCCGCCTCAGCTATTTGGTCCTGGTACCTGCAGAGCAGTACAATTTTGGCGGACTGCCATAACTCGGTAACAAATTCGTCGATCATTTTTGCGGTCCCACGTTTCCTGTCAACCATATATGACGCCTTGCTTTCTTCTAGCCGGAGGAGGATCGAATTTTCCTCCTGCTCGACTTCAGGCGTTTCATCGTGCTTGAGCCATGCAGCCGGGTCAAGCGCGCGATAGCGAGTGATGTTCTTCTTTGCAATGCCGTACCCCGACCAAGCGGAGTATGGTATTATCCACGGGCAAAGCAGCTTCTTTGTTAGCGGGATAGTGAGCCTAGCAACCGCTTCTGCGTGAGGCGAATCGTTAAAGCCAATATGCCTTATGCCGAGGCCAAATGCAACCCTTGCTCCCTCCGGTGACGAAAAAGTGGCTGCTACATCCGGTCCAAAGCGCTTTACCACTTCAGCCAGTTCAAATGTCCTGATGGCGCTCTCGCGCAGCTTGTCGTACCTGTCAGCTCCGCCGTGACTCCCGACAATTGTGAGATCAAGCTTCTTGATCCTTGCGAGCTCGACTGCCTCTCTGTAATGCCTTGAAGTACAGAGAACGTCATGCCCAGAATTGCGAAGCAGGGTGACAGCACGCCTGAAAAACATGACCTGTTTTGGGGTCAAAATGTCAAACCAGATCTTCAAGCATGATTTGTAGCCGGAACCCAATGGAAAAACCTTTTGTAGACCACTTGAGGTATAACGTAGGGATGAACGGGGGAGCTCAGTCGACACTTTGAGTTCAGGATCTTCTGTTGCAGTCTACGGCCTGAGCACCGAAGGGTATAGAATAGCTTCCTCGATAGCAATCAAGGGATCAAAGGTCTCTCTGATTGACGAATCGGTCAGAATGGCAATTTCGCTCAAGGCGGACATTGCCAGGACGTACCCGAACGTGAGCTCTCTTGTGGAGGACGAGCCTCTCCTAGACCTAGAGCCAATAGACGTTGCGGTGAGCAACTCTTCGTACGTCTATTTCGCTCCACGTGTAAGGAAAGTTGGCCCAGAGGTGAAGAGTGACGTAACCACAAAGTTCAAGGACGCTATCAAGGCACTCAAACGCGGTGCCTCTGTAGTCTACATGCTCCCAACGGGCGTCGGTGGCAACAACGAAAACATTGCCCTGATCGAGCACATGACTGGCATGACGGTCGACAAGGACATATCATACTATTACCTTCCAATGAGCACATTTGCTAGCCCGGGCTCTGAAACGCTAATAGGGTCGGTCAAGTCAAAGCAGGACACCCCGCTGTCCAAGATGCTCTACGAGCCGGATACGCGCCGCAAACTGAGCTTTATAGATGTAAACTCTGCAGAGCTTGCGCACGTAATCAAGACGCTAAGCCATTACTCAGGTATGGCCACCATACTTGAAATCTGCAAAAAGGCTACTGATCGCAACATCGGAAGCGAGCTCATGCGCGGCAATTTCGCAGACCTTTACATCGACGACGTGACCGGCGGATTGTATGATCTGCGGATTATAGGATCGTCGCTTGACGGCACCGGTCCTCTGATGTACCTGGTCAATGGCAGCATCAAGGGAATTGAAGGCTACGTTAAATACCTGATTGACCAGATACGTGCTACTCTTAAAAAGCGTGACCTCAAGGCTAGCAGGACAAAAGTGGCAATAGCTTGGACCCTTGACCAGCACGAAATGAGGGGCGACAAGATTGAACTGCTGTCATCGCTTGAGACGAAGGTCAAGGACTACATCGGCGACGTTGAGCGCCACCAGGGGCCAACTTTTGACCTTTACCATACCGACAAGACAACCGTAGTCATTGCATGCTCTAAAGCAGATTTTGAAAAGGTTGTTTCAAAGAACATGGCAAATCAGGACTTTATCGTAATGAAGGCAAACCCGCTCTGCGAAACACTACAGGAATAAATAATTGCTCGGCGCAACATAGCACATGTCCACCAGGGGAACAATTATCCTTTCGACATTTCCAAGCGAAGTATCTGTAGCCAATTTAGCTACCAAGGTTGTCACCGGCAAGCTGTGTGCATGCGTCAATTTCACACAAATTCGATCAATTTACGCTTGGCGGGGGAGGATGGAAGACCAAAAGGAATTCATTGCGCTTTTCAAGACTACTGCAAAATCTGCAAAACGGCTCAAGGCTGAAATTGCAAGGCTTCATCCGTATAAAGTGCCGGAAATAGTCGAGTTGAAACTCGAAGACGTTGCAAGGCAATACCTGTCGTGGCTCATAGAATCAACGGACGGAGTACCGAAGAAGCGCCACAATGCCGCCAAGCGATGAAACGCGCAGGCCTATGTCAGTCGACGAGTCCACGGCAAACGTCTTTGCGCCATAGCTTTCGATCGAATTGAGCAGCTTGACTACTTGTTCTTCATTGGCAGTTTTGAAAATCGAATCAGAAAATACGACTGCGTCGATGGCCTTCATTGCAGACGCCTGAGATACTTCGGGCATACCCATTGCAAATTTTGTTTCCCCTCTGTTCACCATTAGCATCACCCTATCAAGCATTAAGGATACAGATGCAAGCTTGCTCGCGCTCATGGCCTCCTTCATCGCCGGCGAACGCAGGAAAACGAATATGCCATCTTCACCAGCAACATCAACACCGTCAACCACCTGCACCCTCTCTTTTGCGATCTCCTGCCTGCTTACGAGCAGGTTAAAGAATCTGCGCCTTGTTTCACCGGGGCCAAACACGATTACCTTGTCATTTTCTCCGATTATCGAAGAAACCGTCTTGGCGATGTCTGTGAAATAGGTCTCAATATTGGGGCTGTTCTTGGTCTGATATCGCTTGCCGCTCTGGCCGGAATAAATATTTGGAATGACTTTGACGTGCGTGCCGGACACTTTTGCAACTGCCGCCTCTTGGGTATCGATCGCCACCAGGATGAAGCTAGCGCTGCTGCCAGAGCTTTTGAGCATGTTGAGCTCGACAGCCTGCCACTTTCTGCCCTTATCTATGGTTATTGGCTCGCCTGCCTGCAGCGAAAGCGAGTGATGAGTACCCTTCGTCACAAGCTCGTTGTCAGTCTCTAAGATAACGCCTGTTATTCTGAGCCGGTCGACTGCCGCGTCCAGTTCACTCTGCTCCACCCTGATAGAAACGCGCACCTTTATCCGTTCGCCCTTATCGGGCCTGCCGTATTCTTTTACTTGCTTGATCACGCGATTGGTGTCGGCGATGATATGGTCATGCTTTTCTACGATGCGCCGGAGCGTAAAGAGATCGTCCGCATCTTCGGGTATGACAAAAAAGGCGTTACTTGATGTCCCACTTGGCTTTACTATCATACTGTCTTTTCGCTTTCAGTTACAGCCGAAGAATCTTCGCTGCCACGGTCTTGATTCTGGACTGACTTCAAGTAGTCATCAACCCATTCCTGGGTTAGCACTCCAGATTCGACCATGTTGACCAGCGCGTTGGGCGACGCAAAGCCCTGGACCTTGCCTATTCGCCTGCGGGTCTGCCTCCACTTTAATTGGGTGTTGCCGCTCTTTGAAGAATAGATGATGCCAAGAATCTCCTTTGCGTTTACGAACGTCATTTCTCTTATCTTCTTAAGCGTGACCTTATCCGCAGCTTCGATATAGATTGCGCCAGGTCCCTCTTCGCGCTCAGGGAATACTTCATAGTCGCGCAGGTAGCTCTCCGGTATGAAGGACCTACAGGTGCTTACGATGATAAATTTTCTAAAGCTCTCCAGTGAAGCCGTAGTTTCTATCTGAACCAAGGTAACTATGTGGGCACGGAAGCCATTTATCAAGTTTGTGAGAAAGTGGACAAACTCCTTACTCAAGATCCTCCTCATCAGGTCAGTAGGGCTAGTCTAGTCATCGCTTGTCCACATCAAAAATGGAGCCCTGCGACATAAAAATCTACGAACAGCACTTGCCCCTTGGGATCACATGGCCGTGAGGACACTTCCTTGGGTGCTTCAAAAGGGTGCATAGTGCGTCTGTAAAAATGTCCTTCATGTGGTGCTCTATTCCGCAAACCATTTCTTCATCTATCTCTATCCTAAGCGCATCCCTCATCAGAACTTCAAGCAGCCTAGTGTTCCTCATCATTTGCTTGCCGATGCGCTCACCTTCGCCTGTTAATTGCACGCTGCCCTTGCCGTAGCGAACAAGCTGTGTGAGGTTAAGCTTTCGAAGCATCTGGACGACGGACGGCTGGGTAACGTTAAGTAACTTGGCAATCGAGCTAACTTTGACTGCGTCCCCTCTTTCGCGGATGTACCATATTGCCTTCAGGTACATTTCGACGTGCTCAGATTCGGCCGTACCTACAAAAAGCTCTTCGTCATCGTTCTCTAGCCTTCTCTTTGCAACGGCAGATTCCACGCGTTATCTGTTCTCGTTAAACTCTATTAAGTTTGCGCTTTTGTGAAGTTAAAGCTGTAAAAAATACAACACTGTTATGTTACAAAGCGCGGAAGAGGTTCGCTAGTCTGTATTAGGCAGCAGTTGAATTTAAGTCCTGCTGCTCTGACTTTGGTTCTTGTTTTGGTTCTGGATTCTCCATATTCGCAAGAGTCTCTTCCACACCAACCTTATTCTTCTTAATTACAACGATTCCTGCTGCTGCCATTATCACTCCAATGCCCACAAATCCAATATATTGTGAGATTTTCATAAGGCTGTCTAGGACACCAATTGCCAATCCACTTGTAGCAATACCAATTCCACCAGCTCCAAGAGCAGCTCCCAATGCATCAATTCTACTGGCATTAAGTGTGATTCTAGCCAAGTCAATGCTGAACTTGCGGTCTTCTGAAGTCAAGTCAACAAAAGAGTTGAAGATGGGTGTAAATTAATGGTTGTATGTCACAATTCTTGATTAGAATCATTGCTGCTCTTGTAGTGGTAGTAACCATCAACATAAGATAACGTCTCATTTTTCAGTAGCCTTTCTAAAGTCAAATGAAAATATTTTGTATCAGTCTTTTCAGGGCAATCCTTGCTTAACATGTCTCTTATATCCTTCTCAGTTGCAGTGCCACCCAACTTCGTTATTGCATCGATAATGTCAAAATGGCTCATGCCATTCTCTCATGTTCTGGTCAGCTTTAGCTTTTTCGGTGGCTACTCGCTGTGCTTGCAACCAGCAATGCATTGTGGATGTGTCTTCAGATGTGAGAATCGAAGTCCATCAATGTAGCTCCTGATGATTATCTTCCTGCCATTGAGCCAGTAAACTTCCATTCTTACAGTGAATAAAGTGATGCTGCATTAATCCCTTGCTGTTATTGGATTTAGTATGACTGTATGGCTAGGCTTTTGCTTCAGGTGAAGAGCCACAAAGACAACACTTGATACCAAGTCCATGTGGACAGTATATCCACATTGGCATTGAACTTGGTATAGTTGATTGACATGTGTTGATGCCTGCATCAGACACTCTTCCTCACAGGCTGCTATTAAAGTGAGCATGTAAGGAGAAAATACAGAAAATTGACATGATGCAACATGATGGTCAATTTACGAATTTGAAGATAGTTCCTTGCCCTGCTGGATTCGGTGTGATAGTTATTTCGTATAGTTCCATCTCTGCATAAATTATATGCCACACTCCATCTGCTGTCTGCCCCCTATTGCGAGATTTGGCTGTGAATCCCATTGACATCCCAATGTATTGTCGAATCCAGTTGTCTTCAATGAACTTGATTGCAATGTCATTGGTCAGGATTCCTCTGAATGTAAGGTGCTGCTTGTCTTCCTTCCAGAATACTCTTCCTTCACCAATCCTTGACCACAATGGTATATTGTTAAAATCTAGATTTTCTCTGTCAAGACCCATGTGTGAAATAAGGATGGGAACTTTCTTTCTGTGCAATCCCCTCAGAGCTTCTGGTGCAATATACTCTCCAGTCTCTTTGATGAAGCATGGAGTGGCAACGATGCCTTCACATCTTCGCATCAAATCAGCCCTAACCCCTTGTAGATTACCATAGTTGCTCTCTTCACTGCTACAAGTTCATCCACTGCATTCACCAAGTCCATTGGATTGATGCTCTCTTTAGATTCGTCAAGCTTTGATTTGTAGTATGCTTCTGCGAGAAGTGCTGTTGCTAACAACTCTCTTTTTGATTCTTCGATATTCTCTGCCATTATTTCACCTCTCCCGCATTGTGCGGAATAATTTGGTCAATCACTTTGTCTAGCTCCAACACTACCTTTTGGCATTTGATAAATCCAGATTTTCTCGCATTTTTCACAATGCAATGATGCATCAGTCTCTTCAGTTGGTGGTTCTTGCTCTCTTCAATCATCTTCTCCAACCTCATCATACAGTTCCTTCAGTTGTATCAATGCTGCAAGCTTCATCAATCTCTCTCGTCTGTCCTTTAATATCTCCAGCAGTTCAAGCCTAGGTGTTACTGCATTCACGACTTCATGGATAGGAATCTCGATTGTCTGCGCAACTCCTGACTGCACCGAAACTTCAAAAGAGTGAGCGATTTTTGACTTCACTGGTATCTTAATTTCCATGATTACTTTTGGTGCTCGCTTTACCCTGAACTTCGTTGTGGAAGAGCTTGCTCCCCTTACTAATGCTGCTCCAGCCCTGCGGAACAGCAACAAAAGCGTCATTTAATCATCCCACCCCATAAATCTAATTCCACCATCACCACTTGCAATTGGCTTCCATTCCTCTCTTGGTGGTTCATAGTCTGGAGGTTGGTAAGCAAAGCCAACTCCATCAGAATCTCTAAGATGCAGCATTGTCATCAGGAATGCATCACCCAAGTCAAAAGTAAGCTTCTTCTTGTCAGGGTGATTGTTCTGGTTATAAACACAGGCTTTTAATTGCAAGATTAACTCCCTGAAAGTTGGATGGATTCTTACCTTCCCTGTGTTCACTGCCCTTGCTGCAACAGGAACCATCCTGTCTAACTCCTGTCTGAAGTTGATTGGCTCTGTATAGACTGGCAGCCTTCCTTCTGAGCCACTGTTCAGGTCTTTAACGATTCCAGTGTGTGCGCTGTCACATAGTGCTGTCTTGTATCGGTATCTGTGGAAGAGGTCTGCAACAAATTTGGTCATTGCAGTGGGAGAAGGTCTCTCAAATTGCTTGGCATATCGGATGTAAATCAAGTCTCCAACCCTTTCTGCACCGATTACAGCATACTTTGAAGAGCCAAAAGCAGGGTCAAGAGCAAGAACCTTCTTCCCTTCGCCCATCTCCAATGGATACTCTTGGGTGCACAAATCTACCATTTTTGATTCAAAGATGTTCCCAGAGCCTGCCATGAAGACTGCTTCATACTTCCTAGCGTAGTTGATTCCAAGATTCACCTTCTCTGCATCCAAATCCTTCTGCAATATCAGACCAGCATCGACTGCAAGTGTGCTTGGAAGGGTGAAGACCTTGAAAGCTCCATCCACCCAAGGCTTGTCATTGAACTGCTGATACATGTCAAAGAGCTTGCCTGTTGGCTGCCTGCTGGGTGGAGACTCCAGAACACAAGAACCACCAGTATTAATCAGCCGAGTCTGGGCATTGTCAATACCTTCTGCATAATCTCCATCTGTCTCACTCACATCTGATAAGTGCACATGCTTGACATTCTTCCAGCTCAGGATTGTTCCTGCATTGGTGATGCCAAGAGCCAAGACAGTGGTTGGTTGAAGGGGATGGTCTGGATTCCTGATGTAGATTGCACTGGTCTTGGTTGCTTCATCTGCAAAGAGTTCATCTGTTCCCTGCTTTGTGATTAAGAATGGTGCATACTTTGGACTGTTGATGATGAACTTCCTCAAGTCTCTCAGGTGCTGTTCTGCATGTGTTACTGTCTGGGCTAGGATGAGTATCTGCTTCCCCCTGCATGACTGCTTCACTGTGCTTGGTAATACTGTGAGCTGGAATGCTGCCATAAGGAGTGCACTGGAGAGACCTATCTTTTGACCCTTGATGCACAGGACTTTATTGTGTGTAAATATTGCCTTCCACACTGCTTGCTGGTATGATGTTAGCGCCTTCACCTTCTCCCCTGTCCTTGGATGTGTTATCGTAGAGAAGTCCGAGAAGAAGGCTTGCGGCTCTATAGGTATGCTGCTGTCAAGAGGAAGGGGAACATTGCTGCTTATGTCAAGCTCATTGAGTGCTCTGTCTAGATGTCTCGCCAAGTCTGTCATGCTGTTGTTACCTCTTGCTTCTCATCTTCCTTCTTTTTTGTGATGATATTCCGTAATTTCACTACAGACTTTAATGCCCTCTCGATGCTACCAGAGTCTGCATCAAGTGAAGCACGTATGACAATGGCTTGGGTGAGAGATTCCAATATGCTTCTCCTTTCACGTGTATCTGCCACCGTCTCATACAACTGCCACAGTTCCCGAATTATACGGTCAATGTTGGTTAACCTTACTTGATGCTGGAAGGGGAGAACTTGCTCTATCTGCTCGCTTAGTGTCTCTCTCGCTTGCCTTCTGAGGAACGATAAGTCCTTTGACACAGTTGCTGGGCTGACCCTCAGAATGTTGACAATTTCTGTCTGGGTCTTGCCTGTCGAGTAGAGTTCTAGCACTTGACTCCTTCTCCATGTAATCAATTCGTGCTGGACTTTTCTGCTCAGATGTGACTTTTTACCTACTGTAAGCTCTGGATTGGCTTGTGTTGCTGCTGTGTGCATCGTTGTGTTGTCTGCTGTATGGTTAGTGTAGTCTTGGTTCATTGTTCTCCCCTCTCGCTGTTGCAATACCAGCATGTCTTCACCCTCAGATGCTCATTGCCACACTGCCTGCATGTAACAAACTTGGGAAGATTTTCTTCTTCTTGCTGCATCATTCGCTCTGCACCCCTTCAAGCAGTGCGACAAGCTCAGGGTTATCCAGTGGTATCTTGCCAAAGTGAACCTCAAACTGCATTCTCTGTAATACCCTTGACTTCTCCCCATCTTCTTTTTCAGCCAATTCACCCAGTTGCTTGAAGATTATCTTTCTTCGCTCCTTTTCTTCTCGCTTCTTGCGTTCATCTTCTGCTTCCTTCTTCACTCGCTCCTTCCATGCTTCCTGTTTTTTGCAGTTGGAACAATTATCTGTGTCTTCTCCTTCTTTAAGTTCACCAGCACAGTTGCAACAGTAAAATGTTCCAGACTCATCAATCTCTGCTTCTCTCTCGTCTTGTTCTTTCTTGCCAACTGCAATAAAGGCTTCAGCTATCTTTTGTGACAGCGACTCTCCCTGCTCTTGCCAATATTCAGCTACTTCCCAGAATTGCTCAAAAAGGTCTGCCCTAATTGACAGGGGAATTGTGCTTCTTCTGACTCCACTTCTTGTGTTAGCCATTAACTTCCACCATTGGATAAAAAATAGATTGAATAATTGATTGATTAATTATATAATTAATTAATTGATTATTCATTATTACTTCTCTCTGTTGTAGAACTCTATGATTGCTTGGCAAACCTTTTGGGAATAGCCAACCTGCCTGTTGGTCTTCCATTGCTCCACAATCTTGTTGACTTGCTCTCTGTATCCTGCATCCACGCTGATTGGAATTATTGACCTCATCATACATTCTAAAATCTGACTTCAGATATTTAGAACGTGCGTTAGCTGCCAAATTTGGCAGCAGAGTGTGTATTACCGTGTGTAAGGTCATACAACAAGCACCTTCACTGGCTGTGAGTAGGTCAATTCGCCGCTCTTCTCCAGCTTGAACCTTATCCACTGTAAGCCTTTGACAGTCAAGTTCTGTGAAGCACTGAATGCAAATGTTCCCTTTCCACGATTCCCTGTTTGGTCTGGGTCAGGTGTCGTGGCAAAAGCAATACTCACTCCCTTGTTGAAGCTGAGCACTTCAGCCGTCACCGTATACCCTGTAAGAGAGTATGGACTTGTGGCTTCATCGTATAAGAAAAATGTGATTGTTCGCCCATAGTCTCCACCAACAAATTGGTATTTATCGAGAGTAGCCCTTAACATGTCGATACACCACAATCGGGATGACCGCACACTGCACACAGTCCTTGGTAGTCTTTTCTTGCAGGAATACCTACAAAGCTGCATACTCCATCACTTGTGAACACATAGCCTGCCGTCATTGTGCCATAACCTCTCTGAATCTCTTATAGTCATCTGGATTTTTCTTCCGCTTGTTGATTGGTGCTGCTTCACTGAGACAGACGTGTGTTCTACAATCAGTGTCTGCATCGTCTGTTATGTCCAACGGGATGGCTCTCCCCAACTTGCTGATAACGTAAGGCGTGTATACAACGGGTTCACCGCAATATTCGCAGATGCCTTCAATAAATTTCTCCATCATTGTCCACCATAAAGATTAGGGTTGCGCTTGCAGAGATGTGGCTTCCCATTCTGACTTAGGGGAATAGGTCTCCCAACATCATTGAGGACATCTTCATCGAAGTGAATTTGCTCCTTTTTACAGAACTTGCATGGGAAGCTTTGAACTTCTTTGATACTCCTGAATGGTGTGAAGCTTCTCATTTTTCCTCCACCAACAGGCTACTGCCAAAGGGAACTCCACTCGCTTCAACCTCTGCAATCCTCTTCTCAAGCTCCTTCACTGTATACTCTTTTTGCGCTTTGAATTTTTCTGGAGCGAGATGAAAAGCATTCTTTGCAACTGCTAATTGCTCCCTCAATTTTTCAAGGTCTTGCGCAAGCAATCTCTTCCTTGCTTCTGCTTTTTTATTCTCTCGCATAACATCTGGATGGATGTCTTTGAATCCGTCTCTTTCTCGGATGGTATCAACTAACTTTGTGGATTGTATCCATGCAAGCTGCTCAACCCAGTTCAGACTAGGGAAGAAGGTCTTACCATCCATCCTTGCCAAGACATCTGCAGATACAATCTTTGGAACGGTGATGTCAGCATTCAATAACTCTCTGAACGAATGTCTTTGCTCAATCGTCTGCCTTAGCAAATTGTGAAGCTCTTTCTTACTATTTTGCACAAGCGAGAACTCTTCAATATTCCTGTATGCTTGCGCAAATGCTCCAACCATTGCGTTCTGAGTCAGTTGTCTGCACACGTTCCAATACGAACTCCTTTCAGAGATGTAAGCAAGTATCTCTGTATCCTCCAACTTTGAATCAAGAAGAATCATTGTTGAAGTGCACCTCTTTGGGTAGAGATGACCCCAGCATTTTTTGAAAAATCGGCTGTGGTCAGCTCGATGTTGTTATCGTTGTGATTCGTCATCACTGTAAATTTGGTGAAGTCACAGGCAATCTTCTCATAATTGCCTACCAACTCTTCCAAGGAAATTTCATCCCTTCCATACTTTTTGAGCAATAGTTCAGCTTCATGCACTGCCATTCTTGCAAGTGAGCTTCCCTTGACAGCTCTAATCTGGTCAATCTGACCCTTGAAGAATAGAATGATTTCTTGCTTGTCTTCATTCATGTGAATCCACCTGAGCTGTTAGTGAATGAGTTGAAGTTCCATCTCTTGTCTCCAACTCCACCAGTTCCACCAGAATTGAAGAATGCAAATGAAGTTGCTCCTGCTGGTGCTGGAACACTGTCAATAACCTTCAATGTCTCTGTTGGAAATACATGGGTATTCTGCGGTGCTGGAACACTGTCATGCAACCCCAAAGTCTCAGGAACTGGGATAAGAGATTGTGGTGTGAATGCCTTCTGGCTTGAGCCTGCTGCCTTCTTCGCTGCTGATTCTAGCCTAAGCTCTGCTATTCTGTCTGCAATCGGGTCAACTGCTCTGTAAGTGTTCTTACTGCCTTCCAACTACATTCCCCTATCTAACAAGCCTTGTCCGATATTCTCTTTCACTTTGTCGATGAACTCCCTCTCCGACCAAATGCTTCCATGAATTTCAATGTGAACATTGGCTGTCTTGCTTCCACCACCGTTATTGCCTACACCAATCCTGACTCTTTCACTCTGACCACCTTCTCCTGCAAGGAACATTGTTGGTCTGCTTACCAACGTGTCGATTCCTGCGGCTGCGCTGATGGTTGGAATGACAAAAGACCCAAGAGTAATCTTGGGAATCAAGCTCAATCCCTTCCCACCAACTATTGCAACTGCCGCATTGTATGCTCGGATTAGTATGTTAAGTGCTGCAATAGCTCCATTCACAAAAAATTCAATTCCTTTGGTGATTCCATTAATCCCTGCATTTGCAATGACTGCAAAGCCATTCCATAAGCCAGTGAACCCCAACTTCATCTGGTTCCAAATTCCTGCCAATCCCGAAGAAATTTCATTCCAGTGGTCGAGCATGTAGAGCACAAGTGCTCCAGTTCCACCAGTTAGCGCAATGAAGATGCTTCTCCAGTTATCGATAATGAACTTGCCAACCTGAGCAAATACTGCACCAACTTGCTGGAATGCTGGAAGAAGGTATGTGTTGTAAAATGCAACAACCTCATCCCAATGAGTGATAATGTAATACGCAACAAGTCCAATAACGGCTGCCAGCGCAAGCCAAGGAACTGCTGTCATAACCATCTTGCTCGTGACTCCAAAGACTGTTGTGGCTGTGCTCATGCTTGCAAGTGCACCTGAATAAGTTGTGCCCATCACAATTGCACCAGCAGACGTTGCAACCATTCTGGGAATCATAGTTGCCAATTGTGTAGCAATCTGAGCTCCTGCAACTCCAAAGTTGATTGCAAGATTGACCTGAGCTGCGCTACTTTCCTTCAACTGTTCATTATATTGTGCTTGAAGTGAGTTGACCTTTTCTTGCTGCTCTTGTCCTATAATTGTGTCAGCAAGACCTTGAGCCTTCATATCGTTAAGCTTGGCTGTCTCTCTTGCAAGCTCATCCTGTGTTGCAATCTGCTGGGATGAAGCACCTTGAGCCAAAATCATGGCAGTGTTGAGCATGTTTTGCACCGCAGTTGCAGTCCGAAGAACAGAACTCATCATCTGAGCTGATTGTGTGACTTGGCGAAGAATCGGATGCTGAGCCATGAGAATCCTTGACCGATACTGGTCTTGGTTGATGACTGCCGAAGCATCCCTTGCTTGCCTTCTTAACTCCTTTGAATACTCAACTGTGTCTTCCCTGACTCCCCTTACTGATGAGCCTACTTGCTGGAGCTGCCTGCTGGCTTCTCCTGCACCGTTAATTTTAAAATCCCAAATAAGAGGGGCAGCCAATCTGATTCACTATTTTCTCTTCGCAACAAGCAAGCCATTTATGACTTCATCCATTGTAGTTGTGTAGGTTGCTCTCTCCACCAACTTATCATGGGTGCTTTGCTTGACTCGAATTGTCGTGTATTCAGTCATATATGGTGTATAAAGTGCGTAAGGGGTATATTGGAACTAATATTCAGGGTCTGACCCTGAATTGTCAAATGCTACTGCCAATTTTGGCAGTAGAACTGATATGCTCCATTTGTGGAGCATTCAGATGCTTATCTACTGTAAAAAGAGGGGAGAATTAGTATACACTTACGTTCCTTTTGAAGACTCTGACGAACTCCCTCATTTTTGGTGGAAGCCTGTCTTCATCTCCTGAGAACATCTCCACCCACACTTTTGACATGGCTTTGTCTTTTTGCTCCAAGTCTTTTATTTTTGCTTGCATCGCTTCAATCTGTGGAAGGTTCTTTAACTTAATTTCGTTGGAGAGTGCTGTTCTCGCTTCTTCAGTTATGGTCAACTCTGGAAGAGCCTTTTCATATTCTGCAATAACTTGCTTCAATGTTCTTTCGTTGGTCAAGTCATAATATACGTCATCTAACTTCACGCTGTGCCCAAGAAGGCACTCCTTGATGGTATGATTCATTCCCGCATTAATGCAGACTGTGTTGAAGAACTTTCTACAAGCATGGTCTGGTTGCAATTCGTCTCCGTTCAAGTCTGTCTTTTTGAATAGTTCCCAGATTGTCTTCCTCACGGTTCCAACTAATATTGGTCGGATTTTGTATGCATCTCTGACAATAGATGATTCATCTGTTATCTCTTCGTTCAATTGCTCCACTCTGTATCTTCGATAATCTGCAATCGCTGCGACACATTCGGGAGAGCATATTGTCCAATAACAGTCATTCCTGCTGTCCGCATAGATGTGCAACTTGCCAAGCCCACCCTCAATCTCTTGAAGATGCTTGAACTTTAAATCTGGAATTGCTCCCACCCGAATTCCACTGGAAGCCATGAGCAAAAGTATGACCTTCTCTCTTCTATCAGCGAGAGCAAGAAGTCTTCTTAGTTCTTCGATTGTGTATGACCTGAACGTGTTATTCTTGGTCTCTGGGTAATACTTCCTAATTGCCTTCCATTTGAGTTCAATTTCATTGTGCTCCAAGAACGATTTAATTCCACTCATGTAATATGGAATAGAGTTGACTGACATCTGTCCTTCGACTGGCTTCCCAGAAGTCTGCTTTGCAATGTCCTTCAGGTGAATAAGATATTTTATTACTAACTTCTTCGCTTTCTCTGTCTTCAGTGTGACCAGCTTTGATGGTGTAACGTTGACATATCGGCAAAAAGTAGTCAACGCTGTTAAGTAGAATTTGCGTGTGCTCGGAGTCCTTAGCAATCCAAGCCATTCCTTCACTTCATTATACTTTTCCAAGTCTGACATGCCTATTATCTCCACGAAGAGGTATTTAACCGTATGTCATATATAACCAGACATACAGCCAAACTCTATTAACCTTATCTATGTGATATAACGCCGTTTTTACTTTTTTTCTTTTGTGTCGAATCTTCCCAGAGATACTGAAAGTAGCCTTTAGCGAAGCCTGCGAGGCCCGCATGATCGGCCCAGATAGCTATCGGCTCAAAGATGCCGTTTCCACCAGTGCCTTCTCCAAGCAACAACACGACTTGCTTGGCATCTCCTATGACACCTCCGCCAAAAAGTCCGTCTTTGAGCCTTACTTCTGAAACTCTGGAAAGGGCCTTAATCGTCTCTGGGGTTATCTTGGCAGACGCAAGAATATTTATCTTGACGCCCTTGTCGTGCAGGGTCCTCAGCACCGGCTGCAGAGGCTTGGCTACATCTGCCGCGACAAAAGGCAGAGCAACCAACAATTCCTGTCTTGCGTTTTGGACTATTTCGTTGACCTTCGCAACTATGTTAAAGATTCCTCTTGCAACCCATATCTCTGGACGTTCTTTTATCCCGCTCTTGGTATACATTGGCATCAATTCATTAACAACTATGCTCTGGCTCTCACGAAAATTGTTTTCCTGGCGTAACCTCATAGCTTCAAGCGCGCTTGAAGGAGACTTGGGGAAGAACTTTTGTGGGCGAGAGCTGTCAGACTCGAGCCACCCCTTCTCTTCAAGGCCGTTAAGAACTTCATAAATCTTGGAGTAGGGCACGCCTGATTTTTTAGAAATGTCCGCGGCGGTCATCCCACCCCTATCAAGTAGCGACAGGTAGACGCGTATCTCGTAACTTGTCAAGCCAAGGTTTTCCATTGTCTTCCTTGACCTGTCGCTAATGCTCAATTCTTCTCAAACTGAGGGAGCGTAATATATTAAGCTGCTCGGCGAAGGTTGCTAGGGCAGAATGGGCTAAAATCTGCAGGTTTTCTAGCCATTTGTGCTTAGAATTTAACCTATTCACCGTAGGAATTAGTAGGGCATCTTTATATATAAAATGGAAAATCTGTCATTAAGGTAGTAGTATGGACCTAATCCAAATTTCGAATGTGTCCAGCAAAAGCATAGGTGCTAGGCGGACAATAAGGTTTACTCAAAGCATCTGCCCAGACTGCAACATGATTCTGGACGCAGAAGTCTTTGAGAGGGACGGCAAGGTCTTTATGACCAAGACATGCCCCAGCCACGGCGAGTGCGAGGAGCTCTACTTTGGCTCTTACGAAATGTACAAGAAGTTCAGCACTTACTGGATGGACGGCAAGGGCGCTCATGCTCCAAACGTAATGATAGACAAGTGTTCATGTCCAAACAACTGTGGACTTTGCACCAACCACCTTTCGCACTCTGGACTTTCCAACATGATTATCACAAACAGGTGCGACCTGACATGCTGGTACTGCTTCTTCTATGTCAAGAAGGGCCTCGAAGGTGCTTACCTGTATGAGCCAAACATGGAACAGGTAAGGGCCATGATGAAGACGCTCAAGGCAGAAAAGCCGATCGCAGGTAACTCTATTCAGATCACTGGAGGCGAGCCGATGCTCCGCGACGACATCGCGGAAATCATCAAGATAATGAAGGAGGAAGGCGTTGACCATGTTCAGCTCAACACCAACGGCATCAAACTCGCGATGTCGCCAGACACGATGCGCCAGGTAAGAATGGCAGGTGTCAGCAACCTTTACCTTTCATTCGACGGTGTAACGCCGAGGACAAACCCCAAGAACCACTGGGAAATCCCATACACGCTGGAATCAGCGAGAAAGTGCGGAATGACGGTGGTGTTCGTCCCGACAGTCATCAAATCAATCAACGACCACGAGCTGGGTGGCATCATCCGCTTTGCGCAAAAGAACCTTGACGTGGTTCACGCAGTCAATTTCCAGCCGGTGTCGCTCACAGGCAGGATGGGTAAGAAAGAGCGCGAAAAGTACAGAATCACGATCCCTGACTGCATTGAGAGGATTGAGGAGCAGACAAATGGCGAGATATCCAAGGACGGATGGTTCCCGGTCCCGTCATGCATGCCTATGACAAACATCATCGAGGCATTCAGCAAGAAGCCAAAGTATGAATTGTCGATCCATTTTGCATGCGGTGCAGGAACATATGTCTTTGAAGACATGGAAACAAAGAAGCTAATACCCCTAACATCGTTTGTCGACATCAAAGGTGTTCTTGAATACTTTGAAGAAAAGGCCGACGATATCAAGTCAGGCGCGAATAGGTACTGGGCCATGCTTGAAGTCGTGCGTAAGCTAAAGCAGTTCGTTAACAAGGAAAAGCAGCCACACGGCCTGGACCTGGCAAAGATGTTCTCCAGCATTCTGCTGAAGCGAAACTTTGACTCTGTGGGCTCGTGGCATGTTAGGTCAATGTTCCTTGGCATGATGCACTTCCAGGACAAGTATAACGAGGACCTTGAAAGGCTACAGAGGTGCGACATCCACTACCTGACACCAGACCTGAGAATTATCCCATTCTGCGCGTTCAACGTCATTCCAGAATGGTACCGCGACAGAATCCAGAAGAAGTACAGCATCCCGGTCGAAGAATGGGAGAAGGCCCACGGCCAGACCCTCGAAGCAGGACTCTATAGAGGCCTGATGAGAAGGGGCAAGCCAGAGGCCGAGATGGGCTGCGCTCTATCTGAAATGCACAAAGCGGCTGCCGAGGCTTCCGAAGATCACAAGGGAGTCGAACTCCGCAACAATATGGCTGGCGCGTAAGCGCACTTTTTTCCTATCTTATTGTCACGTCTTGTGACTGTACCACTTGTAGATATAGTAGGCAGCGCCGATGATTATGATAGCTATCACAAGCGGCCAAAGGACGTAGATCACTATTGCAGCTACGATAATAAGGGCCGCTATTATTAGAACATCAAGTATTCCTAATGATTTTGCCATGTGCTAAGTGCCACTAGGTGCCGTAAATTCTTTTAGG
>Ga0070697_100001339_pt1 | contig 18620 bp, 22 predicted proteins | sample KBSK1501metaG_FD_65475 | JGI IMG/M metagenome (GOLD analysis project Ga0070697, IMG submission 65475) | Corn, switchgrass and miscanthus rhizosphere microbial communities from Kellogg Biological Station, Michigan, USA - KBS K1-50-1 metaG | ecosystem: Host-associated > Plants > Roots >... | reverse complement strand
CGGTGAAGGACAAGATCGCGGAGCACAACCGGCAGATGTGGGAACGGCTGGCCAAGGCCGGGATGAACTACACGCGTCCCTTCGGCCGGCCCCCCAAGACGAAGGCCGGCATGCGCCGCTTCATGGATCCGCGCGCCCGCCTGAAGGGCGTGAGGCTCGACGGGGCCCGCGTCCTCGGCCTCGCGGCCGGAGGCGGCTGGGATCCCGTCATATTCGCCAAGCTCGGCGCCCAGACCACCGTCTTCGACATCTCGCCCACCCAGCTCAAGACGGTCCGCGACCTGGCGCGGCGTCAGAAGGTCAAGATTCGCCTGGTCCGCGGCAACATGAAAAACCTGTCGGTCTTCAAGGACGGGTCATTCGATGTCGTCTGGCACTGCCACTCGCTGGTCTTTGTCGACGAGGCGACCCGCGTGCTCAAGGAAGTCGGACGGGTGCTGGCCCCGGGCGGCACCTACCTGCTATCCACCATGCACCCAACGACCCTGCGGCTCTACGGCAGCTACAAGGACGGAGGCTGGAGTCCGAAGATCACGTATTTCGAAGACAAAGCCGTGCCTTACACCGATGAGTGGGGCATGACGTGGACCCTGGGCAAGAAGCAACTGGTCGCGCCGACCATCGAGTTCGGCCATCGCTTCGAAACGATCGTCAACGGGATGGCCGCCGCGGGAATGGTAGTGGACGGGATCTGGGAGTTCTCGCCCGGCGACGATGACGACGAGACGGAGCCGGGCAGCGATGCCCACCTGGACACGTTGTTCCCGGCATTCATCGAGGTCCGCGGCCGCAAACTCCCGCTACCGGCGAAGCGCTAGGCTCGGTTGGCCGCCATGCCGGTCATCGTCCTCCGGACGCGGATTGTCGCTCCGCCCTCGCGCTGCTTCGACCTGGCGCGCGATGTCGACCTGCATGAGCGCTCGACGGCGGCCTCCCACGAGCGAGCAGTCGCCGGCGTGACGTCCGGTTTGCTCAAGCCCGGTGACGAGGTGACATGGGAGGCGACCCATTTCGGTGTGCGGCAACGCCTCACCTCGCGCATCACGGAATTCGATCCACCAAATCGGTTCGTCGATGAGATGGTGCGGGGCGCGTTTGCGCGGTTCCGCCACGAGCATCAATTCCTCGCGGTCCAGGGTGGGACGGAGATGGTCGACATCTTCGATTACACCTCGCCGCTGGGGCCGCTCGGCCGGTTGGCCGACGGTCTCTTTCTCCGTCGCTACATGATGAGGCTGCTGCGCGCGCGCAACGCCTACCTGAAGCGTGCGGCCGAATCAGCGCCGCCGGGTTGATGCGTAGGCTTCGAGGACATCGGCGGGCTGTCGAGCCGAAAGGTACTTCACGGCCTCGCGCACGGTCACGCCGGAGGCAACACCGCAGCGAGGCAGGAGCCACTGATAAACGAGCTCGGGTCGTTTCTTTCCCGTTTCGCGCAACACCCAGCCAATCGCCTTCCCGATGAAGAATTCGCGCTCGGGGAGCATGGCCTCGGCGTAGCGCGCGAATCGCCTGAAGTCGCCGTCGCCCCGGCGCAAAGGCCGCAGCAGCGCTAGCATGGCGGAACGGCGTAGCCAGAAATCGTCATCCAGCGCCCAGCGGTCGAGAACTCGCAGGAGTTTCGGCGAGCGCTCGACCAGGGGACCAACGATCGCGATGGCCAGCTCGTCGACAAACGCCCACGTCTTCGACTGATGGATGAACCGCTCGAGAAGGTTGATATCCACCGGCCGGAGAAGCGGTTGAAAGGCCTCCAGGAGCAGGACCGCCGTCATCCGCCGTTCGAACACGGGCCGGCTCCAGAGGGTGCGGACCAACGCGATGAGCCCTCGACGGTCGAGTCCCGAATACTCGCGTTTCACCGTCCGAACGGCCTCGCGCATGGCCGGAAGTCCGACGCCGAGGAACTCGAGATCGCTCTTCAGGTACGCCTTCTCCGCGGGGGCTCGCGCCGGATTGCGATGGCGGCGCAGCTCGACATCGATCGCATCGGCCAGGGCCGATGGACGAGCTTGCGTCTTAGTGAAGCTTGGGTAGGACCTGTTTCCCGAAGACGTCAATCCACTCGAGCTGATTCCGTCCGACGTTGTGCAGGTAGACGCGATCGAATCCGAGGTCGATGAACTTCTGGATCTCGCGCGCATGGGCGTCAAGATCGGAGGAGATCAACATGCGGCCCTTGAAGTCTTCCGGCCGGACGATCTTGGCCATCTGCTCGAAGTCATATGGCGAGCGGATATCGGCCTTTGGGAACTTCATCCCGCCATTCGGCCATTCGGTCAGCGCGTTGCGCATGGCTTCCTCGTCGGTGGCAGCCCAGGAGAGGTGGAGCTGGAGGATCTTGGGTAGCTTTGATGGATCCTTGCCCGCCTCGCGGGCGCCTTTTTCGAACCGCGCGAAAATGCCCTCGATTTTTTCTTCGGGCGCGCCGACGGTGATCAATCCATCGCAGAGGCGACCGGTCTTTTCGGCGGTCACCGGCCCGGCAGTCGCGATATAGATGGGCGGAGGCTGCTCCGGCATGGTCCAGAGCCGCATCGTCTCCATCTTGTAGTACTCGCCCGAATGCTTGACGTCCTTCCCGCTGAAGAGCTTCCGGATGATTTCGATCGATTCGAACATGCGGCCGATGCGCTCCGCCACCTCCGGCCAATACGAGGCGACAAGGTGCTCGTTGAGCGCCTCCCCCGACCCCAGCCCGAGCCAGAAACGGCCAGGGTAGATCGCGGTCATCGTAGCGGCGGCCTGGGCGATGATCGCCGGGTGCGAGCGAAACGACGGGCAGGTGACGCCCGGGCCGATGTCGCCGCGCGTATGCTCCGCCGCCGCCGCCATGAACGACCACACGAACGCCGCCTGTCCCTGCTGGGGGACCCAGGGCTGGACGTGGTCGGCCGCCATCACGCCCGAGAACCCGGCGGCTTCCGCCTTTGCGCAGTAACTGACCAGCTCGCGTGGATGGAACTGCTCGAGCATGGCGGCATAACCGATTTGGGCCATGCCGTTATTTTCTGCCTAGCGGTTGTAGCGGGGCTGGTCTGACGTGGCTGGACCGCGCGGCCGGGCGAAGGACGCGATCACCGCGCCGGCGGCGGCGATGAGGAGCGCCAGGATGATGTGCTTCGGTCGCAGGGTTGGTCCGGGCAGGAGAAGGCTTTCCGTCGAAGTCCGGACGAAGAGATAAAACACGGTCGCCAGCAGCCCGGTGAAAAAGATGACGACCCCGGCAAAGAATGCCATCGGGTTGTTTTGGATCGGGTTGTTCTCCATGTGTCCTCCTGGATATCAGCGGCTCAGCAGGATCAGCGATACGATCCCGAACCCCGCGCAATAGATCGCAAATGGATCGAGCCGTCCCACCCGAAAGTATCGCATGAGGTAAGCGACGCTCAGAAAGGCCGCAACGCCGGCGGCCACGCCCCCGAGCAGATAGACGGGCAAGTGCGGCCGGGCCACCGGCGTGAAAAGGTCGGGAATTTTCAACACGCCGGCCCCGAAGATGATGGGCGTCGCGAGCAGGAAGGCGAACCGTGCCGCAGCCTCGTGAGTCAGATCGGCGAGCAAGCCCGCGACCATGGTGCTGCCCGAGCGCGAAATGCCCGGGAGCAGGGCGAGGATCTGCGCGGAGCCGATGCCGACCGCGGTGCGGACGCTGAGGCCGTCGAGCCGGGTGCGCTCGCCTTCGAGGGCGACCGCGCGACGCCGGACGCGTTCCCCCAGGAACATGATCACGCCGTTGACGATCAGGAAGGCCGCCGCCGCCTTGGGGTTGGCGAAGAGGCTCTGCACCTGCTTCTGGAACAGGACCCCGATCAGGCCGGCGGGGATGGTTCCGGCGATCAGCCGCCAGCCGAGCCGCTCGTCCGGGGAGCCGTGCATGCGGCCGTCGATCACGCTCCGAAACACTGCCCGGACGATGGCGAGCCAGTCCCGCCGGAAGTAGATGAGGAGGGCGGTGGCGGTGCCGACGTGGAGCAGGACGACGAAGGCAAGGAAGGTGGGGGCGGCCTGGTTGAGGTTCCAGCCGAGCAGCTTCGGGAGGATGACGGTATGGCCCAGACTGCTGACCGGAAAGAGCTCCGTGACCCCCTGCAGCAATGCCAATACGAGGGCCTGGAAGAGCGACATCGTTTACCTATGATGCTGGAATGAGCCTCGGGCCCGTCGTCGTCCTCGCCGGCGGCGTCGGGGCGGCCCGATTCTTGCGCGGGCTGGTGCGCGTCGTGGCCCCCGAAGAGATCGTCGTCATCGGGAATACCGGCGACGATATGTGGTGGCACGGACTGTACATCGCGCCCGATCTCGACACGGTGACGTACTGGCTCGCCGGCGTGGCGGACGAGATGCGGGGCTGGGGAATTCGGGGTGACACCTTCAAGGCACAGGCGGCCCTGGCCGGCCTGACTGAGGTGTCGTGGTTTCAGCTCGGCGACCGCGACCTGGCCACCCACCTCTACCGGACCGGCCGGCTCACCGCCGGCGTTCCCCTGCATATCGTCACCGCGGAGCTGGCCGAGCGCCTTGGGGTGCGGAGCCGGATTCTGCCGATGAGCGATGCGCCGATCGAGACTCGGCTCAAGACCGACGTGGGCGACCTGCACTTCCAGGAGTACTTCGTTCGCGAGCGCTTCCGTCCGGCCGTGCACGAGATTTACTGGACCGGGCTCGATCAGGCGCAGCCGGCGCCGGGCATCGCCGAGGCGCTGTCGGCAGCGCGCCTGGTGCTGATCGCGCCCAGCAATCCGAGCATCAGCATCGGCCCGATCCTGAGGGTGCCAGGGATGCACGCGTTGCTCGCTGCGGCCCGGAGCCGCACCGTCGCCATCTCGCCGCTGATCGCCGGTCGAGCGGTGAAGGGTCCAACCGTCGAGCTGATGCGAGCCCAGGGGGTGCGTCCGGATGCGCTCGGGGTCGCCGGCCTGTACCGTGAGATCGCGGCCGGATTCGTGATGGACACGGCGGACGCCGTCCTTGCGCCATCGATTGCGGGGCTTGGCTACCGGATCGCGGTTCGGCCGACCGCCCTCGATGACGGTGACTCGGCTCGTCAGGTCGCGGCCGCCGCGGTCGATCTCTTGCGGCAGCCGGCAGCAGCGTGAACCTCGCCATCGTCATCCCGGTCAAGTCGCCGTCGCGGGCAAAATTCCGCCTCGAGGCGGTCCTCAGCGAAGCCGATCGGTCGCGGCTCGCCCTCACCATGGCGCGGGATGTTTTCGGCGCGGTCTCGAAGCTGCAGGGGTATGGGCGCTTCGTCATCTCGGATGACCCGGCGATGCTGGAGGAAGGTCGGCGGTTTGGTCTCGAGCCGCTCACCGACCGGGTAAGTCAGGGCCAGACCGCCGCGGTGCACCAGGGCTTCGCCGCCGCCTGGGAGCGCGGCTATACGGCGGCCCTCACGATTCCGGCAGACGTGCCCGCGGTGACCACGGTAGAGCTCGATGAGCTCGGCCGCTACCGGCCGGAAATCGAGGTCCTGCTGACACCGGACCGCGAACATACCGGCACCAACGGTCTCCGCCTGGTTCCGCCGCATGCCATCACGCTGCGTTTCGGGGAGGACAGCTTCAATCTCCACCTCGCGGAGGCACGGCGCGCGAACCGCAGCGTCGAGATCAAAGAAGTCGAGGGGTTGCGCTACGACCTGGACCGCCCGGACGACATTGTGGCCTTCATGCAGCTCAATCGCCAGACGGCGACGCGGGAGCTCCTCACCGAGCTCGAGGTCGCGGAGCGGGTTCTTGCTGCGACGCCGCCCCGCGGTTGAATCCGGTCTCGATCTATCCGGTTCCGGGCCTCCCCGAAATCTCCCCCGGTGCCGCGCTCGAACGCCTGATCGTCGACGGGCTGACGCGGCGTGGACTGTCTCTCGAGGCGGGCGACGTGGTTGTCGTCACCCAGAAGATCGTGTCAAAAGCGGAAGGCCGCACCCGTTCATTGGGTGACGTCCAACCCTCGGCCCGGGCGACCGAAATCGGGCACCGGATCGGCTTTGACCCGCGGCACGTCGAGGTCATCCTTGGCGAGTCGGTGCGAGTCGTTCGTGAGGCGCCCCGCGTGCTCATCACCGAGACCCGGCATGGCTTTGTCTGTGCCAACGCGGGCGTCGATCGCTCGAACACCGGCGGCCAGGAGCTTGTGGTCTTACTCCCGGAACACCCCGATGAATCTGCGGGCCGGCTACGCGAAGGACTCAAGGAAATCACCGGGGCTATGGTTGGGGTCGTGATCTCCGATAGTTTCGGACGACCCTGGCGCGAGGGCCAGGTCAACGTCGCGATCGGGGCCGCCGGCGTCATGGCCCTTCGCGACTATCGAGGCGATCACGATCCAGCCGGCTACCAGTTGCAGGGGACGGAGTTGGGCGTTGTGGATGAGCTAGCCTCCGCTGCCGAGCTGGTGATGGGCAAACTCGACCGCGTCCCGGTGGCGCTGATCCGCGGCGCCCAGGTGGCGGGCGAGGGGACGGTGCGCTCGCTCCTTCGAAATCCGGCGACCGACCTGTTTCGGTGAAGATCGGCCTGATCGCGGATACGCAGGGCAGCTTCGATGTCCCGGCCCTCCTCGGGCATGTCGCCCGTGAATTCGCCGGGGTCGACGAAATCTGGCACGCGGGCGACTGGGGCAGCGAGGAGGTCCTCAGCGGGCTGCGCGAGTTGGGCCGGCTCGTGGTCGTGAACGGGAACGCGCCCGACGATTCCCGCTACCCGATGACGATCGAGGGCACCATCGGGCGCTGGCGCCTGGGAATGGTCCACGACCTGGCCAAACGGCCGGCGCGCTGGGCGGCAGGCTTCAACGTGATCATCCACGGCCACACCCACCGCTGGCGAGATGAGGTGGTCGGTCGCACCCGCTTCATCAACCCGGGGACCGCGACCCGTCCGCAGTTCGGGGGCACCGAACGGACGATGGCGCGCCTCACATTTGCCGGCGACCTGATCGTCGAGAAGTTGATCGTGCCCAAGTTCGCCAAAGCGCCGGGGAATATGATTTCGACATGAACGTTCGGGTCGTGCTCTTCGCCAAGCCGCGTGAGCTGGTCGGCCAGCCCAACGTCGAGTTGGCGCTCCCTATGGGGGCGACCGCTGCCGACGCCTGGAGCCAGCTGAGCAGTAAGTACGATCTGGGACCGCTACCCCGATCATTCCGGTGCGCGGTGAACTCCGAGTATGCGGGTTGGGATGACCCGCTGAAGGAGGGTGACGAACTGGCGGTGATCCCGCCCGTAAGCGGAGGTGCCATCGGCGAACGCCACGGACTGGTGGCGTTGAGCGAGGAACCGCTCGACCCGACGGCGATCGCCGAGGGGGTCCGCAGCACCGGCGACGGCGCCCGCGTCGTCTTCGAGGGGATCGTCCGCGAGCAGTCGCGCGGCAAGCAGGTCCGGGCGCTGGTCTACGAGGCCTATGGCTCCATGGCCCAGAAGCAGATCGAACAGCTGGCCGAGGAGGCCGCCCGTCGCTGGCCGATCTCGAAGCTGGCGGTCGTCCACCGCACCGGCACGCTTCAGGTGGGGGAGGTCAGCGTGGTGATCGCCGTGGGGGCGCCGCATCGAGGTGAGGCGTTTGACGCCTGCGAGTGGCTGATCGACGAACTGAAGCGCACCGTGCCGATCTGGAAGAAGGAGATCTACACCGAAGGCGAGGCCTGGGTCGACGACCGTCCCTAGTCGATCTCCCTCCCTCGCTTGCGGGGGAGGGTTGGGGTGGGCGATCTAAAATACGCCGCGACGCGGGAGTAGCTCAGTTGGTAGAGCGCCTGCCTTCCAAGTAGGTGGTCGCGAGTTCGAGTCTCGTCTCCCGCTCTCTACGCCCACCAGCCGAAACGAGTTCACGGAAGTAGGGCGCCAGCGCCAGCCGCGGCCGGATAGCGACGATGCGCCGGTCCTTGACATGAATCTCCGTGAGCAGGGTGGCGACCAGGCGGGCCCGCTGGTCGTTCGTTGCACCCGACCACGCTCGGACCAGGTCCGTCAGTCGGGCGCCGACCTGGCGCATGGTGGGGGGATCCGGCACCGCTTGAGCCTTCGCGATCAGCTCGTCGATGGTCGTCTTCTCCTGCCGGAACTGCTCCTCGGTCATCACGCCGTAGGTCTGCCACGCTTTCACGGCCCGGGCGAGCCGCGCCTCGAGCTCCTTGACCGTGTGCCGTTCCTCCAGGTCCTGGGGCGCTGTGTGCCTCTGCCGGAGGCCTCGCTCGACTAGCAGGCGCGCCTCGGCCTCGACCTGGTCGGGGAGCTCGCACTTGGCGATCCAGTCACGGAGCGCCTGCTCGAGGACCTCCGCGTGAACGCGGGGCGCCGGACACCCGCCAGCTCCATCCGGCCCGTAACGCCGGCGCGCTGAGCACGCGTACCAGCGCGTGGTGTACGGCTGGCGGCCGCCGGTGGAGCCCGACATCGGTCCGCCGCAGTCAGCGCAGCGAAGCAGGGCCGACAGCGGAAAACGGCTTTCGCGATGCCGGGGCGGCCGCGCGCCGGCCATAAGCAATGGTCGGTTGCGTTCGCGGATCGCTTCGCAGACCTTCCACAGGTCGAGCGATACGATCTCCGGATGCGTCCCGAGCATCGTCGAGCGGTCCTCTGATTTCCGCGGGATCGGCAGCAGGCCGGCGTAGGTCGGCCGCTCGAGGATTTCCTTGACGACGTCGCCGCTCCAGAGTCGCGCTGGTGGCTTGCCAGCGCCACCCCGCACCGTGATTGGCTTGATGCCGCGCGCATTGAGCCAGTGGGCCAGCGTTCGGAACGAGTAGCCGGCGGTCGCGTACCGCTCGAAGATCGTCCGGATGATGCGCGCTGCGACCTTTACCACAACGATGGCGCCGGATCCGTCCCGCGCATAACCAACCGGCAGCCCGCCGAGCAGCTGGCCGCGGCTGCGCAGGAACGCCAGGTTGTCCTTGGTCTTCCTGCTCGTCTTGCGGCGTTGATCGTCGTCGACGGCCGCCCGAATCTTCCAAGGCAGGCGCTCGTCCTGACTGATGAGCCCGCTCGCTTCGTAGACCGGGATGCCACGCTCCTCCATCTCGGCCATGAATAGCGAGAAGTTCAGGTCGTTGCGGTGCAAGCGGCTTTGATCGTAGAAGCCGATCGCCGCGATGGCGCCTCGCGCTGATGAGCGGATCCGTTGCAACATGGCGAGATAGCCCGGTCGCTTCGAGGTCTCCTTGCCCGAGCGGTTGGCGTCCTGGAAGTGCTCGATCGTCAGGCCCTTAAACTCCGGCCGGCGCGTGACGGCGTCCAGTTGCTGGTCGAGCGACGGTCCACGCGGCCGGCCGTCACGGTCGAAATCGCTGACCGACTGGCGCGTGTAGACGAGGGCGGCCGCTTTCACTCTCGCCACGATCGGAACAAGGCGGCTTCGGGTTCGTCGAGCACGTCGGCATCATCGCACCCGCGGCCGCTTGCGTGCGCCAAAACTCGGTGGGTCATATCACGGAGCCACTGTCCTTTGGCAGCGCCGCGCCCACCGGTCGGCGCGCCAAGATATCCCGGTACACGTCGCCGAGGCCGACGAGGTCGCCGCCTGACCCGCGCGGACCGTCGAGGCCCGCCTTGAACGTTTTCCAGCGCTCGTTGCCCCATTGGATCCAGACCTCATCGAGCAGGAACGTCTGTCCGTCCCGCGGCACGGCCAAGGCATAGTCGTCAAGCGAGCGGAGCGGCTGACCTTTCAGTCTGGTCATGGCGATCTCGCGCACTCTGTTGAGAAGCGAGGGAATCTCCCGGCTTGCGACGCCATGAGCCTGGAGCCACTGGTAGCACCTGAGGTTGTCGAGCGCGGGCGCTGGCCTTGTGGGTGTCGGGGCATCTCCGGTCGGCTGCGTCCGCGCCGCATTCTCACATTGATGGCGCCGCGTCTCAGGCCCGCGCCCTTCGAGAACGATAATCGGCGCACCCGTCGCCATGAACCAGATCCGTCGGCCGCATCTCCTACAGAGTCGTTCGTACCGTTGAGGTTTCGCCAAGTTGCACCTCCATGTCTCCTTCTCAGCGCGCCGTCATGCCGGAACTGGGAGAGGGAAGGGTGTGCCCCCATCCCCCAGAAAAAGGTGAGGGATGGAAGGCGCCCGTTTGCCGTTGACTGTCTTCGGTTAAGGGGCCCCCATACCGCGGGTTACCAGGGCCGCGGATTTGGTCGCTCGGTGCTGCTGTGTCGTCGTCGCGCCGTCGGGTCCTCACGCCGATGACCGGCGCCTCCCCTGAACTTTACGGTCGCATGCCCAGATGGCGGGAACGAGGACGTTGAGCTAGGACTCGCAGGGTGTTATCTTCAGGATGCCTTTCATGTGAGCGCCGTTGAACGCGGCGCTTTTTCTTTGTCTGGGATGCGGGCCCTAGGCCGCGTCACCTCCCCGGCCGGTGACCCGGTCGAGCTCGATCTCGGCGAGGACCTCCGCGGTGGCCTGGAGCTCGTCAGGAAGGACGGAGACCGGCAGTGTGCTCAGCCCACCGGTCTCCGGACCTCGCACCGCGGATGGCTCGCGGCGGCGGATCGGGGCAGGGAGAGCCGCCCGACGCGCCTGCGAGGCCACGGCGGCAGGATGACGGCCCAGTGGCGCTCGTGTCTAGGGCGGTACTTTTAGGGCAGGGTTTTTTTAGGGCAGATAAGCTGCAGCTTGCCTCTGCGCCTGCTTCCAAGGGGAGTGTCGGCTCAGCCGCTGGGCCACATCTTGGAGGACAGACACCATCGGGGAATACCGTCTTTGATGGCTGTAGCCAAAGCGCTCCGCGATGTCGACCTGGCTCAGGCCAGCGGCTTGCAGCTTCTGAACAACAGCGCAGAACACTACAAACCCCCACGGCGTCCTAAGGCCCTCAGGCAGGGCGTGACGGGTAGCGCCTCGGCGGCCGGTGCCGCCTGGTCTAACTAAGGAGCGGAGACGGGGAACCGGTTTGCCCTGGGCGACACCCCAGTAGATGCGGCCCACGGTCAGGCTGAACCGGCCTTCGGAAGTGATGCGGCTGGGCTTGTGGCGAAAGGCCCATTGAGTCCGGACACGTCGCAAGTCGCGGTACTCGGGCTCATCATTGAAATCCTTCACGATTCTTGCGACTCCCCTCTTCTTCTGCATGGCGTTCTCGAGGTCCGCCACCAGGGCGGTCGCGAGCGAGTCGTCAGGATGCTGCTCGAGATGCCAGCGCATGGCAGCCAGGATCGCCGTCGGCCACTGGACCTGCAGCGCCTTGGCCCGCGGTGAATGACCAAGGCAGTAGGGCGCCGCAACCCAGCCCTTACTGCGGATCCATCGAACACTTGTGACCTCACCGCAGCCACACTCGCACTTATGTGCGACGGCCTGCTTCGCGGCCGCTCGCTCCTCCCGGTTGCGCTCGGTCGTGGCCGGAATTATCTCCGCCCGGTGGTTGCGATAGTAGAGGGTCGCGGCCTGAGTCCTTTGATCTCGGTGTTGTTGGTAGTAGGCCGCGTCCATGTGCTGTCGAGAGCAGAACCGGCTTCCCTTGCGGGCGGATTGCTCGCAGTCTGGTAGCTCGCACTTCGCCATATTCGCCAACAAGAGTATGCCCTAAAAATACTCGCATGGACAAACGGCTTCTCGGCGTCCATCGTGAGCGCCGGCAGAGTCAACGCGCGCGCTTTTCGAGGGAGAACCACCATGCAGGCGATCGAAGCGATCGACGCTACCCACCCCGCGGCGGCGCTCGGACTCGAGGAGCTCGTACGACAATTCCAAGTCCAACAGAAACGCATCGAGCTTTCGCCCGAGTCGATCCGGAGTTATGTGACGCCGCTGCAGCAGTTCAATCGGTACATGGCGGAGCGGGGCGTTCACCGAACCGACGAGCTAACCCGAGAGCTGCTCTCCGGCTGGCAGGAATCCCTCAAGGACCGGCCGATCGCCGTCGGCAAGCGAAACGCGAGAGGACAGCTCAAGCCGGCCACCAGGTCGATTTACAGCATCGCGATCAGGCAGCTGCTCCGCTTCGCCGCCAGCCTCGAACTGGTCGACATTCGTTTGGGCCTCGCGATTGTGCGGGTCAAGGTCGACCGCGCGCTGCCCCGCCCGATACCAGCTGAGGACCTGAGCCGGATCGCCGGCTATCTGGAGCGCGCGAGCACACGGAGAAAGCTCACAGGCCTGCGCGACCGGGCGCTCTTTTGGTACCTGGTCAGCACCGGTGCCAGGATTTCCGAGGCGCTGCAGGTGACGCGGCAGGACGCGGCCCGGGTCGTGGGGACGGCCTTAATGACGTCCACCGTGCGGCGCAAGGGCGGCGCCGAAGGACTGCTCACCTGCGGGCCAACGGTGCTCGCCATGATCAAGGACTACCTCGAGGTCCGCCACGATCGGAGTCCATGGCTCTGGGTGAACCATGCGGAGGGCGGTTGGCATTACCTCTCCACCGAGCCGCCGGTGCAGTTAACGGCGTCGGCCGCCAATGAAGTCTGGAGGCGGGTCGCGAAGGGCGCCCGGGTCCCGAAGTTCACGAACCACCAGGCGCGACACACCTACGCCACTGAGGAGCTCGCCGCTGGCGTTCCGCACATGGCGATCGCCGATGCGATGGGCCATAAGGATCTCCGGCAGATGACGACCTACGCGAAGGTGGGCGAGGCACACCGCCAGGCGGGCGTCGACGCGGCGGACGACCTGGTCAAGCGTCATCGACCTCCGAAAGCACCGCGGCTATGGCCGGCACCGGCCGCGGAGGCCAGCCCGGAGACCCCAGACGCCGAAATGACCCGGCGGGCGCTGCGACGACGGCACGATGAGCCAGCGCCGATCTACCGTACACCGGTGTACGCGAGCGAGCCTCATAGCGTCACGGCGGACCTAGGCGACGACCTAAAGGTGAGCTGGCATGATTACGGACCCGGCGACGCTCCTCCCCCGCAGGGGGAGGGTTTCCCGGGAAACGACGGGCTCCGTCCTCTGGGGGAGGGCAGCGTCCCGAGCGCTCCGGTCGTAACGAGTCCTGAGCCGGCTGATGCGATTACCGGTAATCAGCCGTGGTCCGACATCGCGGGCGCGCTGTGATGGTCTACGGCGAGGACGGTTCGTGGCTCCATGACGGCGTGCTGCTTGGTGGGAGCGCGCCCGAACCGCCCTTGAAGATCGATCCATTCGACGCGGTGATTTTGCGCTCAGGCTTCGCGCTTCGCGAGGACGATCTGTGGAGACTCACCCAACTGCGCGACCTGGCCGAGTGCAACCGCTGCGACGTCGCCAGTTTGCCGCGCGACCCGATCGCAGAGTTCTTGAACGACGTCAGCCCCGCGCATTCACGAGGAGAGAGAGACGATGCAAACGACTGTTGAACGTGCACCCGCGCCGCCCTTCCAGCTCGACGAGGAAGAAATCCAGCTGACGGGCCGGCTATCCCACGGAAAGGTTCACGACCTGGTCGATGAGCTGGCGGAGGAGATCGCCTTCACGCTGATCCCCGGCATCCCGGTCCCCGGGCTCGAGTACGCCACCAGGGACGTTGCGGACGTCCTGACCCGATTCACAGGCGAAGAGCTCCGCGATTGGGTCGCGCACATTGAGCGCCGCACGAATTTCGAGCAACACCTGACCGCAAGGATCGCCCCGGCGGCATGCGAACTCATCGTCCGGAGCATCCGCGAGGCCTGGTCGGAACAGGAGCACGTCGACGCGGTGCTCCAGCTGGCCCGCGATTTCGTGCCACGATCGGAGGACCTGCGAACGCTACAGGCAAGCTGGCTGACGAAGGATGACGTCAGCCCATCGCCTCCGGCTTGAACGTTCGCTCTACGCTTAGTGGGCGATGAGCGCAGACCAGCTGATAAGTGGAGCTGCGGGAGGACTGGTCGCCGCACTCATTACGTCAGGCCTCGCGTTTCTGTCTGGTCGCCAGAGGGACCGACACGCCGATGAGCGACATCTGCGAGATGCGCGGCGCGCACGCGTCCGAACTGCGATCGAGACGGTCTTGCATGCATCGCTCACCGTTGCCCAGGTCGTCCAGGAGTCCGAGGCCATCTTCCAGTCTGAGCCCGCGGGCGTGCGCGACGCCCGACACGATGCCATGCTCAAGGAAAGCTCGGTTGGATTGAACGAGGCCCGCGTTTCGCTGATGCTCTATTCGGTCACGAAAGGCCTGGTGAAAATCGTCGATGAGGACATTCTCTTGCCCTTCACGCGCTACAGAAGCACTTACGCCTTCAACCGGCAGCACGCGGACCGGGAGGCACACCGTGAGATGGAGCAGGAGTACAAGGCGCTGCAGGAGGGCATCGAGAAACTACGCATAGAAGCCGTGCGCGTTCTCGACGAGATGGAAAGACCGATCTAGGTGAAGCCGCAGGATGGCCAGCCGCACCTTTTAGCTGACGCTCATCCTCGAGCGTTCGGGCCGCCATTTAGGCGACAGCATAAACCGGTTCTGATTGACCTTCACCGAGCCAGTCTGTAACCGGTGATGGAGAGATGGCCAAGGATCCGGCCGAGACCCGTCGGCGTGAGGTCGATGGTGTTCAGTTGCCCGATGTTGAGCCATTGCCCGATCGCCAGTTCAGTCTGATCGGTGGTGAAGCCCGAGCCTCCGCCGAGCGCCGACGTCTGATCCACGCCATTGATCTTCACCGTCACGCCGGTCGCGACCGCCCCCTCGAAGATGCCATCGGTCAGGGTGACGTTACTGGTGACGCCATGGGTGTGTGGCACATCGTGGGTATGTGTGGCGCTGTCGGTCGAGGTGTCAACGATGCCGCTCGCCCCGCTGCCCTGCACGGTCGCTGCGCCGCCGGTGCCAATCGCCAACATCGCGGTCCCGGCGCTCCCTGCTCCGATCGACCAGTTGTGGTGATGGAGTGTCGAGCCCGACGACGACGTAACGGCGCTGCTCGCGCCAGAGGTCACGGCCGCGTTGTTCACGGCCGCAACAGGTCGGCGATAGGCCTGCAGGAAGAATGAGAGCTTGCCGTAATCCAGCGAGAGCACACTGCTCGGAATGAAGACGTAGAACTTGAACGGATGCGTGGCGTCGCAGGAGTCCGGGTAGGTCTGGCTGTCGATGAAGGCCGCGCCCTGGGGCACCCGCACCGGGACGCTATTGACCATGATTACAGACGTGTCGGACGTCCTCTTCCCCAGATGGTCGAGTTGTTGCCTGATCCGGTCGAGCATCGGGATCCGATGTCTCGCCGTGGCCGTTTCCACGGCGGGCTCTGCACTCTTCACGGTTTTTTTCATGCCTCCTGGGCAATGGGGATGACTTCGCGGGTCAGGTGGCCAGGCGTCAGGGTCAGCACCTGGAGCGGTCCACCGATGCAGGGCGCCTCGCGGGTCTCCCGCATCATCGCGAACGGGTCGCGGTAGCCCTCAAAGACCTGGTCGATAAAGCCGCACACCCAATCCGTCGCCAGCGCCTTACATTCCGCCAGCGTGTCGGGCGCCGGCCGCTGCATTTCGAGCCCGATGTCTGGCGGCATGGCGAGCGTCCATCCCCCGATGGTGAAGATGTCGCCAGGCTCGGCCCAAACTTCGGTCCTGCTGGTGAACTTGGCCAGAAGGCTCAGCTCGGCAATGGCAAAGAGCGCGTGAGGGCCGGGATCCTCCATCTCACGGTATCGATCGAATCCGGGCTGAGACGCGCGTACCGCCGCATCGAGGCGTTGGATAACGGGGAAGACTCGGCGGACCCGCGCCCGTGGGTCGGGCTCCCAAGGCTCCGGCGGGAGTGGCTGGTGCTCGAAGAGGATACCATTCGCTCGCAGCTCGTCATCGTCGACGTAGCCAGAGATGACGACCGCCGTAGACGTGCCGACGAGGTAGCACACCTTCTTGCCATCCAGGTCGAAGGACACGCCATGGTCCGCGCGAAAGAACGGGTCAAGCGAATCAGCGATCAACAGGACGCCCTCTTCGCGGCTGGGCCGCATGCCAATGCCGAGCGTCATGCCGTTGGCTCCCGCGCCTTTCGCGCGTCAAGAATCGCCTCGAGGTCCTTGATCGCCGCCATCATTTCCGGCGTCGTGAGGTACGGCTCCAGGTCGAAGGCTTTTGCCGTCTTCCAGTCCCGAAACAGTGGTCCAGCGGCGTCCCGTAGACGGTGCAACACCGTCAAGAGCTCCTCGTCGTTTGACAACAGGGCATAGCCCGCCATTGGCAGCAGATTTTCGATGAAGTCTTTCACTAGGCCAGCCCCGCCAGGTCCTTGACTATCTGCTCCTTGACGAACCTGCCGACCTCCCGGCCATCGAGGACGATCGGAGAGTCGATGCGGAGGTGGATGACGCGAGAGGCCGCGCCCTGACCGCTCCCGCCGTAGGGGATGACGGTGCCGCCGCGGGAGCCCATCACCAGTGTCTCCGGCCCTTGCTCGCCGACGGTGTAGATGCTGTTTGGGAGAACCGGACCGCCCGCCGCGCGCTTGCCCGGTCCATGGGGTAGGGAGACCGTGCCAGATCCGCCTTCGGAAAGCGACTTGGCCGCCGCAGTTGCTGTGTCGATGACCCCTCCGAACGGAGAGAGGTCCCACCCTTTGTGCAAGATGTTCAGCGCCGCTCCCACGCGCTCGAGCGCCGTGGCGACATCGTCCCATAACTTCACGAAGTCCTTGGTGGACTTGCTGTCCATGAAGTCCTTGATACCGCCCGTGAGGTTTGTGATCGCCGTGGTCATGCCATCGGGCCCGTCACCCATCGCGGCCGCCGCTTCCTTCGTCCGGCCACCCACGAGGTTCAAGTTCTCCTCGGTCGTCTTGCTCGCCCCGACGCCGTCGAGTACCTGGTTCAATCCATCGAACGCTCGTCCAAGGAAGTCGACCGCCGAGACGGCGAGTGGCAACAGCGCGTTGCCGAGCGAGATCATGAAGGCGTCGATCTTGCCCTTGAACTGATCCAGCTTGGTATTCAACTGGCCCTGGATGTCCTGCCAGCCCGCCATTGTCTTGCCGACTCCGGTCGAGGCGTCGGCCATGCCCTGCTCGTTGCTCGTGAACTGCGAGATATGCGTCCCGGTCAACTCCAGCGCGGCCTGCATGCCCTTTAGGCTGAGGATCTGCTTGAGGATAGCCTCGCGCCGCGGATCGTTGGCGTTGGGGAAGGCGAGGTTCAGCCGGTCATTGAGCAACTTCAGGGTATTGAGGAGCGCGTGGGGGCCACCGGTCGTCATGCTGGCCGACAACTCGCTGGCCGTCAGATGGATGGACTTCAGTCCGGTGGCGGCGTTCATCGCCTGCTTCTGTGCATCAGAGGCGTTGAGGCCCATCTCCTGCATCGCCTTGGCTGACATGCTGGTGGGTGCCACCAGCATCAACATCATCATGCGGAGATGGGTGGCGGCGTCAGAGGCATGGTCGCCCTGCATCGTCATGGTGGCGATCGCGGCGCCGACCTCATCGAGACCTACGTGGAGCGCCGCCGCTGTCGGCAGGACCGTCGGCATGGCGACTGCCAGGTCCTGGAACTTCATCTTCCCTTCCGAGACCGCCTGCAACATCACATCGGTGACATGCGCCGCCTGATCAGCCGCCATCCCGTAGGCATTGAGAGCCGAGGTCGTGATGTCGGCCACGGCCGTCATATCGGCACCTGAGACTTTGGCGGCGATCGCCGAGACTCGCAAAACATTGAGCGCGGCCGCACCATGGAAGCCCGCTGACTCCACGAAGTAGAGGGCATCGGCGAGCTTGAGGGGCGCAACCCCGACCTCGCCGGCCATCTTCAGAACCTCGGCACTGACCATGGCGAGTGCCTTGCGCGACTCACCGGCATCGTTGACGACATGCGCCATCGAAGTCTCGAAGTCCTTCGCCATCTTGACCGAGGCAATCCCGATGCCAGCGGCCGCACCAACAACGGCAACGCCGATGGCGGCGCCAACCATGGCCATGCTCGTCCCGATGCGGGCCCCCGAGGCCTTTGCTTCTGCTTCCGCCTTGGCGAGGCCAGAGGTGTTGACCACAAGGTGGGAGACAAGATCCGGAAGAGCGCGCACTCCCGCCATCAGAGAAACAACCTCGGCCGGACTATGCGACGAACGACGGGCGAGGCCTGCGCCGGCAGCTGCGGCACTCCGACGGCTTTCCAGACCTCACGCGTGGCCGGCTTTCGGGTGTCATCGACGATCCGGCCGTCTCGTTGGGCGCGCTCGATCGCGGCCCGGTGCTTCAGGAAAAACGCATGGTCACGCAGCTGAGACCTGGTGAAGGTTGGGTCGCCCATCATCGACCGTTGAAGTGCGCCCACATCGCGCGGCGCTGTTGTGGAGTCAGAGCTTCGGGCTTCGTCGGCCCCGGCTGCTGCAGCTGCTCAGAGCTCGGTGTGGACAGGTCCACGCCGGCGCGATCGAGTGGTGCCGAAGGTGTCGCAGGCGCCGCCGGCGGCTCGGGCAGGGTCCGTCCCAGCCACTCGCGCACTGAAGACGGAGACGCGACGTCGTTGACGATGCGGCCGGTTTGCATCGCCAGCTCGATTTCGGCCTGGTGCTCTTGAACGAAGGCCGGATCCGCCAATTCGCTTCTTTTGAAGGTCGGCTGCTCGGTCTGGTGTTCGCCCGTGGGTGAGAGTCCGATGGTTTTCCCGGTGCGATGGCCAGGCCTCTGAACGATGACATTTCGGATGATGGGTTCGGTCATGGTTTGCTCCCTCTCGACGTGGATTTCATCTGAGGCGGCCCCCCCCCCCCCCCGG
>Ga0070697_100001337_pt1 | contig 18626 bp, 17 predicted proteins | sample KBSK1501metaG_FD_65475 | JGI IMG/M metagenome (GOLD analysis project Ga0070697, IMG submission 65475) | Corn, switchgrass and miscanthus rhizosphere microbial communities from Kellogg Biological Station, Michigan, USA - KBS K1-50-1 metaG | ecosystem: Host-associated > Plants > Roots >... | reverse complement strand
TGTGCTTCGTTTCTGGGTCGAGCCAGGATTGTCGCGCATTTAATAGATAAGGGAGTAGACCCGGTTGCGGGTATGCGTTCCGGGATGAATGGTTTTCACTATGCGGCCTCGTGCGGCCAACTCGAGGTGGTCAAAGTGATGATCGATCGGAAAGTTCCCATGGAAATCGTGAACAGGTATGGCGGTACCGTGTTAGGCCAGGCTCTTTGGAGCGCAATTCACGAACCCGAAATAACTCATGCCGACATTATTGAAGCATTGATAAGTGGCGGGGCTGAGATTCATCCTGGAACAACTGAATGGTGGGAACAGCAAGAAGTCCCCTCGGCAGAAACAAAGGCCCGCGTGGCAACCGCCCTTCGTCGGAGTTTAGGAAATCGCGGGTTAGGAAAATGATCGAAATTCCCGGAGTTCTTCGTCACGTCGCCACATCCGGTCGCAAAGGAGTTCGATCTGTTCGGGGAGAGGTGGAGTAGTCATTGGTTTAAAGGCGGCGGGTCAGCAAAAGGGAACTTCAGGTTAGATAGCACACTCGATAATCGCAAAACGCAAGCCTGACCCCGATCGGTTACTGACCCCGTCGGTTCTTCTTTTCTTTCACTAGTTTTTCTGCTTCCAGTTTCTTATCTAGCTCAGTGCGCGGAACGGCCAGCAACCCAGTCATTACTTCGTCGAATTTCTCAAAATCTCTCAGCTGTTTTTGCTTCACGTCAACTCCACATTTCAAGTGAGCGTCCAAGGCGGACATCAGCACTTTGTTCGCATTCGCAAAATTGTCAAATTGACCTTTTATGAAGTAAGCCCACTTGGTGCCGTGGAAAAAGTTGTTCCGCAAACGATAAACGATAATGAGCAAAGCCCCCACAATATCCCCAGGCTCGTTGGTTTCGCCTTTTAGAGCCGCCTCGACAACTTCTTGTTTGTCGGTCACCCTCAAAAACAAGCTGTGAAATTCCTCAGTAAGGTTGCCGTTCCTCAAATAGCGGTTGCGAAAGTAAGACAGCGGCGAGTCAAACGCCGCCAGTCTTATTCGGTCATTTTTCGCCCACTTTTGCGCCTCTAGAAGAATCTTTGCAGGTGATGCATCTGTTTTATGTACCCTCGCCTCATAAAAGCTCCAGAGCAACGAAAAGTGGCACATGGCAGCTCGTTCCTCATCAGGTAGGGAAGCAAAATCGGGTGCTCTCTCATTCAGCCATTCAATTGGATTCATAGCATCAAGGTGGTTCTCATTTAGGGTATAGGCAACTTACTTCTTCGTAATACTCAACCCACTTCGTAAATCATGAAAAACATAATCAGCATTGTTCGGTTTGTCCGGGGACGAGCCTAGTCTGTCGGAAACTACTCCACGATGCTTCTCAACGAAGTCAGCAAGCGTGGTCTCAATATCAATAATCGGAATCGCAGTCAGCATCGACAGAAGAGAATCCTATCACCGCTTAAAGCGCCGCCTTAAAGCGAGAAGGACTAACGCGGCTTGTGCGGTGAGAAACAGAACTGCGAAATAGAGACAGAGTCTGGCTTGCGAGCCCACGGGCTCATAGAAGCGTTCCTTTTGAAAAGTAATAATGGAAAGAGTGAACAGAAGAGACTCTCGGAAATCGACTGCAATCTTCCCAGCTGATGCACGCCTGTGTGCCGAATCCGGAAAAAGGTTGTATTCAATTATTCTCGGTGCTCCCGTATCAGCCCGAATCGGCTCAAAACCCGCGAAAAGGAATGCAATGGAAAAGGTAAAAATTAGTGCGACTAAGATTATCAACGCCTGCCAATAGCTTGTTCCATAGTTGCTGAGAATTCTATAGAGGTTATAACTGTTCGCCCATTCGTTAAGAATTCGGCTCTTGTTTCTGAACTTGTCTGAGTTACTCGCATTGTACCTAAACGTGGCCCGATTTCCTTTCTTCTTACGCCGCATTTCCATTTCGCCGACATGAAAGTCTTCCGCAGAATCATAATCACGTTTCCGTTCGTAGTTGAGAACTAATTGTCGATAATTCTCAGCAATCTTTTCGTAGTCCCTAGTTGCAGCGACTGACCTACTAAGGTCCGTCGCCGGTCTCAATTCGTCATATAAGCATCGGCTCCCACGAAATAACACACCAAATCGTGACGCAGGCCGTGCCCATTTAACATCTCTAAATGTTATTAGCTCGAGATTGGTATCCAGGAATGAAGCTCTACTTAAATCAACTTTTTCAAAGGTCACATTCCCCGTCCTTGGCAACGTGAGAGATGTAAACTTTGCATCCGGCAGACAGAACGGACTAAATCGAAAGTTGTCAGCTAAGCTCGCACGTTCGAAGGAAATCTTGTCGGGAATTATGGTTGAATTGAATTTGGTGTCTTCTCCGAACTGCACTTTTGAGAAATCAATTTCATTCGCCAAACGCGCTAGGCTGAAATCTGTAGCTGCACCAAAGATAGCAGAGGTAAAGTCCGCACCGCCTTCGAATTGACTCTGCAGAAAATTCGCTCCGTTCTGAAAGGAAGTTTTACGAAAGAAAGCGGATTTAGAGAATATCGCTTTTTCAAAATCTGCTTCATTCTTAAAGCTCGCGTCGTCAAATGACGTAGTGTCACCGAAGCGCGTTCTCTCAAATATCGCCCTATCCTGAAATGTGGCCTCCGTAAATGTTGCTCCCTTGTGAAATGCTACAAGAATGAAACCGGCAAAACCTTTGAAAAGTGCTTCGGTGAAGTTTGCGGTTTCATAGAAGTGAATTCCCTTAGCACTTACGTCTTGGTCTCCAACACTCATGGTACTTGCGAAAAACGACAGCTTCTCGAATGATGCACGAGTGAAGTCTACTCTTTTGTGAAATGCGACACCTTCTCTAATGTTAGTTTCTGGAAAACAGAACCCTCGGCAGTCTATGAATTGTCCATTTGACGTGTGAGCCTTCCTCATGAAGTGCACAAAATAGTTAGAGAAACGAAACTCCAACCTATTCACCTTCTGTAACTCGTCTTCGGACATTTGGTTCTTTTCTTCCACAGTTGTTTTCTTGATGTGGAATAGACAGAAGGGTTCGCCGTTGTCATTTTCGACAATTTCGTGAGGGCATTCATATCGTTCCTGCGTAAAATACGGCAGACGGAATTGACAGGTGGTTTTAGAACGCGTCAGCATCTTCCCAGTCGTAATCCTCTCACGGTCGTATGATATCAATGACCGCAGCGATAACGACACCTTGCTAAGTAGTTGTGAAGTAGGTAAGAGAGCCAGGACTCAGGGAATATGACAGATATTCACCTATCATTTCTTTGAACCCAATTGATAGTTGGGGGCTGCCGAGCCGGGGTCAGGCCTGCGATTCGTGCGATTTTGACTTCGTCCTTGAGGTACAACATGAGGTGCGTCTCTTCATCCTTCTGCCTCCTTTTGTGAATGCTGCGGGTAAACTAACATCGCCGTCGCATACCGCCATGTACAACGATGGACCGGCACGACGAGCATCTGTCAGCGTATTTGCAAAGCCCACGTCTTCGATGAAACGTTCCGCGTCAACAGCGCTTTCAACGCGGAGGCCTTCGTCGTGACCGCCACATGCGGTCGCGATGGAGTTCGATCTGTTCGGGGAGAGGCCGAGTAGTCATTGGGGTAGGGCGGTGGGCTCAGCAAAAGGGAAGGTCTGGTTGGATAGCACGATCGAGAATCGCACAATCGCCGGCCTGATCCCGTTTTCAACGGACAATTAACGAGTGATACCTATGAGTTCTATGGGTTCTACCTTCGACATAAACTGACTCAGCTGCTGAAAGTCAATAACGGGATACTTCGCGCGAGGGATCCATCGCATCTTTACGTCAAGTAAAAGCATACCCAGAAAACTATTCTCAGGAAGGTGGGTGAACCTAGTTGTGGTTCTAATCCATTTTATCTTCTTAGCCAGTTTGGAATGAAATTGCTCCTGATCGAGGGGACCGAGCTTCCGCAAGATATTTCTCATGCTATTCACATGAAATGGGCCACTAATCACTTTGCATTCGATTATTACAACTGCGCTGCTGGGTTCATGAAATGCTAACATGTCAATTTCACCAGGTATCATCTGAGTTAGGTTGTACAATAAGACGGAACCATTTTGAGTTACCCAAACCCCTTTCGGTGAGACTCTTCCTGCAAGAAAACCATGAACTCTAAACAATTCAATAACTGATTCCTCAAAAGGTTCCGATATAAGCTCCCTGAACACATTATCTGATAACCTCACTTGCGAACGGGGCGATAAGTTGATAGCCGACTCTATGAAGGAGTTCAGAGAATCTCCGACCAGTAGGCTCGACGTGGAATGGAGTTTCGGGTTCACTGAGATTGTAACGCCGGGGCGTTCAACCAGCATGTTCGCTGGCCGCTCATCGCAAGTCCGAAAATACCAGTTCCTATCCCAAAATAATTCGTGGACGGCTGCTTGAATCAGGTCTCGTTCTACGCCTGGCGGCGGTGCAATAGCGAATGGCTCGAATATCGCTATACTCAATGTATCCTCGGTGACAGTCTGCCGAATCGCCTGACAGTATACCGCTAGGTGCAATCGTGACCAGATACCTGCCCAGAATTCGCGGGGCTCGTAAATTGACAACCGTTGTAACAAAGTGCCGCTGAACGCAGATTGATCCTTTGGATCTTCACCTCTTAGAACGTTTTCTACGGCGATCATCGATGTCTTTAGAGACCGCCAAATTGCAGCTTGGGTACTCGCGAGCGTTCTCATGAAACGATCGTGTGCTGGCATGGGGGCCGTGAACCTGTTGATGACTTCATTGAGACGATGTGAAGCTTGTCGGCCGGAAGCGTGAATGACAAGTTCATCCCCATCTTCGCTAAACTCCTCAAAGAGGAAGGTGAGATCTTGAAGCTGACTGAAGAGAGCAGTCGCGCGAACAGCTTGTTCTATGCGTCGGAGTGCTTTTGTCTGAGGGAAATGCTGATGGAAGACGTTTCGTGCAACCAATTCCAACGTCCTCTTGAGGAACCATCCCAAGGTAGAGGGTGTTTGACTCTGACCGCCGTAGTAGTGAGACATTATCGCTTGTAGCAATACACAGAGCGCGATATCAGGCGACAACTGCCGGCTTACGTGCCACGCATGCTCCTCCGTTGCCTTGAGCCATCGACGAGTATCTGTGGGATTTTCAATAAGAATTCGTTCCGAGTCAGATACCTCTCCGATTTCTTTGCCAAACACGTTACCTTGCGACAAAGCGGACAGAAGACGCTCGCTACCTTCCATAGCTTGTCTGTATAAGCGAGATCCTCTGAAGAGTGCACGTGTTCGTTTCATGATTGGCCTCGCAAACTCCAACATTGAGTGGGCGCTCTCATTGGTCTGGCGCTTTTCATTAGTCCAGATATTTGCTCCACGCCTGACAAGCGCGATAATGAGGTCAAGATCACAAAATGAGCACAGAGCCAATCACAATTCGCGATCGTTTACAAGATTATGAATTCACTGACGAGCAGGAGATGACTCTTACTCTTGAACTCTTGAATCGAATCGAAAAGGACATCGATGAGCTAAGAGCCAAGAAAACACGCGACGGCTTTAGCGAGTATGTAGCCTTAGGTGGCTTGGCGGCGACTCTTTTTGTGTTGCTCGGCGAGTTGAGTAAGGTCACACAGGTTTCTTTTTCTAGCGTTGGTGTGATTTTCTTTTGCGGGCTATTGCTATTAAAAATCCCCTGGGCTCTTTATCAGCTAGTTGCAATTGATCAGGCAACAACGAGGCGGTACGTAAAAGGACGTTTCTTCTGGTCTAATGACCTTTTCTTTGAGAACAGAATCGCAGGGCTCTTTCAGGCGCTCGTTTTCTTGGTAGGTGTACCTCTTTTGTTTTGGATTCATCTACCTGTTTGGGTTGCAACGTCTACAGCTGTCGCATTTCTTCTTTACATCTTCATACTGGCATTGGTCTTTATTCTATCCTTTAAGAAAGAACCCTTTACCCCGGACAACACTCGTAAACTGTCAATGGTTGGATTGCCATTGCTCTTCCTCGCTGTCACAACTCTCTCTGTGGCTGGTTTAGTATCGCGAATGAAGATTCCTGTCGGAAACGAAACGCCTCCATTTGTCGTGGCAGGGCTCGTACTTACTCTAGTTTTCTTTGTTGATAGATTGATCAGGCTTTCCACACCCTCCTTGTTGCTAGCGACGTTAGAACGGCTTCGCTACGATATCATTTTCCTAAAAGCGGAGCTGCGGGACGCATGGACTAGGTATGAGGTCCACGCATACGGACATGATATTTCGGAGGAGCTGCGAGAAGAGATGGATGACACCATTAGGTCCTTTAATATGCTCGACTATGGCCAGTCCCAGAAGGAGAAATATGTTTCGCTTATTCAAGATGAAATAAAACGCTTGAAACTGGAGCGAGAAAAACGCACTCTAACTGAGAATGATTTCGGCAGCATCACCAAGCATAAGCGGGAATTCTTTGTCCACTTCGATGCAGTCAAACGCCTATTTGATCAGTTGCGGCCGAAGTTGGAGAAGCTAGCCAAAGAAATAAATAGAATTAGCCGCAGCACTCAAGAGTGGCAGAGGGCAGACCAATACCACCAATATATTCTGTCTCGTCTTGCAACTATAGATGAGAAGGACCAAGAAATCGCTCAGAATGGGGCCGAAATTGAGAACGAGATTAATCAACTCCTACCAAAGGCAGTGGCACAGAGTCTCGAAAATAACAAAGCACAGCCATCAGATAACAATGAGACAAAATAAGAAGGGGTCAAGCCTAAACAAAGTAGGTAGCCCTTCGATTCTGCGATTCTTCGAGTGAAATCAAGCAGATTAGACTGGGGTCGGGCTTGTGATTTGCGATTCTCTGTCTCTCGCCACTGTTCCATTGTCTAATAACCTAGCAGCCAACGCTCTAGAATCGCAAAATCGCAAGCCTTGAGGCCCAGCCAACAGGACCAGCACAGTGGTTACCTATTCAAGGGGCGGTGTTATTGAAAATCGTTTTATGGTCAGCGGACAATTTTCAGATCTGGCGTGATGTATTCGTTTGCATACGCGGCAGTTCATGTAAACCGCTGGGAGAAAATTTGGGGGAGTAACTCGGCTGAGAATATTGGTAATGGCGCCATTGAGATCAGTCCGTTCTGCGTCGCTCGTTGAAGGACGACCAACGGGTTGAGCCTCGCGATACTGTTGCGGGAGTCCACTTCCTCTAACGGTTTCATCTCCGCCTGCCACTGCACCGACTGAATATACCCAATGACCCGCTGTGCAATCAGGCGGTAGGCGGTTGGACAAAACTTCCCCCATTGCACTCTCCGTCTTCGATGCAATCACGGATGCGTTATGCCATGCTTCCATATTGAGACCATCTGCCGGCGGATTCGCGATCAAATCCAAGAGAGCAACTCGATCACATCCGAGGCTCATCAACTTTTCGATCTCTAAGCGAATCTTACGCTTCTTCTGAGGTGAGGCCTTGGTTGATTTCATGTCGTCAATACTGATAGGCGTTGTCAGTGGATTCACGTCAATGCTGAGGCGTGAACACTTCACCTCGATTCCAGCCAAGTAGTCCGGTTGTGGCGGCCAGATCAACTCTCCTTCACCGGCCAAGAGATCTGCTACTAGGTTATCTGACGCCATAAACTGCATTAAGGTGTTTGGAGGAAGTGAGTTAAGACTGGTGATGTGTTCCTTCAGCCTGTTTTCAAAGCGATCCGGATTCTTGAAGGCTATCCGTCCAATCAATAGATCGACATCGCCTTTCACTGATGGAACCAAATCATTCATGTCGACTTCGATCAAAGCCCAGCAACAATGAGGATGAATGCCTAGTGAACGAAGCAAGGGCTCTAAAGCACTCCAAGACCAGCCCAACCCCGCAAGGAAAGTCCGCTCGCATTCGTAATTCTCGATTAGATATCCCATCGCAATGAATTCTATCTTTCCAATAGCGGTGTAAAGTTTTCCAGAAGCGTATGCTTGCTGAAAAGGTGACTGTCGAGATTCCTAACGACGCCGAACCCAGCCGAACTCTACGAGACTGCGCGTGGGCCCTACGTCTTCGCAAGAATACGATCAAGATGCAGGCAAAGAATCTATCCGCAAATCAGTAGCCATAGAATTGGGGAGCCTCAAGTATTCCTGATATCTCCTCGATGACTTCAAGAGATAAGTCCGTTCCTCAACCACGAAGCCATCCAAATTGTGCTTTAGGGCATATTCCGAAAGATCACTTATCTTGTTTATGAATCCTCTCCCTTTGAAATTCAAAGAGGTGTTACACAAAACGCCGTGTCCAGTACGTGCCTTGAATGCGACAAGTAGCTCATACAAATTTCGATTGCTCAAAGATGACACCGTCTGAATACGGGCAGTCCCATTCACGTGCGTAACGGCAGCTAGCGCATCCGTTCTCACACGATGCGTGTAAAGCATGAACGGGCTCGCGTGATCGCAGCCAAACCATCGCGCGGCTTCTTGTTCTAAGCAAACAGGAGCAATGGGACGAAATTGTTCGCGCTGCTTAATCTCATTTAGCCGCACCCTGGTGGCTTCGAGGAACGGTGCAGCGAGAATCGAACGATTGCCTAACGCACGCGGGCCGATTTCATACTTGCCGTTCACCCATCCGAATATGAGGTCGTTGGCTAACAGGTCGGCAACCATTTCATAGTTTGTATCGTAGACATCATACGGCGCCTTATCGAAAGAACCGGTCGTGATGAAGCTAAGCCCAGAATAGACATTCCAATCGATCTTTGGATTCCCAGTAAAATAAAACTGGGCGTCAATGGCTGTCCCGATCGCCGACCCTGAATCATTAGCCACAGGCGGAACGAACATCTCTGTGAAAAGGCTGGTCTCCTTCCACTTGGTGTTCCAGTCGCAATTCAGGCCACATCCGCCTGCGACGAGTAACGGCATTCTCTTCTTCATATTCGATTTCGCGAATTGATAAAAGACATCAAAGATCTTGTTGCTATAAATACCTGCGAAGTTGCGAAACTCAGGATCGTCCACTCCCACGTTGTAGTATCGCGACTGTTCAAGGTCTTCGTACGGACTCAATTCGAGGTACGGGCTGCTCAGCAGAAAGTCCATCAGTTTCTTTTCTTCGGCCAAAGGTATACTGCGATTTGAAAATGAGGCCAAGGCCATGAGCTTTCCGGCGTCCGAAAACCGAGAAAACGGTGCATTCTTGGGAAAGGTCGGATCGGCTAAGCCATAGAGTAGAGCATAGCGATTCCCCGGTTGATTTAGGACATCGGCAAGCAGCGTTATGTTCAATTCAGAATCGATCTCGTAGAAAGCGCCTATCGCCCCTTCCCATACTAACGCATAGCATGGGGTACCTTTCGTTAGACTTGACATACCGAAAGCGCAAAGTAGGTGCGATCGTTCATGAGAAGACGAGAAATAGCGGACTGGCTTTCCTAAGAGACGTCGTTGGCCTGCAACAACGTCACTCTTCGACACGCCACGGTACCCGACATGGACATCCGACCCGTGTAAGTACTCGTAGTCGTCGCGTGGCCACCAACCGCCTGTACAAATCACGTCGGGGATTTCGTCGAGTTCGCCAAGGACGTTGAACACGTCAGGACTCGATATCGGCGAGTATCGGTAGTTCGAGTTCTTCTCTGCCTCGAAAGAAACCACCAAGTGGGCATCCTGCAAATAGGCGATAGCGCCGTCGTGGCCGGGGTTATACGAGAGAATATTCACGTTGCTGTGACCTCCGCCTAAATCCTCAATCAATCCTCGCCGTTTAACTGTTGGCAAGGCGGCGCGCTTTCGACATGCGCAGTCGAGAGCATAAGCATTTCTCTTGATGGCATAAAGGCCACTTGCTAGGATCGCTATAGCGAGTTGTGAAGATATGACTGATAGCCCAGAGCACCATCGGCAGCGCTCGGAATTCATCAGAGGGCTAGTCCAGCAGTCCGGAGGCAAGCTTCCAATCAACGATAGGTACAAGCAAGGTCCGCCCAGAACTATCGTGCAGTATTGGCACGATCTGCGAGAGTTGCCTGAGGACATCGAAGAGTGCATCACCTCGTGGACCCGCTGGACGACCAGCGGCTTCACACATTGCTTGTTCGACGAGCGCAGTGCTAAAGCCTTTATCGGTGGTTCATTAGATGCGCGCCATGAGCGCGCCTTTGAGCGTTGCTACCACCCTGCCATGCAGGCAGACTATTTCCGGTTGTGCTACCTCTTTGTCGAAGGCGGCTTGTATATCGATGCGGACGATGTCTGTGTTGGTGCAAAGATCGGTTGGCTGTTCGACGACGGTCGGCTGAAAGTCCAGCCACTGTGCTACGACATCGCTTCTGGAGCAATGGTAAGTGCATCCGACTTCCTTCATATTGATGCTTACAACCCGGACTGGATCTTCTATTTCAACAATAATCCATTGATTGCAAGCCAAAGGCATCCGATGATCGAACGTGCGCTCCAGCGAGCTACTGATCTCCTCGAACTCGCCGACGAAGGTGCGCTGCCTGAGATTCAGATGACGACTGGCCCGGGGAATCTCTCAAGGTCAATTTTTGAGCATGGCACTACGGTGGGAGGCGTGGAGCGCGATCTAGTCATATTGCGGGACTGGGATTCACTTGCCGTCTCCAAGTGGCCCTTAAGTCATCGTGGTGATGCCAGAAACTGGCGACTTTCCAATCAACAAAGGTTCTGTCGAAACGATGAATAATCCAGAATGAACCTTTCAAAGCCACTCCCTGCTGTTTCCCGACTTCTGTATTCGTTGGTCTTGCAATGCCGAGCGCACATGCCGCGGCAAGAGTGCCTTGCTTTCGCGCAGCTCACGGATTCTCGGCAATTGGGCATCGGTCCGATATTCGTTATCAACTTGGAGAGGCAACCGCAACGCTGGGTTAATGTTTTGCGCGAGCTCTCCCGCATTCTAGACTCATCGGGCAAGCCGCTTTCAGAACGGGCAATTCGGTACTCCGCGTCCGACGCACAGTCCGATGCAAAACAGTTTATCGATGGCGGTGACACCGAAATCTTTTACACGCTTGGTGACCAGCTTTTTGTGGAGCCGCAACCTCAAGCAGTACCTGATGCGTTCGATCTAACGCGCCCGGTTAGAATGAGTCGGGAAGAAATAGCCGTTGCGCGCTCGCACATCAGAGTCTGGAAGACTATCGCCCGGTCTACAGCCTCCTACGCTCTTGTACTTGAGGACGACATATGGGTCGAGCGCGGCTTTGGGCGAGTCGTTGATCAAGCATGGCGCGAGATGGAAGTCGCTGATCGAGGAGTTCCTGCCTTTGATCTCTTGTATGTGTCTTATAAGGAAGTGCGTTACGGTGCTCCAAAGGAATTGGTTTCGAAGAACGTGTTTCGACCGGAACGCGGGCTTTGGTATCTATCTGGGTACGTGCTGTCGAAGAAAGGAGCTCAAGCATTGCTCGAACTCCTCCCAAGCCGCGGCCCCATCGATCTCTGGATCAATCACAAGTTTCGAGAGATAGATGTGCGAGCTCTGCGACGCTCAGTGATCAACCAGCGTCTCGATACCCCTTCAACAAATTCGCACTCTATTCTTCCGTCGCTCACACGGATTGGCGTCCTCGATGAGGGTGACACGGCGCTTTTTAATCAGCGGCCGACCCATTCTCCCGTGTTCGCGTTTGGAGCCCCTGGATCTGGGTTGTCGTCCCTCGCGATGGCCCTTTCGATGCTTGGCTATTGTTGCTGCAGCGATCTAGAGCGAATTCCCGAATCTGAGTTTGAGACGTTGATTGCTGGACGCGGCCGTTGCGTTTTCAATGCCTACGTCAACATAGCTTCACTGAGGCCGCATGTTCGCGGGCTCATGCTGCGCTATCCCCGCGCCAAATTCATCGTGATCGGTAAAGCCGAAAGTAGGGCTGATCGCTGCAGTGACGAGGTGCTCGATACCTTGAAAGGGGCCGACGTAGTTTTTCTGCATGGTGACGATGCCCGCACTTGGCGAGCGCTTTGCGAGTTCTTGAGGCTTCCACCGCCGGTCGCACCATACCCAGCTGTTCGAGACATCGGACAGCGAAGGCATCAGCGCGACGGGATCAATATGCCACCGATCCGTCCGGCAAAGCGACTTCGGCACGACCGATCACCGTGGGTTGCGGAGCGGCATGCGGGGTGGGCAGGAATCAGCGCGATCGCATCTGAGCCACCGGAGCCGTTAGCGTCGCGGCTAGTCTTTGAAGACGATCTGGCCGACGTTCACCCTGCGCGGTGGCTATTACGAAATGATACGTTCCCTGGAAACCTCGGACTGTTTCGTCCAGCAAACGTCACCGCGGAACCGGGCGGCGGTCTCTCGCTCAGAGTGTTTCAGGAGTCCCTTGGCGTTCGGAATCTTAGCGCTGCCGCGATCTCGAGCAGAGACAGTTTCCTGTACGGGCGGTTCGAAGCAACACTGGAAGCCACAAATGTTTCCGGTCTAGTGACCGGCTTCTTCCTTCACCGCGATTCGCCACGGCAGGAGATCGATATTGAAATTTCGGGAAATCGCCCAACCCGAGTCTTGGTCAACGTGTTCTATAACCCAGGGACGGAGGGCGCGAAGTTTGACTATGGCTATCGGGGAACGCCCGCAGCCATTCCGCTGGGGTTTGATGCGTCAAAGGCTGCGCATAGGTTCGCAATCGAATGGGACCCATGCGAGATCCGGTGGTTCGCAGATGGCGAACTGCTTCACCGTCGGGCCGCTTGGAACCCGACTCCCATTCCACACCTCCCAATGAAGTTACACGTCAATACGTGGCCGACCCGATCACGAGAGCTTGCGGGCCGGCTAGTACTTCGCGCATTACCCGCGTCGGCGATCGTGCGCAGCATCGCTATTGATGCCTTAAGTGCGGGCATGTAGGTCGACCTTGGTCCAAGATGCACGCTAACCTCAGTTCGAGCGGACTTCGAAGACCTCTAAAAAATAGGCTGAGACTTGGGGTCAGGCTTGCGATTTGCGATTCTCTGTCACTCGGACACTACGAGATTAACGAATGGTTTCAGCAAAAAGTGGGAGATCTCAAGGCCGCTTCAGCTTTGCATTTCGCTTATTACAATTTTTGCCGCGTACACAGTTCGATCCGCTGTACTCCAGCAATGGAAGCTGGTATCAGTAAGCACGTTTGGACTCTAAACGACTTGCTGACGGCCTAACTTTGTGGGGAGGATAAGCAATGAAGAATCTAGATCTGATCCGCGTTTCAGGAGTTGCTGCGCTACTGTTGGTTGCTTTGGCGCTTGGCGGTGTGTGGTATGAACTACACAAGATGCGATCAGGGTGGAGTCCACGGGTTTTTATTTCTCCCGCACGGCAAGGATTTGGACACGACATGCTTCAGATCGAAATAAAAGAGCCGGTGACTATTGAAACGACCCCATTCAAGACTCTTGATGTTGACGTGCAATAGCAACACACTAATACCCCACTACCCGGAGATTGTTGGTTTGCTTGAAAAGCCAGTTCCGCGCTTGAGAAGAATTGCGGAGACTGGGGGCAGGCTTACGATTTGCGATTCTCTGTCGCTCGACACCGCTGTGTTGTCGAATGATATCGAAGCCAGCTTTCTAGAATCGCAAAATCGCAAGCCTGACCCCGGTTTTGGTTTATTTTTGAATACCCCTTGTAGCGAAAGTTACGAGGGGTGTTTTCATTGACTTTAACTTACCCAGAGGCCTATCGTTCCGCCACCATGAAACACAAACTACCCACTATCAGCCTCCTCCTAATTGCACTACTTTGTTCCTCAGTTCCGGCATACAGCCCTGGACAGTTCATGCTTGTTGATGGAGCCTTCACGATACCCGCGAAGCAGGCCATAACCTACAAGTTTACCGGCGACAGCAAAGGTGGCCGTGTAACAGGTAGATTTCGTGCAACGGGCGGTAGGGGTAACGACGTTGAAGTATATATTCTTGATGAAGACGGCTATGAGAATTGGCGGAACGGTCATGCCGTAAAAACTTACTACAACTCAGGTAGAATAACCGTCGCCAATATTGATGTGACCTTGGGTAAGGGCAAGTACATTTTAGTTTTTAGCAATATGTTTTCCGCAATCACACCAAAAGCAGTTGAGGCTAAGGTAAAACTAAGTTGGGAAGACTGACCGCTTAACGATTTAAATGACGGTCCTCTACATGTTCGCCGGTGCATACTAAGTCTCGTTTTCCTATTCGTATTAAACGTCGTATCAACTATCTTAATTGGCCGAGGTGTGTCTGAAATCATTTTCGGTTCTAATGGTATAGAGTGCCTTGTCGTTCCGATGATTGGAGCTGTTGTGGGATTCGTATTGGGTAATAAGATTCAAGACAATAGAGAGCAGAAAAGAATCAATAGGGAGCTTGAACAAGACCGCCTCAATTATGAACAAGAGAAACCCAGCTAGGCTTTCCCGAAGTCTTGGCTTCCTCAAGCTTCGAAATCTGCCAACAGAATCGGAACGTAAGTGACATCTCACGATGCAGCGTGACCTTCGTAGAATTCTCGGCCTCTTCTTTCTCCTCGTTTCTTTTTTGGTCCTGAGATTTGCCGCGGCGACTGCCTGTGTGCTCCTGCCTTTACTGACAGTTCTTGATGAGTACGAAGTGGCTAACGTCGTGGTGACTGCCCGCCTTGTCTCAATAGAAAAGACAAAAGAGCCAGACCCCATGCACTTCGATATCCGCTCTGCCACCATGGTGGTCCAAAAGGTGTTCAAAGGGAAACTAAAGGTGCAAGACGCGATAAGTTTCGCACAGGGTAATGGCATAGATTGCCTTTGGGAGTTTGATGAGAAGATGATCGGGCGCGAATATCTTTTGTATCTGAATTCTCCCGACGAAGCTTCAAATCTCTGGTACCTGGGACAGGGCAGGTCATCTGAAGTGAGCGATGCAGCAAACGATCTCCTCTACCTTAACAATCTCGACAAAGTACGCGGTAAGACTCGTGTGTCAGGCACTCTTGACGACGATTTCCCCGTGGCTGGAAGAAACATTCGCATCATTGGAAAAAATAAGACCTTCCAAACCCCAACGGATGAGCATGGGGTCTATGAGGTTTACGATTTACCACCCGGGAAATATGTGATTACACCAGGGATGCCTTACGGCTGGATAATCGACAGGGATGAGTCTTTTCCCACAGTCTCAGAAAGACCAATGCATTCCAAATTGTACAAGGCATTTACGCTGCGACCGAAGAGACACGCTGTTATCGACTTCGCGTTCAAGATTGACAATGTAGTAGAAGGTCACGTTTACGATCAGAATGGGCGACCGCTGGCCAATGCTGGTATTGTGCTCAAGCCGGAGAAAGACAACAGCGGCGAGTCGTCTGACTTCATCGACAAAAAGGGGCGGTTTCGCTTTGAGTCGGTGTCGGCTGGAAGGTACAACCTCATTGTCCATCAAGAGAAGCCTGGCAGCAGGCCGTTGACTTCGGTTTCCTACTACGATCCTCAGAAGTCTAATCTGCTAACGACTCTGACTGTCAATCTCAAGCATGGTGAGAGCCTGCGCGGCCTAAAGATCTTTGTCCCAACTACGGCCGGGAGTTCAACTCGTTAGTGGTTGACTGATGGTATTCTGTCAACTCTGATTGAAGGAAACGGAATTGTGTCAAATCGACTTTTTCAAAGAGGAGACCAACATGGGCGACCTCAGGTATCCAAACGAAAGCAGAGAGTATCGCGAGGCGCGCGACTCTTTGCTTAAAGACGAACAAGAGCTTATCGACAAAGTAAAATCTGTGGCAGAAAAACGCCGCAAACTTCCTCCCGGTGGGCAGTTGAAGGAGGACTACGTCTTCCAGTGGGCCAACGATGGGAAAGTAGGGAAGAGCGTGAAATTCTCCGAGCTATTTGCAGACAAGAACACGCTGCTGCTTTATTCATTCATGTTCGGTCCGAGCTGGGACCATCCCTGTCCTTCCTGTACGTCGCTGGTCGATGGGTTTGATCGAACCTGGTATTCGGTCACTCAAGACGCGGCGTTTGTCGCAATTGCCAAAGCCCCGGCCGAACGAATCAATGCGTGGGCCAACCGACGTGGATGGTCGCAGATTCAGCTTGTTTCCGGATTCGACTCTCCATATCAAGCCGATTACAAATGCCAGGGAGACTCAGATGACATGCAATTGCCAGTGATGCATGTATTCAGGAAGCAGGACGGAAAGATCTTTCATTTCTGGGGAACTGAAACGATGTCGAATCATGTCGACACGGTGTGGGCCTATTGGAATCTCATGGACTTTACCCCAGAGGGCCGGCCAGACATTCCGACTCCGCCACAAAACTTCCGGTCTGAATTCCTGGAAAAAAACTATCTGAATAAGGAGTAGTTTGGGGCGCCGCCACGATGAGTACACCTTTGCCTCGAAAGTAGAATTCCACCAACGGCAGTTGGTGGAAGTTTCAGGTCCAACCTAAAAGACTGAGTTCTGCTGGTGTTTTGTAATCCCACCAACGGCGGTTGGTGGATACTTCAAGTCCAGCCTTTCTGTCGCCTAAACCTCAGAGTTAGGCAGGACTTGAACCATCCACCAACTGCCGTTGGTGGGATTCAGCCATTTGTCGGTCACTTCTCTATAGGCTGGACTTGAATGATCCACCAACTACCGTTGGTGGGATTCGACTTTTGGGACAAAGCCGGTCTCTGCTGCCCTTTTCGTGGGATTGCTATGTGGTTATCCACACTTGATGCCCGAGGCCCCACCTATTGCCAGCTTTCTTTCAACTGCTAAAGTGAGCGTCGAGTAGTGTCAACAAAGAAACATGGTATTAAACAGAACCAAGATCGTAATTGTCGTATCGCTCTGCATAATTGGAACGATTGCGGTCTACTTCGCCGGTAAAAAGCAATCTACAGGATATCCGGTAACTCTTAGCTCAAATCGATCGACACTGAGAGAGACACCCATTTCGTTTGAGCCACAGGCCTGGGCGTTGCCTGATCCTACTCCGAATGATGCTCATGATTACAAGGATCGACTCGCGAAGCTTGAAGCCGAAAGAGTCGCCTTAGCTTCGCGCTACCAACAGGCTGCTTCCTCATCTCAGCAGGCTGATGTCCTGGCTCAAGCCCGCACCTTTGTCACACGGACCATGTATGCTGAAATCTTCCCCGCATGGTATGGCACGCCCTGGGATTTCTATGGAACTACAGAGGTCCCGCAGCAGGGCAAAATCGCATGCGGATATTTCGTATCAACAGTGCTTCGCGATGTGGGTTGGCGGGTGCAAAGAGCGCGATTGGCGCAGCAAGCCTCAGAAAACATCATCCTGAGTTTAACTGCGGAGCCGCACGTGAAGCGATTTAGGCGAGTAGCGATCAGCGATTTCGTTACAGCCGTGAAGAAGTGGGGACCCGGGATTTACGTTGTTGGCCTGGACATTCACACCGGTTTCATCGTCAACACTGGCGGTGAGGTTTATTTCATCCATTCGTCGTATGTTGAGCCTTACACGGTTGTCAGGGAAAAGGCGAGTGAATCAAAGATCCTAACAGCTTCAAACTACCGCGTGCTCGGGAAGATAACCGCCGATGACCTGCTTATGGAGAAGTGGTTGCTGAGGAAGCAAATCGTCACACGGAGCGCTTAGGAAAGTCGTGGAACGGCCGCCATTACAGAACCGTGCGCGGTAGCGCGGATCCTGGAATCAACTGGGACTTAAAGGCGCTTCTTCCTATGCTCATCAGTGAAGTTGACTCTGGCATCCGGCGCATCCTCCACCCCAGCGGGGCTGCCCCGCTGGGGACCCCGGTACCGCGCACGATTCTGTATTAAGGTCTGACTAATTGCGCTTATCTTCGACGCTTCGATAGGCATTTAATCATCAGGCCAACGATCCACGATCGCCTTGATCTCATGCACTCAGTCCGCGTTGGCGGACGACTGAAAATAGCCCAGCGATTCATCGCTGGGATGTCAGTCCTTGAACCGGAGTCCGTGAAGCGGACGGCTGAAAAGACCGTGACGTAGCTTTTATCCTCAGCCGTCCGCTTCACGGACTTTCGATCTTTCTTGCTCGGATCCCAGCAGTGAACTGCTGGGCTACTATCAGTCGTCCGCAGACGCGGACTGATACAACCCTGAAGGGGTTCAAGCACCTTCGAATGAAACGGGCTAGATAGAAAGAAGAAAGAGCGTCAATGTCATTGTTTGATGTCTATCTCCGAAGGAGTCGCTCCAGCTCGCTGCAGGCTGTACTTGGTGGATCAATTTAGAAGGGCGATAGAACACTCTTGCTCTTCGCCCATTAGGGGCGAGATGTTTATAGAACACGCGACCTCCAAAAGATGTTTCCTCGCTCCAGCGGAGCGAAACATAAGTCGGCCACCATGTACCATTGGCGGAAACATTGCGCTCCGCCGGAGCGCGAGTTATCGAGTTAGTAGCACTATCTATAAACATCTCGCTCCTCTGGAGCGAAAACTGATTCCGCAAATGAGAAACCCGCGGGGTCAGGCTTGCGATTTTGCGATTTTCAATCAGCGGCGAAATTATTTGTAAAGCTGGCGGAAGATTACCGGCGGATTGAATTTAGAAGTGCAACAGAACATTGTTGCTCTTCGCCCCACTAGGGGCGAGATGTTTATAGAACACGCGACCTCCAAAAGATTTTTCCTCGCTCCAGCGGAG
>Ga0070697_100001336_pt1 | contig 18631 bp, 18 predicted proteins | sample KBSK1501metaG_FD_65475 | JGI IMG/M metagenome (GOLD analysis project Ga0070697, IMG submission 65475) | Corn, switchgrass and miscanthus rhizosphere microbial communities from Kellogg Biological Station, Michigan, USA - KBS K1-50-1 metaG | ecosystem: Host-associated > Plants > Roots >... | reverse complement strand
CCCTCGACGCCGATCAAGTACGCGCGCTGGAGCGAACGGATCGCCGCGACGACGCCGTCAGTACTTGCCAAGCTCGAGCCGGCCGAGCTGGTTGAGGTGCACCTCGTCCGGCCCGTCGACAATTCGGACCGTGCGCGCGTAGGCATACGCATGCGCCAGTGGAAAGTCGTCGGAAACGCCGGCCGCGCCATGCGCCTGGATCGCCCAGTCGAGAACCGTGCAGAGCATGTTCGGCGCCGCCACTTTGATCATGGCGATCTCAGCTCGCGCCACCTTGTTGCCGGCAGTATCCATTTTGTAGGCGGCATTCAGGGTGAGCAGGCGGGCCTGGTCGATCAGGATGCGCGACTGCGCGATTCGCTCGAGCCACACCGACTGCTGGGCGAGCGGCTTGCCGAATGCCACCCGGCTCGTGACCCGTTTACACATCAGTTCGAGGGCGACCTCCGCCACCCCGATCAGTCGCATGCAATGGTGAATCCGGCCGGGGCCGAGGCGAGCCTGGGCGATCTCGAAGCCCCGCCCTTCGCCTAGGAGGATGTTGGCGGCCGGCACCCGGACGTCGACGAAGTCGACCTCGGCGTGGCCGTGGGGTGCGTCATCGAAACCGAACACGGGCAACGGCCGCAGGATCGTGACTCCGCGCGTATCGCGGGGTACGAGGACCATCGATTGCTGTCGATGGCGATCCGGATTATCGGGGTCCGTCTTCCCCATGAAGATGAGCAGTTCGCAGCGCGGGTCCATGGCGCCCGACGTCCACCACTTCCGGCCATTGATGACCAGGTCGTCACCATCGCGAAGGATGCGGCTCTTGATGTTGGTTGCGTCCGACGATGCGACATCGGGTTCGGTCATCGCGAACCCCGAACGAATCTCTCCGTTGAGCAGCGGACGCAGCCACCGGTCTTTCTGTTCCGGGGTGCCGAAGCGGTCGAGGATCTCCATGTTCCCGGTATCCGGGGCGGAGCAGTTGAAGACCTCGGGGGCCCACGGGACGCGGCCCATGATTTCGCAGAGCGGGGCGTACTCCAGGTTGCTGAGCCCCGCGCCGAGGTCCGACTCGGGAAGGAAGAGGTTCCACAGCCCCGCCGACCGGGCCCTGGACTTCAGTTCGTCGACGACTGGAGGCGGGCTCCAGTGATCGCCGGTCGTCGACTGGTCTCGATAGGTTTGCTCGTTTGGATAGATGAATTCGGCCATGAAGTCCCCGAGCTTTTTCCGAAGCGCTTGCACCCTAGGCGAGTGGTCGAAGTCCATCTCAACGGATAGTATCTGGCAATGCCTGATTTCGACCTGACCGATCGCGTGGCGATCGTGACAGGCGGAAGCCGTGGCATTGGCGAAGCGACCGCCGCTGCGCTGGCGGACCAGGGTGCGAGGGTCGTCATTTCCAGCCGGAAGCTCGAGGGCCTCCAGTCGGCCGCGGATCGCATCAATGCGCGCCACGCCGGAGCCGTCACGCCGATGGTTGCTCACGTGGGTCGTCCTGAGGATTCGCAGCGGCTCGTCAGCAAGGTGATGGAGCGCTTCGGGCGCATCGACATCCTCGTGAACAACGCCGGGACCAATCCGCACTTTGGCCCGGTCCTCGACGTCGAGCTCAGCGCCTGGGACAAGACCTTCGAGGTGAACCTGCGCGGACCGCTGGTGCTGACCAAATTGGTCGTCGATGCCTGGATGCGGGCACACGGAGGCGCGATCGTCAACGTGGCCAGTATCGCGGGGCTGCGGCCCGAGTTTGGGCTTGGCCCCTACGGGGTCACCAAGGCTGCGCTCATCATGCTGAGCCGGCAGCTGGCCACCGAGCTTGGGCCTCACGGCATCCGAGTCAACGCCGTCGCCCCGAGCATCGTCAAAACGGAATTCGCCGCGGCCCTCTGGGGAAACGACGAGATCGCTCGGCGTGCGCTCGAGCGCAATCCGCTCGGGCGTTTCGCGACCGTCGACGAAGTGGCGTCGACCATCGCGTTCCTGGTCTCAGACGCGGCATCGTACGTCAACGGGGAAGTGCTTCCGATCGACGGCGGCGAATGAGACCACCGTGACTCGCGCTGCCGTCCTGACGTCGGTCGGCTCGACGCTGATGATCGAAGATATCGAGCTTCCGCCGCCTTCAGCGGGCGAGGTGCACGTCCGTCTGGCGGCTACTGGTATCTGCCACTCCGACCTTTCGCTCGCCAACGGCACGCTTCCCCAGCCGGTCCCTGCCGTCCTCGGCCACGAAGCCGCCGGCACCGTCATGACGGTGGGGCCCGGAGTGACCAAGGTCCAGCCGGGCGCCAAGGTGCTGTTGAACTGGTCGCCCTCCTGCGGAGGCTGCTGGTTCTGCATGCATGGGGAACCCTTTCTGTGTGAACAGACGCCCAAAGCCTGGCGGCGGCGGTACGCACGACGGGCGGACGGGACCGCGCTCTACGCCGGGCTGGGGATCGCGGCCTTTGGCGAAGAGACGATCGTGCCCAGCTCGGCGGTGCTCGCGTTGCCGGCCAACGTCGACTTGGAAAGAGCGGCACTCCTGGGCTGTGCCATGCTCACCGGCATCGGTGCGGTCACCAATTCGGCTCGCGTCCAACCCGACGAGTCGGTCGTCGTCTTCGGCACCGGAGGAGTCGGTCTGTCCGTCCTCCAGGGGGCGCGCCTCGTTGGTGCGCAGGTGGTGATCGCTGTGGACATCGCGGCGGATAAGGAACGGCTGGCCCGCATCAACGGCGCGACGGACTTCATCCTCGCCGACGATCAGGTTGTGAAACGCATTTGGGAGCGCACTGGTGGCAGGGGCGCCGACCACGCGGTCGAGTGTGCCGGCACCGCCGCCACCATCCGCCAGGCGTGGTCATCCACGCGCCGAGGAGGTCGGACCACGGTTATCGGCATTGGCGCGAAGGATGAGAGGGTCGAATTTGACCCGCAGGAGATTTTTTATTTCGGCCGGACGCTCTCCGGTTGTGTCTTCGGTTCGTCGGACGTGGAGCGTGACCTCCCCTTGCTTCTCGATCACATGCAGGCCGGTCGGATCCGTCCGGAGGAATTAGTCACCAATCGGATCGGGCTGGAGGACGCTCCACATGCCCTTGCCCGGATGAGCGCCCGGAAGGGCGGTCGTTCCTTGATCGTCTACTGAGGCAAGTCCGGCTAGCGCCCCCTGGGAGAGGTACACGGCCGTCAACAAAAGGACGGCGGCTGGGGAAGCCGCCGTCCTACTTACATTGACCTATCGCGTGCGAGCCGCTGTGCTCACCGCGCCGCCGTGGTTGACCGCCTTATTGCCCGTCGTGTGGGCAGCCGTCGCGTCGCTCTGGGCGATCGCGCTCACCGCGCTCCCATGTCCAGACTTGCCGTTGGTCTTGGCCAGGGCGCTGACGGCGTCGCCGCGCGCCTCGCCGACCAGTGACTTGCTCGCCTTCGCCAGGGTGCTGACCGCCGCGCCGTGCGAGTTGGCGGCGGCCGCGGTTACGAGGCCGAGCCCGAACACTGCGCTTACTGCCAATACGATCGGTTTGGTCGCTCGATGCATATGCATTGAGCCTCCTTGTGAAAAAAGTCCCCCAGAGAGATAACGCAAAGTGGCGCTGGTGGCGTACGCGGGACCGTAATGTTTACGAGTTCGAGGGAACGGCGGCGTCGAGGTCCTGGAGATAGGGCATCGCCTCAGAACACGGCACCTGGCTCGCCACAAAGGCGCCTGCCCAGTTCGCGCGCCGCACCGCGGTCCCGAGGTCGATGCCGCGCAGCACCCCATGGGCGACCGCGGCCAGAAAAGCATCGCCGGCGCCCAGCCCGTTGACGACCTCCATCCTGACGGGCGCTACCTCGAGCACCCGATCGCCATCGAACAGCACTGCGCCTTCGCCGCCGCGCTTCAGGATGAGGACGCGCGGACCCGCGGCGCGCAGGGCGGCGATCCCCTGCCGCGCGTCGTCGAGCCCGGTGGCCGCCCGCACCTCGTCTTCGTTACCGAGGACGATGTCCGCGCGTGGGAGCAGGTCTTTGACCGCTGACGCATAGGCCGTCGGGCTCGGCCAGAACATCGGCCGGTAGTCCAGGTCGAAGATGGCGGTGTGACGGTGCCGCTCGAGCGCCACCTTATGCGCCCCGCGGCTGTTCTCACGAGCCAGGCCAGTGCCTGAGACGAGCAGGATCGGGGCCTCCGCGACGGCATCGACATCGAAATCATTCGCCGTCAGCTCCCAGTCGGGACAGGTCGGCGTCCGGTAGAAGAGCAGCGGGAAGCGGTCGGGTGGCCAGATCTCGCAGAAGACGACCGGGGTGTTGAGGGTGTGATCGATACCGAGCCAGCCGACGTCGACGCCTTCACGGGACAGGAAGTCTCGAATGAACTCGCCATGGCCGTCGTTGCCCACCTTGCTGACGATCGCGGTGCCGACCTGCAGGCGGGCCAGTCCCGTGCAGACGTTACCGGCGAAGCCGCCGACGTAGCGGATGAAACTTCGTTGATGACGCAGCGACGTGCGCAGTTCGGTCGGGTAGATGTCGGCGCTGAGGCGACCCATCACGACCACCTCTGTCGCGCTCATGTCTTCTTCCAGTCCATCAGCCACTCGTGGTCCGGGTCGGTGGTGAACAGCCACTCGCGCACGGCGCCAGCCATGGCGTTCAGGTAGTAGCAGTCATACCCGGGAGCGGCCGAGACCACGTGATACCCGCGGGGAACCAGGACGAGATCATCATGACGTGCCCGGATGGACACGTTCAGGTCCGTTTTTGTGTAGATGCCCTGGAAGGCGAAGCCTTGCTCAGGGTTGAATCGGTAATAGTAGAGCTCTTCGAGCGCCCGCTCGACGCCGGCCTTGTCTTCGTCGTGCTTGTGCGGCGGATAGGTCGACCAGTGACCCGCGGGCGTGAGGACTTCGACCAGCAGCAGCCGGGCCGCCGGATCCCGTTCCGAGAGGATCCAGTGGATCCGCCGCTCGGTGACACCCTTGCCGCGAACTTCGACGCGAACCTCGTCGGGCCGGATCAGCCGGGCCGGCAGCGTCGACTCCGCGGGCGCCGAGACGATCGCGAGCTGCAGCGGCGTCCGGGCTCGCACGCGGTAGCTGCTGCCGGGCGGTAACAGCAGGGCCCACGGTTTGCCCGTGAACACGTCCTCGCGTTCGCCGACCGTGCCAAAACCGGCAACCTCCGCGATGCCTCCCAACCAGACCAGCGCGGTTTCCTCGTCGCCCGTCTGCCCAGCGAGCTCGTCGTCTGGCTTGCGCCGAACTGTCCGAAACGAGAGATAGGTCCAGCCGGCCGTTTCGGGGCGGATGCCGTCGGTCGCGTTGCGAACAAGGTCCGGCGAGCTCATAGGCCGCGGGCGCGAAGGTAGGCGCGGTTGCGATCCTGGTCGAGAGCGGCCGCATCCGCTGTCGTCTCAGGGCCTGGGATCATGTCCTGTTCCACGACCAGCCAGCCGTCGTAATCAATGGCTCGCACTCCGTTCAGGATCGCATCGATGTCCAGGTCGCCGGTGCCAAGCCGGCAGAAGGCGCCGCGACGCCAGACCTCCATCATGCTGGCCCCCTCGCGGATCACCGCATCGATCACCGACCGCCGAACGTCCTTCAGGTGGACGTGGTTGATCCGCGGGCCCCAGTCGTTGACGGCGCGAACGGGGTCGCCACCCCCCAGCGCGAGATGGCCGGTGTCCAGGCAGAGGCCGACGTCGCTGCGTGCCAGCAGCTCCTCGATCTCCCAGGGCGCCTCGACATAGGTGCCCGCGTGGTGGTGGAAGGTCGGCGCATAGCCACGTTCGCGGCAGAGTCGCACCGCGACCTGCAGGTTCGCGGCCAGGCGGTCCCAGCCCTCCGGCTGCAGGCCAAGGCCACGGTCGGCATGCGCGCGCCCCGGCGCGCTGCGACGAGCGCCCGAGCCTGCGTCGGCAAGCGTCGGTTTGGGCGCCGGAATGTGGTCGGGCGTTTTCACCGTGTCGAACAGGTCCAGCATCGTGCCAAGCTCGGCGATAGCGGCGTCCATGCCGGCGGGATCGGAAAATGGCATCGCCACGTAACCGCCGGAAAGATGCAGCCCGCGCGTGTCGAGCCGTTGGCGCAGGTCGTTCTTGGAGCCGAGATAACCGATTGGTCCCAGGTCGATGCCGTCGTAGCCGTCCCGCTGCACGGCATCGAGAACGCTGATGGCATCGGGCACGTGAGGATCGATCCCGACTGTGACTTCGAAGGCGCCGAACGAGACCGGCGCGCCGGCGATAGCGATCGATCCGGTCAGATCTGTGGGTCCTGCGAGTGCGCGATGGATTGACCGGACATCGATGGTCGGAGTATAGTCGCGCGCAGCTTGGCTCAGACTCGATTGCGCGTTGGCATCGTCGGCTGCGGACTGATCGCGCAGGTCATGCATCTCCACCATTTGCGGGAGCTCCATGACCGTTTCCAGGTTGCCGCGCTCTGCGACCTGTCCCGCACCGTGGTCGATCAGGTCGGGGAGAGCTATGGCGTCGATCGACGCTTTACCGACTGGACCCAGCTGCTCGAGGAACCGCTCGACGCGGTGATGGTGCTGACCAGCGGCAGCCACGAGCCGATCGCGGTCGCCGCCGCCCAGGCCGGCCGGCACGTCTTCATCGAAAAACCGATCGCGCTCTCCGAGGCAGAGGGACAGCGGATCATCGCCGCCGGCAAGAAGGCCGGGGTGCAGCTGATGGTCGGCTACATGAAGCGCTACGACCCCGCGGTCGAGCGGATGGCGGAGGAGCTGCAGACCATCAAGGCGCTGCGGTTCGCCAGCTCCACCACCTCGGAGTATCCGCTGAAGTGGTACGTGGCCCACTATCCGATGATCCGCGGGACCGACGTCGATGCCAGAACGCTCAGCGCGCTCGAGGTGGACGATGAGGCGCGAATCACCGCTGCCATTGGCATCAATGACCCGACGCTGCGCTACGCCTACCGGCACTCCCTCCTCGACAGCATGATCCACGACCTCAATCTGATGCGGGGCCTTCTTGGTGAGCCGAAAGGCCTCCGGTTCGCCAACGTGGGGCAGGCCGCGGTGAGCGTCTTCCTCGAATTTCCGCAAACAGCGGCGTCGATGCACTGGGTCAACCTGATGGATGGCGTTGCCCAGTACCGGCAAGAGTTCTCATTCTTCAGCCCCCAGCAGCGAGCGACGCTCGTCTTTCCCTCACCGTTTCTGCGTAACATGCCGACCGAGCTCGTGCTGGAAGGCGGGAGCACGGAGACGTCGCGGGCGTGGCGCACGGCCGAGAGGGTCTCCTACGAATCGGCGTTCAAGCGCGAGCTGCTCGAGTTCTATGACTGTGTCACGAAGAATCGGTCAGCACGCACGACGGCCGAAGAGGCAGTCCGCGACGTCGCGTTATGCCAGGCCATCATCGCGGCCCACACCGCGGCCCCAGCCCATCGAGCTACCGGCGATCGAGCCAGAGATTGAGATGCAGGCCGCGGTCGTTGTCGGCGGCGCGATCATCGAAACGCTCCAGCCACCACCAGAGCCGCTGATCGTTCAGCCCGAGCCGCGCGGCCGACAGATGCAGGGCGAGCTGCCAGACCTTCGACCAGTGACCGGAGTACACGACACGCACCGGATCTAGCCCGGCCGCAGTGCTTCGTTCGCGCAGGTCCTCCGGTGAATAGTGGCGCAAATGCCCGACTCGACGATCGTGCCATTGATAGACCTGGCGGAGCGGAAACGGCATGCGTTCCACGCTATTGGGGACGGCGAGGAAGACCTGGCCGCCCGGTCGGGTGACGCGTGCCAGCTCGCCAAGCGCCTGCCGTTCGTCGGGAACATGCTCGAGGACCGCGATCGCCGCGGCGGCCCCGAACGCTCCGTCGGCGAAGGGCAGCCGCTCCGCGCTGCACGCGACAAAGAGGCATCGTTCGGCGACCCGCTGGTCGCGGGCAAAACGCGCCGCAGTACGCATCCCCTCGAGCGAAATGTCGCAGCCGACCGCGGGGAGACCGGTTCGGGCGGCCTCGATGACGGTGTAGGCGCTACCCCCGGCACCCGCGTCTAGGAACGGAGTGCTGGGCCCGCAGGCTTCCCAGAGCGAAGCGAGCCGGCGGATATACGATCGCTGCCAGTTGTCGAGGCGGTATTGCTGATAAGCGCCGTACTCACGGTCGTACTTTGCGCTTTGGTCGTGGTGTTGGTGCGCCTCAGCGGCCGACACGTCGGGCGTAATAAGGACGGGAATCCCATCCTCGATGGCAAAGTGGTGTCCGGTCCCGCAGACGAGCTCCGATCCCCAGCTGAAGGGCGCCTGGCATGACGGGCACCGGAGCAGCCCTCGAAGCTGGTCGACGGCTACAGCCGCAGCGCCTCGCGGGCGAGCTCGACGCCCGCCTTCATATTGCGGAGCTTCTCGTACGCCACTTTCCAGGAGCGAGTGCGCAGACCACAGTCGGGTGTCACGTGGATCCGGCTCGGATCGTCGAAGACCTTGACCGCGTGGAGCACCCGGTCGCGGACTAGCTCGGGTGACTCGATGAAATCGCTGTGGATGTCGAGCACACCCAGGCCGAGCGCCGGCTTGTAGGAAAGGTCGCGGAATTTCTTGATTACCTGGTAGCCCGGCCGCTTCTCGTCCGAGGTGCCCAGCTCGCGGCTGTCGTAGTTGGCGAAACCGACCGCGAACTGTCGGCACTGTGACATCCGCTCGATGGCGGGAAAGAAGAGGTTGTAATCCGAGAAGCAGAGGTGAGTCGAGAAGGTGGCGTTCAAGCCCTCGACGCTGGCGTTGAAGCTGTCGACGAACAGGTCGAGCTCGTCGGCCTCAGTGGAGGCGCCCGGCTCGTCGACCTGGATCCAGCCCGCGCCCAGCCCGATCAGCGACTCGAGATTCGGTCGGATCAGGCTGCGGGCGACCTCGAGGACGAAGTCGCGGCGCGCCGCCTTGCGCTTGCGACGGCGATCGGCCGCCGGCTCGCGGAGGTCGGTGTCGACGTCGTAGCGCTCGTCGAAGGACCAGTCGGCGATGGTGTAGGCACCGGTCACGGGGATCTTGAGTTCGGCGTCGGCGACGGAAACCAGGTAGGAGAACTCGGCATTGTGGAACGGCTCCCGAAGCGAGATCGGCCCGATGACGGCGGCCTTGCTGTAGTACTTGTTGTCGAAGGCGCGCACGCTGCCGCGCCGCTCGAAGCCGTTCGTGTGGTTGACCGCCCAGTCGTACATCTCGGTGCGCTGTTGCTCCCCGTCGTAGACGACATCCAGGCCGGCGCTTTCCTCGAGACGCAGCGCGTAGAGACTGGACCAACGCTGGATCTCGGCTTTCTGCTCTTTGCCGAAGGGCGCGTGACGGAGCAGGTCGAGGAGCTTCCCATACTCCGGAACCGCCAGCCGCTCTCCCCACGCGCGGGCCTCCTCGAGGTCTTTCTCGTCAAGTGGCTTGCCGGCGTACGCTTTCACGCGCCAACCGGGCTTGTCGAGCGAGCCGATCTCGTGGGTCAGCAGCGGCTTGTGATCGAGCTCCGCGGTCATACCGATGCCAGCTCCTTTGCTTTGTGGGCCGCCTCGCCGAGCCGCAGGACCTTCCGCTCGGCGACGACCGTCGGCAGGTAGCCCAGTTCGCAATTCGACGTGAGATAGAGGTTGCGCGGCCGAACGGTGTCCGCGAGATGGCGGGCGACCTCGACGGTATTGTCGAGGGATTCGAGGATCGAACTGCGCCCGTTGATGATGCCGGCGACCAGCCCCTTGTCCCAGCCCGAGCCGAGCTCGGCGACATCGGTCTCGATCAGGTCGACGCCGATCGCGTCCACTGGCAGGCGCAGCAGCTGCGCAATGTGCGGCCCGGCGTCGCCGAAGTACACGTGATAGGCGAGCGTCGCCTTCAGATTGTGGTGCAGGGCCTGCATGGCCTCACCCAGTGGCGCCCAATCCTCCCGCTTGATGCCGAAATACCCCAGCCATGGATCTTCGAGGTGAACCAATTCGGCGCCCCCGGCCACCGCGGCGTCGATCGCCGGGCGCAGGACCCGTTGGGCCAGGTCGAGCATCAGACGGTTGCGGTCCTGGTCGCTGTGCGCGGCGCGCGAGAACATGTAGGGCGAGGGGAGCGTCGCCACTCGCGGACGCGGCACCGAGGCCGCCGCCACGACACCGTCGGGGTTCTTCACGGTCGCGACCTTGCCCACGAGCTCGGGCTCCCGGAAGAAGGTGTTGGTGTCGAACCAGCGGACCAGCGTGTGGGGCTTGACGCCGAGCGCCCCCATCAACGGCCGGAAGATGTCCTGCCATTTGAGGAGACCGTCGGAAAAGAAGTCCATGCCGGCCTTGCTCTGCACGCGAACGAAGGCGGCCTGATCGTCGGCGAAGGCCTGGTCCACCGCATCTGCCCCGACCCGACCGCGGTCGATGCCGCGAGTCGCGGCCACCACCGGCTCCGAGCGGGGATAGATTCCGTGCTGATAGGCGAGAACTTTGATGGGGGAAGTTTAGACGACGCTCGGGCTATCGCTGCATCAGCGCCAAGCCTTCACCGGTCGCAATTGTCCGATATCCCTGGGCTTCGAATGCCGCGATCTGCTGCTGGAGAGCAGCAGCGCTTCGGCCCAGCGCGGCGTCGTCGAGCGCCAGGTACTGGGCGTTTTCCGGGCCCTCGAACTCGAGGTTGTAGATATAGCGGCGCTGCGACAGGTGGGGCGTGAGGTTGTTCTCCGCCGCCACGCTGGCGTCAGGCGGGATCAGGTCCAGATTGTGGACAAACGCCGTATAGCGTGGCTCCTGCTGGAACATGCGTGGATCGAAGTGCCGCGCGAACGGTAGATCGCCAAAGGCCAACGAAAAGGCGAGCGAGCTAGCGAGCACACCCGCGGCGACCGGCCGCCGGAGCGGGGGCCGCAGACGCGCCAGGCCGAGGATGGAGGTGCCGATGACCAGCGCGATCAGTGGAGCCGAGTAGTGGCTGCTGAACGCGTACTGCGGGGCGTAGTTGGAGAGGAGCAGGATGCCGAGCGTCGGCATCACCAGGATCGCGGCCCACCCCGAGATGGCGGTCAGCCCGAGCACCGGCCCGAAGATCCCCACCACGAACTTCAGCTTCTGGGGTTGGACGATGATCTGCAGCACCCGGCTCGGATGGGTGAACGTGGTCGCGATGATCTCCTGTGGGGTGGTGCCAAGCTCGGCATACCTGAACGCGAACCGGCGGGCAAAGTACGCGTAAGAACCGCCGCCGAAGGCCGGAATGATGACACGGACAACTGCCAGGAAGGCCGCGAGGCTGCCCGCCAGGACCCCCAGGCCTAGCTTCCAGTCGCGCTTGGCCAGCAGGATGTAGGCGCCAAAGCCCACGCCAACGAGCGGCAGCTCTTCTTTGACGAGGAAGGTTGTGACCAGGCTCAGCAGGAAGAGGCCGGGCCGGCCATTCTCGAGGAAATAGATCGCGAACCCGAGCGGGAGCACGACGAGCGCGAGCTCATGGAAATCGAACAGGTTGATGAAGGCGACTGGGAGGAAGAGAAAGTAGGCAACCGCCCAGACGAGGCGCTGAAAGCCCGGCTCCAGCTTCAGCCGGGCGAGAAGGTAGAGCGGCCAGACGCCAAGCGCTAGAAAGAGCGTCTGGATGACCAGCAGCGTCTGCGGGCGAGGGATCAGCGCATAGAAAGGCACCAGCAGCAGGTAGATGGGCGAGAAGTGGTCCGCGAGGTACGAGTGCGGCTGCGGCTGGACCAGGCTCATCGTGGATTCGAACAGCCGGCCCTGGGTCGTGTTCCAGAAGACCTGGTCGAAGATGCCCAGGTCCGGCCCAAAAGAGTGATACGTCACGTGGCGCAAAACCGAGAGGACGCTATAGAGGACGAAGTAGGTGGTGGCCAACCCGGCGACGACGTAGGGCTCAGCCCGAACCAGCCTGCTCTCGATTTGATGCATGGCGAGCGCGACCTATAATGCGCCTAGCTCGAGGCTGTTATGAAGGGGTTTGGGGCAGGGCTTCTCGTCCTGGTGGCTGCGGTGTTGGCCGGATGCGGCGGCGACAACACGACCACCTTCGTGCTGGATAGTGGATCGCCGAGCGCCACCGCCTCGTCCTCCGCGAAGGGCTCGCCCTCGACCAGCGCCAGCGCCGCGCCCGCGAGCTCGTCGCTGCCCACCACGGCCGCGACCCCGATTCCTGGCAGCCTGAAGGTCATCATCGACAGTCCGGATGCCAGCACCGCGATCAGCTCGCCAGTCGAAGTATCGGGGACCGCAAGCGTCGACAAAGGAACGGTGGTCGGCGTTGTCCTCGATGCCGCCGGCAACGAGCTCGGCCGCGCAACCGCCACCGCGTCCGCCGCCAAACCGGACTACGGTCACTATGACCTCACGATCAGCTTCTCGGGGGCGGTCTCGGGCACGAAGGGGCAGATCAAGGTCTTCGGAGTCAGTCCGCGTGATGGCACGACACCCACGTCGTACTACTTCATCTCGGTGAGCTTCAGCTAGCCGGTTCTCCGCTGGCGACAGCCTCCTTCCGCGCACCGCGCAAGCCGGCGGCGACGGGAAGCGGCGAAACGACCGCCACGGGAGCGGCGGATTTTCGCAGGCTGAAGACCATCTCCGACCCCGCAACGTAGTCGACGGCGTCGACGGTCATGCCTCGGGCGGTGAGATACGCGCCCAGGTTGGTCCGCCCGTAGTGGGTGATGTGCTCATCCGCATAGCCGCCCGGTGCCAATCGGCCGTAGAGCCACTCGAGTGCCCGCCAACGCCAGCGGTCGTAGTCCGGCGTGCCGAGGATCAGCCGCCCGCCTGGCTCGAGCACGCGGTCGAGCTCGCTGAATACCCGCTCATCGGCGGGGACGTGCTCGACCACTTCGGAACAGATCACGCAATCGAACGTGGCGTCCTTGAAGGGCAGGTCGAAGATCGAGCCATGCACAAGCGGATTGCCGTAGCGCCTCGCATAGCGCAGCTTGGCAAGCACGATGTCGAGAGCGACCATCCGACCAGAGCCGATGATGCGGCTCGACCCGCAGCCGACGTCGAGGACCCGCTGTGCGCCCGCGGCCATCGTGGTGATCACCTGGTAGCGTCGGCGCTGCCAGTAGCGCTGCAGCGGGATGATGCTGTCGTACGCCCGGGCGTCGTAGTCGGCGGAGGCGATGGAATTGCGCAGCTTCCACATCGCACCAAAGGTCTTCAGGTGCGAGACGGCAAAGCGGGCTAGCCAGGCGCGGCCGCGGCCCGGGGCCTGGTAGCGGAACGGAACCTCTCGGACTCGATAGCCTTCGGCGACCATCCGGATCAGGATCTCCTGCAGGATGTCGAAACCGGTAGCCTCCAGCGGCAGTGCCTCGACGGCCGCCCGCCGGTACATCCGGTAGCCACTGGATAGGTCGGAGTAGGGGAGGGAGAGCCCGCGGCGCAGCCCGCGATTGAGCATTCGGCTAAGCATCCGCCGCGCTCGTGGCATGTCGGCGCTGCCACCCTCGACATACCGGGATGCGATGACAACCTCGGCGTCGGTGCGTGCCGCCCAGATGGCATGAAGAAAGCTGGGATCGTGCGAGGCGTCCGCGTCGAGCGTCAGGACGTATTCGCCGGTCGCTTGCTCGAGCCCTCGGCGAAGCGCCCGCCCATACGTCGAGCCAGAGTCCATGACGATCAGCTCGTGGTCGATCGTGAGTGAGCGAAGCTCCTGCCGCAGCGCGGCAAGGACCCGGTCGAGGGGAGCTCCCTCGTTGCGCGCGGAGACCAGGACGCTGAGCTGGTGCCGCGATGGGCGGCCTCCAGGGGCCAAGGGGACGAAGGACGGGATGCCGTCGAAAACCGGATAGCTGACACTGCAGGTGTCGCAGGTGAGTGTGGCCTCGCCGTCCGTTCGCAGCTCCTTCCGGCAGGCCGGGCAGGCCAGTCCGGGGACGGCAATCATTGCGTCATGCTACTCAGCCGGGGGATCGGAAAACCCTGGCGCCGGACGTTACAGTCCTGATGGGCGACCCGGCGGGCTCGATCTCGATCGTAATTCCGACGCACAACCCCGGCCGGGCATTCGGCACGGTCCTGCACCGGATCATGGGCCAGGGCCGGATGCCGGTCGAGATCGTTTGCGCCGACCTGGGTTCCACCGACGGGACTCGGCATATCGTCAGCCAGTTCCCGACGGCCCGCTTCGTCGAGGTCGCCGAGCCCGCAGGACCGCGCTCCTGGAACCGGGCGATGGAGGAGGCCCGGGGTGACGTTGTCGCCTTCCTCACCCAGGACAGTCTCCCGGGAAACGGTGACTGGCTGAGCCATCTCACGGCTCCTTTCGAGGACGCGTCGGTCGGCGGGGTGTACGGCCGTCAGGAAGTCCCGGTTGGTGGTGACCCGGTCATCGGCTTCCGGCTGGCTCAACGGTTTTGCGAACAGCCACACCGGCGACGGATCCGGGTGGGAGACGCGGTCTCGTACAAGTCGCTCCCATTCTTCATCGAAAACGCCGCGCTGCGCCGCTCGGTCTGGCGCGGTATCCACTTCAATGAGCATCTGCCGGTCGGGGCCGATCGAGTCTGGGCGCGGCAGGTCGTCCTCGCCAGTTATACGATCGCGTATGCGCCGGACGCCGTGGTCACCAGAGACGTGGTCGCCGGCCTGAAGGCGGCCTACCGCAATGCCGTGCTGACCGGATACACGGATCAGCACTATGGCGATGGCGGAGGCACCCTCTGGCCAGACTCCCGCCACTTCGTCAAACGCGCCGCCTGGTACCTGTTGAAGGGTTTCGCCTGGGGCGAATTGCCCTACCTGGCGCTGGAAGACGTCGTGCAGCGGTATGCTTACCGGCTCGGCCGGCGTCTTGACCGGATGAGCCCACAACTTCGCGGATGGTTCGCGCCCGAAATGGCGCAGCCTGATCGAGCGCTCGAACTTGACGACTGGGCCGCCTGAGCCGGCTGTTGGCTTGCGTGATCCAATTGCCAGCGTGGCGACACCGACCGAGCGTGCTGACCTCACGGCGCGGCTCTCGCGCGCCGGGTTCATCGCGCCGGATGAGGAGGCGAACGAACTCCTCGCCCGCGCGGGCGGGAACGTCGAGCTCCTCGATTCCCTTGTCGCACGTCGCCTGACCGGCGAGCCGCTCGCCTGGATCACCGGCAAGGTGTCGTTCTGCGGCGTGGAGATCCACATCGATCCCGGTGTCTACGTCCCACGCTGGCAGAGCGAGCCACTGGCGCGACGCGCCGCCGATCGCCTGCCGGCGACCGGTGTCGCGATCGATCTCTGCACCGGATCCGGGGCGATCGCTCGAACCTTGATGGCGAATCGGCCCGGCGCCCACGTCGTTGCGTCCGACATCGATGAGCGGTCGGTTGCATGCGCGGCCGCAAATGGAGTGGAGGTCTACCGCGGCGATTTATTCGCCCCGCTGCCGAGCGGGCTCGCGAGGCGGGTCGATGTCGTCGTCGGCGTGGTGCCCTACGTGCCCATGTCAGCGCTGCCGCTGCTGCAGCGAGACACCTTCGCCTTCGAATCGACCTTGTCCTACGACGGCGGTCTGGACGGGACCGACATCCTGCGGCGCGCGCTGCGCGAGAGCCTCCGCTTCCTTCGGCGCGGCGGCGCGCTCTTGCTCGAGCTCGGCGGCGAGCAGGCCGATGCCTTACGCGGCGACCTCGCGCTCCTTGGCTACGTCGACGTCAGCGTTCTGCGTGACCAAGACGGTGACGTCCGCGGCATCGAGGCGACATTTACACCCCCCACCCCGACCCTCCCCCGCAAGGGGGGAGGGAGAAGTAGGCGGAGATTTCGCAAGGTATAATCGGCGGCAATTCCTCCCATGCGCGCCAACGCATCCGCGGGGTCCAAACGGCCCATCACGCCGGAGCCGCGCGGGAGCGTCACGGCGGTGGTGCTCGCGGCCGGTCGGGGGGTTCGCATGAACTCGAAGATCCCGAAAGTCCTCCACCCGGTCGCCGGCCGGCCGATGCTGCTGTGGGCGATGGCGGCGGCGCGCGCCCTCGATCCGGAGCGGACGCTGGTGGTCACCAACCCGGCCCAGGACGGCATCCAGGCCGCGCTCAATGGTCAGGGCGAGACGGTCTCGCAGGCACGGCAGCTTGGCACCGGGCACGCGCTCTCCCAGGTCGCGGCGGCGCACCGGGCGTCGGGCCCCGTGGTCGTGCTCTACGCCGACACACCGCTGCTCCGGGGGGAGACGCTGCAGACGCTGCTCGCCGCCCACCGTAAGTCCGGCGCGGCCGCGACGCTGCTGACCGCGAATCTCGACGATCCGCACGGCTACGGCCGTATCGTCCGCGGGCGTAACGGCGTGTTCCGCGACATCGTCGAGGAAAAAGACGCAACCGACGAGCAGCGGGCGATCTCGGAGGTCAACTCCGGTGTCTACGTGTTCCGCGGGCGCGAGCTCTGGCCGGCCCTGGTCAAGCTCGAAAACAAAAACAAGGCTGGCGAGTACTACCTGACCGACGTGGTCCGGCTGATCAAAGGCAAGATCGCGACGGTCGCCGTCGACGATAGCAACGAGATCCTCGGGATCAACGACCGGCGGCAGCTGGCGCAGGCCGAGCGCGTTATGCGCCAGCGCGTGCTCGACGCCCTCATGGTCAGCGGCGTCACAATTACGGATCCGGCGACTACCTTTATCGATGCGGACGTCGCGATCGGCCAGGACACGGTGGTCCAGCCGTTCACGACCATTACCGGGGCCAGCGTGATCGGTGAGGATTGCGTCATCGGTCCGTTGACGCAGGTGCGCGATTCGACGATCGGCGACGGCTCGAGGATCGAGCGCTCGCACCTCGAGGAAGCCAAAGTCGGGTCAAGGGTCACGGTGGGCCCGTTCAGCCGCCTGCGGCCCGGGACCAGGCTCGCCGATGAGGTTCACGTCGGCACCCATACGGAGATCAAGAATTCCCGCATCGGCACCGGGAGCTCGGTGCCGCACTTCAGCTACCTCGGCGACGCCGTGGTGGGTGCCAACGTGAACATCGGGGCCGGCAGCATCACCGCCAACTGGGACGGATTCCAAAAAAACGTCACCGAAATCGACGACCGGGCCTACATCTCGTGCGACACGATCTTCGTCGCACCCGTCCGCGTGGGCAGCGACGCAGCCACGGCCGCTGATACGGTAGTGACGAAAGATGTGCCCGCTGGTAGCCTGGCGATCGGCCGCCCCGAGATGAAGATCGTCGAGGGGTATACGGCGCGGCGACGTGCCCGCCACAAGGCGGTGGCCAAGAAATAGCCCAGCCCAGAACGATCGGCGAGCGGGTCGATTCGCGGCCGCAGGCACCCGAGGGAGCGCCTCGGGAGCCCGGGGCGCTGAAGCTGCTCTCGGGCGACGCCAACCCCGAGCTGGCGAAGAAGATCGCCGAAGCGTTGCACGAGCCGCTGGAGGACATGCGGATCACGCGTTTCGCGGACGGTGAGATCGACGTCAAGATCGGCCACAGCGTGCGCGGCGCGGATGTGTTTCTCATCCAGCCGACCTGCCAGCCGGTCTCCGAGAACTACATGGAGCTCTTCATCATTCTCGACGCCCTGCGGCGCGCCTCGGCCGGCCGGATCACGGCCGTCCTCCCTTACTATGGATATGCCCGCAAAGAGAAGAAGACCCAGGCGCGCGATCCGATCTCGGCCAAGCTCATGGCCGACGTCATCACCCTCGCCGGGGCCAACCGGGTGATCGCCCTCGACTTGCATGCCGACGCCATCCAGGGCTTCTTCGATATCCCGGTGGATCACCTCACTGCCGAGAAATTGATCGTCGAGTACATTCGCAAGCTGCACCTGCCGAATGCCGTGATCGTCTCGCCCGACGTTGGCGGGGCCAAGCGTGTGGGTGATGTCGCGCGGCTGCTGGACCTGCCGATCGCCTTTGTCTACAAGCGGCGGCCGAAGGACGACGTCGTCAGCGAGCAGCGCGTGGTTGGTGACGTGAGCGGTATGGACGCCGTCGTGGTCGACGATTTGATCTCGACCGGCGGCACCCTGGTCGGCGTCTCCCACGCGCTTCGCGCCGAGGGCGCCACCAGCGTTCGGGTGCTCGCCACGCACGGCGTGCTGGCGGGCGATGCGGTCCAGAAGCTGGTCGACTCGCCCATCGAAGAGTTGGTGATCACGGACTCGATACCGCTGCCACCGGAAAAACAACATCCGAAAATCAAGGTGCTTTCTGTTGCACCCTTGCTCGCTGAGGCGATCCGCCGCGTGCACGAGGATCGTTCCGTTAGCGAGCTCTTCAAGTAGGCACCGCCTTGGACACGACGGCCTGGATCGAAATCGCCATCATCGTCGTCGCACTGATCCTGGCGGCGACGGCTGCCTCGGCCGAGACGTCACTCACCTCGATTTCCCGGGTGCGGTTGCGCCAGCTCGTCGAACAGAAGAACCGGCGGGCGATCCTGATCGAGCGGCTGCACCGAGATCCCAACGCGTACCTCTCGACGGTCTTGATCGTCAACACGGTGGCGATCATCGTCGCCTCCTCGGCCGCCACCTTGCTGGCGCTGCATCTCTATCACGAGCGCGTGGCCGAGTGGCTGGTCAGCCTGATCCTGTCGCTGGTGGTACTGATTGCCTGCGAGATCACCCCGAAGACGCTGGCGCTGCAGCGGGCGGAGCGCGTCGCCCTACGCCTGGCGCCGCTGGTCGCCGGTGCCACTATCGTGATGCGGCCCGTTGTCTACGTTCTGACGGCTGTCACCCGTTT
>Ga0070697_100001335_pt1 | contig 18632 bp, 20 predicted proteins | sample KBSK1501metaG_FD_65475 | JGI IMG/M metagenome (GOLD analysis project Ga0070697, IMG submission 65475) | Corn, switchgrass and miscanthus rhizosphere microbial communities from Kellogg Biological Station, Michigan, USA - KBS K1-50-1 metaG | ecosystem: Host-associated > Plants > Roots >... | reverse complement strand
ACGAGAACTTCGTAGCCCGGTGGTGTAGTGGTCTAGCATAGCATGGGCGTTTCGGGCCAGAAACACGAAATCGTCCCTAGTCGGCTCTGGATCCCCTCAAACAGAGGGGTTGGAGCAACCTGCTGACGGGAGTTCGAATCTCCCCCGGGCTACCACGATGGTCGGAGGACCGGACGTTTCCGGGAAGGTCGATGCTTAGATGTTTTTCAGCTCGGAGCTCCAGAACTTTCGAAAAAGGAGTCCAGTGATCAGCCCTCCGATATGTGCGAAGAAACCTCCCCCCGCGAAGATGTCCAAACCAGCGATGAATATGATCAATATGACACCTCGTGGTCCTGTTGCAGCCCCCAGTATGCCATAGACCGCCCCCGAGGCGCCTACTCCACAGCTCCATGTTAGGGGGTTCATGTTAGGAGCCCCGGTGAGAAAGAAGCCCGTTAGATCCGCTCCAACAAAGGTTAGGTTGCCTGCAACGCCTGTGAGAAAAAACGTTGCAACCCAGCGAGTCTTAGTGACCTGTTCCTCTAGGATAAACCCGAATATCAACAGGAATAGAACATTGCCGGCGATGTGAATGATACCCGCGTGTAGAAAGATAGACGTAACCAGGGTCCAAGGATAGATGGGCAGAGGGTCATCACATTGGATCAGCGCCAAAGGAAGAAGAGGTTTGACAAGATCCCGTCCAAGCACTCCAATAGCCACGTAGACGGCGATGAGTATGAGGGAGAAGATAAGCGTCGGGGACGTCAGGTATGGGTTTGACGATCTCTCTCCCGACTCCTGGAATTCTTCTGGCACAAGGGACGCCCGTCCTCGCCATCATATAACCTGCAGGGAAGAAAGCCTTCCTCCAAACCGTACAGATCCACGGACTTAGTTCGAAAGAAGGTGTAGGCTCGATCCTCGCCTTCTGTGTCGAATCCAGAGAGCGCCCAAGAGGGCGGCCATTGCGATTATCCCGAGTTGAGCTTGGTTCGCGAAAACCGACTGGACGCCAGATTTCTGAATAATCCCTATCAATAATGCCAGATCAAACCGGTTCGAGATTGAGCTGTATAACCAGACTACTGTCAGTCCCACAAGAAGCATGAAGACGAACGCAATATGACCGAGGTTTCTTTCCTTTCTCGTCGGGGAACGGGACGCAGCTTCAGGACCGAATCCCTGAAACTGGCTCTGATCCTCCATCTCCACAATATCCTCGAATCTCACATGATCTCTATCCCCCAGTTTCTGTCTGATCTCCGCTTGCCTGGTAAGACTATCAAGAATATCGTCAGCAGTAACCCTGTCCCGCTTTTGGCTGGTCGGAGGACCAGTGAAACCGAATCGATGGCGTGCCCTCGGAGAGGTAGAATCCTTGCCCAAAGCCCTCTTTCCTCATAATGTTATTGGGCCGATCGCGAATTTGAGGATGAGAGTACTTGCCAATGCAGGACTGCGGACTGACCTACTCTCTTTTCCCACATGACGAAGATGTGGCCTCCAGAAAACCGAAGGAATTGTCCATGGCAGCCCAAAGCTTATCCTCTAAAACCGGGCGCTAAGCGCGGCGACTTGTCCCGATCAGCCAGGCCATACAAGCTTGTGGCTCTCGGAGGAACCTTCGATGTTTTACACGCTGGCCATCGGCACTTGCTTGATGAAGCTTTCAGGCTCGGAGACGTGGTTTTGATCGGTGTTACAAGCGACCGATTTGTCGCGAGCTTAGACAAGAAACATCAAGTTCGTCCCTTCGCGAGCCGAGTTCGTGACCTGAATCGGTTTTTGAAAACTCAACACTGGTATTCGCGTGCAAGGATAAGCGCTCTGCGTGAACCATATGGACCAGCCGCCAGGCGAAAAAAGTTGCAAGCGCTAATCGTTAGTCGGGGGACCCTCGCCAGCGGTCACCGATTGAACCGACTCAGAGCGCAGAATGGGTTACCGCCAGTAGACTTGCGCACAGTGAATCTGCTCAAGGCTGCTGACGGAAATCCGATTTCGGCCACGAGAATTAGGAATGGAGAAATTGATTCTGAAGGGACGGTTCTAAAACGTCGTCCTTAGAACCTCCAATTTATTGGATAAATGCCGATGATCCAGTTTTTTGGATGAGTTATTTCATCCTCGCTTCGTAACCGCTCTCTAAGGAATAGACTTTCATCATCTGCTCTAGCTCCTGCATGAAACCGTCACTCATATGCCATTTAGAATCTCGCTTTTCGATGAACCCTGCTCCTACAAGTCCATGTATCATGTTATAGAATTGTCCGACGCTCATCCCGCGCTTGGAGATCCAGTCTTTCCACGCTTGGATGGGCAGACCACTTGGTTCCGCTTTCTTGACTTCCTTCCAGAAGTTGTGGGCCTCGCCTGCTAGAAAGTCGCTCTTCCAGAAGACTCGACGGAAAAGCTCATCCGGAGTACCTGGCAGGTTGCCAGCCTTAAACAGGATAGTTGTCTTCTGCTTTGCAGGTCTTCGAACAGCTCTTCGAGGCACGGGATCTCACGTGTGCCAATCGCAATTTCTCCTGTCGTTTAATCCTTATGGTCGATGAAGAATCTGCAAGTCGAGAGAAAGAGATGGATCTTAGCTTTAGATATTGCTAACGTAAAATCCCCATGAAATCGCGCCTTACTTATCCTCCTAAAGTTCTAAGGAACTGTTGGAGGTTGGATCCGGACTTCTCTAGTTTGTAACTTGTTCTGCGAGTTCTTCTACGACTCTCCTTAGCGTCTGAGGACTCGCTCTTCCGACATAGATCTCTGTTGTCGCTAGATTCTTGTGCCGCATCAGGTCTTTGATCATCAAGCCGTCTTTTCCCTTGTCTTTCGCGTCGGTTGCGAAGAAAGCCCTGAGACGGTGAGGACCAACGAAACGCCAGTCCTCGACTCCAGACAGTCTTGCATAGTTCTTGACTAGTCGTTCAGCTTGTCTCTCCGAAATTCGGAATACTTTCTCTCCTGGTTTCAAGTACGAGGAGAAACCTTTCAGGACTTTGATTACGCTGGCCGGTATTGGGACCAGGCTGTCTTGCACTATTCCCGCTTTGTACCCCTTGCCTTTTACCCAGATTCCGTCAGATCGGATGTCCTCTAAGTGAATTCCTGGAAGTCCTTCGCAACCTACGATCTCCCCGACCCTAAGTCCCCATCTCATCAGAGTCATCATCGCATGATCGCGAGGACTAGTTTTTTTCGCGAGTGCAAGGATGGTCCCGACTTGGTTCTCAGTTAGCCAAACTTTTCGTTTCTTGTACTTCGTGGGGTCCGACCGGATCCTTCCTTGATGTCGGATTCTATATAGAGATTCCGACATTCTCACGCTCATTAGTGCTAACTATTTATGAACTCATCTAGCTTTCTCGGCAGTTTACCCCAGAGGTCTGAGCCGCAAACTGTCCATTCGCTGGATCGGCGCCTGTCTGCGAGCCCATCCAATTTCTTGGAGAGATACTAATCCTCCAAAATTTTGGATGCCGAAATAACACGTGAATGAGCTGGGTCGTGTAACGCGGTTCAGATTTTCCTTGTCCTTCCTGTTGCTGCGCCTGGATTTGCTCAGAGCGCAGTCCCATGGAGTAGCGGAGGAATTCCCAATCTCTTCGATAGGAGTATCGCCTCGGCTATTGCTATGCTTGAAACGGCCTGAATTACCGCTAGGAATCAAAGAGGGTGGTGGCTCGTTCTGTTTATGGTCATCTATCATCCTAGAGATCTCCGCCCTCTCGCCCATCACCTGTGCGAGCCCTTTGAGCCTGAGCTGTGCGATGGACGGACGGATCGTAGTTCACCGTGAAAACAAACGGGGCGGCTGTGGACTCGCTCTTCATGTCCAATCCGACGATATTGATATTGACAGCAATCTGGACTTGGGGTGGGAGTTGTGACTCTTGGCCCCAAAAGCGTTCCCCGTGAGGTTAGTAACTTGTACGGTTCCTCTTAACATTCGGCCCGGAAAGCTGAAGCAGAGGCCGCTTTTGCGGATGTTATGGTTTCTGCCGGATATCTCCAGTCTCAGAGACTTGGAGAAGACTCTTTTGGGCCCTTTGAACAATGAGCCTACGGCCGTCAACTCGAATGGTAAGTAAATCTCCTTCTTTGAAGGGAAAGCTAGAATCGTCGGTTAACTTTGTTGGCAGGTATATTCGCGGGGATCTGTATTGCGTTCCCTTAGATTGAGCAGGCTTCTTTGCGACGGCGAATCTAGTTAGGATTTTCTTAACCAATTTGCTAAGCCTTTGACGGCTGGAATAGTTGACGTATTTGCATTGTGAAGGGTTTTTAGGTGTTGCGGCAAGATCCGAGGCAAGGGAGGGAATACGTCTTGGACCAGCTCGTCCGATTTTGGGAATTTGCTGCAAGACTAAAGACGGAACCGCGCAGAGGCTGGCTCAAGAAACTTCGTCTTCAAAGAACCGAATCGGTTGCTGACCATTCGTTTGCACTCTCCCTTCTCTGTTTGTTCGAAGGTGAAAGACGAGGATACAACCTAGAAAAACTGCTGAAGCTTGCCTTATTGCACGACTTGGAGGAAGCAATTACAGGAGATCTCACTCCACAAGATAAGGAGTCAAGGGGAGAAAACATTGTGAGAGCTCAGAAAATCTCTGCCCGCGAACAATTACTTGGGTACTTTCCAAACGAGAATCAGCGTGCCTATCGAGAACTATGGTCAGAACTGGAGAACGAAAAGAGCAAGGAAGCGCAGTTGGTTCACGAACTCGATAAACTGGAGTTGGCCCTTCAGGCGAACGGATATTCCAAAGGAGGGATTGAAACAGAGAAACTGAAAGAGTTCTACGAGTCCTCTGCTGCGGCAATCAAAGACCCCAAGCTAAAGCAGATTCTCAAAGAAATCTCCTCCAAGATCTGACATCCATCAAGACAAGGGCTCGGTGTGGATAAAGGCTCCAGTTTATTCGACGGTCTAGATACTAGATTTGAGTTACCACAGCGACTCGAGCCTTAGCTGCCTTTGTGAGGTATTCCTTGGGAAACAAAGTCTTGAAATCTCTCGCGAGGATTGACATGTATTCCCCGATCTCATCTTCACTCATGAATTGGAACATGTACCCTCCATTGTAGGGTGAAACTTCTCCCTCGCGTTTCATGAATTCGATATGCATAAGCGGGTCGCCCCTCTTGATCGTGATCGGTTGTCGCTCATTACTGAGATTGACTAATTCGAGAGCCAAGCGTCCTATGAAACCACTGTGGACCTTCGCGGCATTTAGGAATGAGAGACCCATTCTGCCATACTTGCTTTTTGCAGTGAGGTGGGCCACAAATTCCGGAGGCGTAAAGACGACTTCGTTCGAGACTAGGTTCTGATGTTCCAGGTAGTGCAATGTCCGTTCCTCCTTGACCGTAAGCACGTACCCGTCTCCGTCCAAGAGACTGTAGTCAAAAGGATGAACGCACTTGTGAGCCTTAATCAGGCTAACTAATTCGTTCTTGCCAATCACGCACATGCAAACGGCTCATTAAATGGTGGAATTTGATGGTTTCGGTAGGATCGTCAGACCACTGACGTCTGGACTATTTGAATCGAGAGCGCTGCTGGATTCGCGAATATCAGAGAGTCGTCGAAGCTAACCCGCAAGAGAACATCTCCAAACCCGTTTGGGGGGATTGGCAGGGTAAAGTTGTCGTTCAATGTAGGAGTGTTTGGCAGAGAAACGAGACTCGTACCGATCAATGCCGTGGAATTTGTCATGATTAACTTGATTGCGTCGTATCTGCCAGATGCTATCTGGGCAGAGGCAACAATCTGAGGCAAGAACTGAGTTGGGGGGGAGATGAGATCAATAGTTGGCGTCGTCTCGGTCACGTTAACCCATCCCGAACCGAATCCGAACCCATACGTGTGGAGTTGCAGGCTAGTGAACTTGACGTAAAGATGGTTAATCCCGCCTGGTGCATTCAATCCATAGATATGGATCTTGATGATGCCCTGGGTGATCGAGGGTGCCAAGGCGATGACCAAGACAACAACGAGCACCGCGACGAACAGCACTCGGCGCCATCCAGGGTAGAGATACATTGGCAATATTGCGCTTGGGAAACAACACTGCTATTTAACGACCCACAGGGAACGGAACTCACGGCTCCGTCTCGGGCATGGGCCCCCGAGCCGTGAAGAAGAGATTCATCAACAAATTCTCGTAGAAAAGATTGGTATCCGCAAAGAATTCTGACATTAACCCTCGCAATTGAACCTTAGAGAAATTATTGTGAAACGGTTCAGATTGCGGATGGGTCACGCTCAAGATGTTTCGGAACCGCCACAAAGGATTGCTACTTGGAACTGAACCGATGAAAGCGCCATTGGGACTCATTACCCTAGCGATTTCATTAATGCCCCGAGAAGGAAGGGATAGATGTTCGACTACCTCCGTGCAGATCACGAAATCCGCAAGGCCGCCTCGGAGAGGCAAGTGCTCGATATCGCATTGCAAGAAATCTGCGTTGGGAATCCGTCTCTTTGCCCTGTCTAGGTTCCATCGATTGATGTCGATGCCGACAACTTGCGACGACGAGATGAATCTGGTTATCAGGCCCGTTCCGCAACCAATGTCGAGCGCGAGCCGTGATTTGCCCAGCCTTCGAATCAGTCTCTTTGCTACAGTGGACCGTCCCCAATGGAATATCCGTTCCAAAGCCCTGGGATCGGTTACCCAATCGTAGAATTCGCCTGCGACGTAGTATCGCTTTACATTCCGCGCATTGTTGTTCGAGAGCGAGACCATTCAGCGGTCCCCTAGTTTCAATTGAATGATCCATTTCATGTGGGGGTGCTCGACCAGTTTCGGTGTCTCTGCGGAAACCGAACGTGGCACGCTATCCTTTAAGGGCGCCAATTTTCTCAGCGAGAGCCAACAAAAACCTGAAACAAGCACATACCATAGACTACCATACCCTATCTTGCCAAAGGACGGGGACGTCATAGACAAATGGAACCCAGCAGTCTCCACCCACTCTCCTAAGAGACGAAGCGAGCTTGTCGAGCCGAACTCCCATAACCGTTCTTGCCCTTGGCGGGAACGCAATTCTTCAGCGTAACCAAACGGGGACCTTCCTGGAACAATATGAAAACGTAAGATCCACCGCGGCTCAAATAGCGGCTCTGGTGAACGACGGGTTGCGAATCGTCATAGTCCACGGAAACGGCCCTCAGATCGGGGCAACTGTCATCAGGCATGAGATGGGGCAAGCGAATGTACCTCCGTTACCCCTGCACGCCTGCGGCGCGGAAACCCAAGGTTTCCTTGGTTACGTCATTCAACAGTCTCTTCGGGACGAGCTGTCTAAGCGTGGAACGAAGAAAGCAGTCGCAACCATCATCACTCAAGTAATCGTGGAACAGAGCGATCCCGCTTTTAGACACCCGTCAAAACCTATCGGGCCATTCTACACCAAGGAACAGAGAGACACCTTGCTGAAAGATAGAAGCGACCTCGTTATCAAGGAAGACTCCGGCAGAGGATACCGACGATTCGTTCCATCCCCTGATCCAAAAAGAGTCGTAGAGGATGACGCTATTCGGGTTCTAGTTGCGGACGAGTCGATAGTCATTGCTTGTGGAGGAGGAGGGATACCGGTCATAAAACAAGGTACGCGTCTACAAGGGGTAGACGCCGTAATAGACAAAGACTTAGCGGCCGAGAGACTGGCCACATCGATTCAAGCGGAGAACCTTGTGATACTTACGGACGTTGAAGGCGTATTCCTGAATTACGGTAAGCCGGACGAGCAATTGCTGTCGAAGATTGGTCATGAAGAGCTTCAGGGATATGCCCAGAAGGGATATTTCGCCACAGGAAGCATGGGACCAAAAGTGGAAGCGGTAATCAGGTTTATCCGAAATGGTGGAAGACGTGCTGCGATAGCGAACCTCAAGGACGTAGGAAGGGCCATCAATGGCTCCGCCGGAACGCAGATAACAAGCTAAGAGCCGCTGCCCCATCACCCACCGAGCTGGTTTTACATCAATGCTCTATTCGCGGATAGTCGAAACGTACGCGAAAATCGAGGCAACCACTAAGAGGCTAGAAATAACCAAGCTTCTCGTCGAACTCATCCGTGCCACGCCACTTTCAATTATCGACAAAGTAGTCTATCTCACACAGGGAAAACTATATCCGGATTTTCTCGGGATTGAGCTCGGAATCGCAGAGAAACTGCTCTTCCGGGCTCTCGCCAAGGTAACAGGACAGACCGAAGCGAAGGTCACAGCTTCTTACAAGAGGTTGGGTGATCTTGGAACCGTTGCCGAGCAACTTTTCGAAGACAAAACCCAGCTGTCCTTCAAGAAGGAAGCGCTCACAGTAGAGGAAGTTTACAACGTCTTTGACTCAATTGCACATGAGGCAGGCCAGGGATCGATTGATTCTAAGCTCGGGCACCTGATCGGCCTCTTAGGGGAGGCTTCCCCGCCTGAGGCAAAATACATCACTCGAATGGCTCTCGGCAGACTTCGGCTTGGAGTAGCTGACATGACCATCCTTGATGGGCTCGCGACTTCGCTAGGAGAAGGAAAAGAGTCTAGATCCGTTCTTGAGCGTGCTTACAATCGATCCTCAGACCTAGGCTATGTTGCTAGAACTCTAGCTATGGGAGGAATAGAAGCGGTCAAGTCCCTCACGGTTACAGTCGGGAAGCCCATACGGCCAATGCTCGCCGAACGACTTTCCGACGCGAACGCGATCCTCGCCAAGATGAACGGTGAGTGTGCAGCCGAGTACAAGTACGACGGAATGAGAATCCAAGCGCATATCTCCGCCAATGAAGTCACACTGTTCTCCCGACGACTCGAGGATATCACTGATCAATTCCCCGATGTTCAGGAACTACTGAAGAGGAACGTGGAAGGTCATGGAGTAATCCTTGAAGGCGAAGCGGTTCCGGTCGACACTTCGACGGGTGAACTCCTGCCCTTCCAGCTCATCTCGCAACGACGAGGCAGAAAACACGATCTTGCAAAGACAGTCGGGGAGATACCGATCGCTTTCTTCCCGTTTGATCTCCTGTACGCCGGTATGGTCGACTACACGGATCGTCCGTATCTTGAAAGACGCGAACGGCTTAGAAGCCTGATTCCGAGGAACGACAAAACTGACCTTTCAAGACAGAAGATATGCAATGATCCCGAACAGTTAGATGATTTCATGCGGCAAGCGGTGGCTGACGGTTGTGAAGGCTTAATGATCAAATCGATTGGCCCTGAATCGACATACAAGGCAGGAGCTAGAGGATGGAGCTGGATCAAATATAAGCGCGAATACAAGTCCGAAATGCAAGATAGCGTGGACCTAGCTGTCGTCGGAGCATTTGCGGGGAGGGGTCGACGGGGAGGCGCCTTTGGCGCACTCCTTCTTGCTGCCTATGACAAGAGCGCTGACATGTTTAGAACAGCCTGCAAGTGTGGTTCAGGATTTACCGATGAGGACTTGAGCATGCTGCCCAAGGTCCTTGAGAAGTATCGGATAGATCATCGACATCCTCGTGTAGATTCTAAGATTGAACCGGACGTCTGGTTCGTTCCTGGACTTGTCTTAGAGATAGTTGGGGCAGAAATCACTCTAAGTCCAATACATACTTGTGGAATGAACATTATCAGACGGGGCGCTGGGCTGGCTGTGAGGTTTCCACGGTTTACTGGAAAGTATCGCGAAGACAAGTCCGCTGAAGATTGTACTACTACTCGTGAGGTGGTTGAAATGTACCGGGCTCAGTTGAAGAGAGTCTCTGAGAAGCTTACGACAGAAGTAGCGTAGACCGTGAAACTGCGATATAGATTCCCTGATGCAATGCGTCCCGCATCTCTCAGGGAGAGACATGGATTCTATGAGCGAGAATTTAGGACAAATCTTGTGCGGGATTGGTTTCGCGGCTGGACTACCCCAATCGTCTTCGCGGTGATTATCGGACGACACACCAAGATCGTTCCGGCTGAATATCGCACCGTTAGGGACCGAACAATTCTCATCGATGAATATGGTAAATTACAAGAGCTCCAGCGATATTGCATGGAATTCAGGCCCGAATCAGTATACTACGACAGGAACGTATACCAGAGCTGGGATCAAGCTAGACTCGGCCCAAACAAACTGGATGAACTAGGCAAGTCGTTCGGCCAGCAAATAGCTTTCGACATTGATCCCGAGAATTTCGAGTGTCCGATTCACGGTACTCTCGAAGACAAGATGAATAGGCGACAAGGATTGTCCTTTTGCAGGTTAGAACTTCAGATGGCTCAAGGGCAAGTGCTTGAATTAATGGACGAGTTGTCGGATACTTTCTCAAAACTTCGGGTAGTCTATTCCGGCAGAGGTTTCCACGTCCACGTTCTGGACGAGGATACACTCTTCTGGACACTGAAGCAACGGATCACCTTGGCCAGATCTCTTGCTCGTAGAGGGTACCTAATGGATGAGTGGGTCGCTGGAGGAGGCATGAGACTGATCAGACTGCCACACTCCCTCAACGGGCTAGTAAGTCGCGTAGCCAGACCCTTAGATATAGAGAAGATCCATTCTTTTGATCTTGTGACTGACCCTTACTGTCTTCCCGGCTTCGCCCGGAACTAGATTGTCTAACGCCTTCTTGGCTTACGAATTGACTTCTTGGGTTTCTTTGGAGATTTCTTTGCCTTCTTCTTCGCTACGCTCTTTGCCTTAGTCTCCTTTCCAGCGTAGTAATAGTACGCTTTGCGTTTCTTCGCCGCAGTCCTCACAGGTTTCGCAGGCATATGACATAGTGTTCGACTAGCTATCTTAACATTTTCTGGGCAAGATCGAGCACCCTAAGAGTCTTCAAGCGTGGAAGTTATCCGTTTGTGAGTTCCCTCGATGCTGTCGACCCCCGTATTGAGAAGGAGACATTTGACATGGAACTTGGATATCATTCGCCGAAAGAACTGTTCCTGTCGAGCATGGTCCAATAGCAGGAGATATGGGTTGTACCAAGGCTCACCAGCAAGTTTCCCCCACATCTCTTTCGGACCTGCACCAGGGCGCACCATGTACTCACCTCTCCTGAGGATCTTGACTGCCTCGTCAGCGTCCAAATGCACTTCAGGTGGGCTCTTGTCATCTCTCCGCAAGAGAACTAATAGTCTTATTCTTGCTTGATCAGTGACCTTTCCAGGTCCAAACACTTGTTCTCGAGGAACCAACGCTCTACTGTTACCGAAAGCGTAGTAGCACCAGTGCAGTCCCTCATCGAACACGCACTTGCCTTCCGTTAGCTTGCAGCCCGTAGCGCCTTGTGTAAACTCGCAGTTTTCTTTCTTGATTGTGACGTTTTCGCACTTGCTCTCATCGAAAATATTCCGAAGCCACGGTTTACTCATTTGAGTCTCCGTCCTCATGTAGAGACTCTTCTCAGGCTGTCTCCCAACCAAGTATCCGAGTTGTTCCCCTTCATTATGGTCAATATACACCCAGTCGTCTCCAACGATTCTGCCTCCAGGGAGCTCCATCAGCTTGAAGGCCTGTGTCGTCTTGCCGGTCCCTGTTGGGGCGACAATGATTACTCCTTTGCCCGAAACGTCGACGCAAGCACCGTGGATGGAGTGGGTGTTTCTCTTCTCTTCCATGATTGCGGCGGCCATGCCCAAAGCCCAGCTCTTGCATTGCCCGTAGTATTCCGTGTTGAAGAATACTGACTCATGCGTCTCAGGGCAATAGTAGGCGGTCGGTTCGTGCCCCTCGACCCCGTACGCCGAGTATATTCTTGCGTCGGGGTGGGAGGAATCGGGTGCCTCCTTCCAGTTTAGCTTCCAAAAGTCTTTCTGATGCTTGCTGTTACCGTAGAACTCTACGGTAACGCCGTTGAGGTTAGCCCTTGAACGCGCAGCTCGTACCTCGTGGAGTTTTTTTTCAGCGATGGCCTTGAGCTTTTCAAACTTCGCTCTCGGCACGTTCTTATCGCTTTTGACTCGTGCGGTGGACGCTGTGACGTAGTTGTCTAGTTTCACGTCTTATGGCTCCGACTTGACAGAGCAGCAATGGCCTCGAATATGACCTTTACACCGACAGCCGCTGTCTGGCCAGTGTCCAGCGGTGGAGATACCTCGACGAGATCGAACCCGATAACATTCTTCTCCATCGCAGCATCAACGAGTGTCAAGAGTTCGTCTGTCGAAAGCCCATCAGGTTCAGGGTTCCCGACGCCGGGAGCAAACGCCGGATCGAGCACATCAATATCTACCGTCACGTAGCTGTGCGTGAACCCCGACACGAATCCTCGGATTCTTTGCGCTGTCTTTGAAATCCCCGCGTTCCTCAAGTCCTGTGGAGTAATCATCGTTACACCGGATTTCCTTGTGAATTCTAGCTCAGGCTTAGAGAAGGCGCGGATTCCGATTTCCATGATGTGGTCCGAGCCAAGTCGCTCGGATACCCTACGCATGAAGGTAGCGTGAGAGAGTTTTTCTCCCAAGAATTCATCTCGCAGATCGAGATGCGCATCAAAACTTACTAGGGCAGTATCCTCAGGCAGGGCATCGGCGGCTGCCTTGGTAATGGAGTGCTCTCCTCCTACCATTATCGGAATCTTCTTTGCGTCTAACAGCTCAGAGCAAACAGACCTGACCCTATCGAGAGTCTCGACGAGATCCTCAACGATATCAACATCTCCCCAATCGTGAACCGCGACCTTCTCCAAATCCACGCTAGATCTGACACTGTAAAGCTCCATGTTAGCAGAAACGTCTCGGAGCGATCCGGGAGCAAACCTTGAGCCGGCCTTGTAGGTGCTGGTCTTGTCGTAGGGGACTCCGAAGAAGACGAAGTGAGAGTTGTCATATGCTGAGGAAATTCCGGTGAATGGTACTCGGGGTGACAGGTATAATTTTGCTCGGCTCAAATCTGTTCGATACCGCTGAATGCATCCATTGTAAAGCTTATTGGGTAAGGCGCAGAGCCGACCGTCCGAATAACACGATGCCCAAGCAGGAAGCAAAGCAAGAGTCGAAAGACGTGACAATCAGTGCGGGAGTGACACGACCCGTTGGTCTCTCCTTCTCCTCGTTCTTCTACGCCGCTTCCGGCCTATACTATCTGATCTACCCGTTCGTGGTGCAAGATACGTCGCTGTACCCCTTGTACATTATTGGAGCCTCGTCAATAGTAGGATCGGTCGGTGTAATGAGACTGACAAGGTGGGGTCTCTGGGTTGGGCTCGCCCTCTTTCCCCTTCAGATAGTTGCCCCTGCGTTTGCGTTGATGGCCGCCCTGCAATATCCTGGCGTTGCCTCGAGTAGCAGTGCTCTAGCTTACATTGTGTCACTTACTATTCTGATGTTCTTTGCATCCTTGACCTTTCTGCTCGTTCTTGATAAGAGAAGGAGCTTCAAGTAGCCGACGAAGCTTCGCTCGGGATTCGTGAGGGAACCTCCATTCGCTTGGAAGACGATTTCACGTCTCTATCTTTTGCTACGTAGCAACGTGGGCAGGAGACTAGCGGCCGGCGTCCTCTAGATCTTGCTTGAATCATTTGGAAGCCGCAGGTATTGCAGTGACGGGACAGAAGCGTGAGATTGCCGAATTGAGGCAATGGAAGAGTAAAGCTGCATCCGGTTTGCCATTTTCCGTTGCAACCGATGAATCTCTTGCCGGTCCCGCGGCTGCGAACGACCGCAAGTTTCAGCCCGCATTTCGGACAGGGTGTGTCAAGGGTAACATCGGCTATCCTCTGTGCCACGATAACCTCGGAGAGCTGAGAGCCAATTCTCTCTTCGTTTTCTGTCAAAGAAAGCATGATGGATCGAAGATGGTCGAGGGCTTCCACCAATACGAGTCGTCTAGACAATATTCCGTTCTGGATAGCTTGCATTAGGTTCTCGAGATTCGCGGTGAAGGATGGATCGATAATCAAGGGGCAGTACGTTGAGAGAACACCAGTCACCTTGTCGGCGAGCTCGCTCGCCTTCATCCTCTCGTCCCTGACATACCCGCGTGAGTAGAGTAGATCAATGATACCGGCTCGGGTGGCCTTTGTCCCGAGATTCGTCTCTTCCATTTTCTTTAGTAAACTACTGGGATTGTAACGGTGAGGCGGCTGCGTGAACTTCTCGACGGACTTCATATCCTGAACCTTTACTCTGTCGCCAATTTTCAAGTCAGGCAAAGATCGTGAATCATCAAATACGTACGGCCGATAGAATTCAATCCAACCTAGTTTGACGATTCGCGAACCTGAGAGAAAGAAACTGTACTCGTTATGAGTGAAAATTATTCTGGAACTCGTTTTGAGACTGTAATCTGCGAAGGTCGCCATGAATCGTCGCGAAATGAGATCGTATAATTTGGCCTCTCCACCCAAGAGTGGCTTCCTAGCAGATTCGCCTGTGGGGAAAATTGCGGGATGAGCGGGATCATCCTTGGAACCATTATTCGGACGAAGAGCGCCTTGAACTATTAGCTTGGCGACTAAAGAGCGATATTCGGCACAAGACCCGATTCGCCTCAAGATTTCTGCGTGTCCAATATCAGGTGGAAGCTTCTGGCTAGATGTCCTTGGGTAGGAGATCAATGCATCGAGGTACAATCTCTCAGCCAAGGCAAGAGTCTTCGCCGGAGAGAAGCCAAAGTGTCGATAGGCCTCTGATTGAAGGGTGGACAAGTCGAATGGGTAGGGGGAATATTGCTGAATGTCCCGAGACTCTATGCTCTTGAGCTCAAGAAGAGCTTCTCGACACTCATCACAGATTCTCTTGGCGTCCGATTGCGAAACGACTTTGTCCTTTTCGTATTCCAGGGCAAAGGTCTTTCCATCGTGAACGATCGCGGCGTCTATTGTCCAGAATGGAACTGGGACGAAGCAGGATATCTCTTTCTCCCTTATGATAACGAAGCCCAAGGTAGGTCCTTGTACTCTTCCGGTACTAAGTGTCGCGTAGCCTCTCCCCTGTCTAAGGGCGGACTCTGTTAGCAATCGCGATAGATTGATCCCGTAGAGCCAGTCCAGTTCATGCCGGCACTTTCCGGCGTCGACTGTGGGAAGCTCGGGCTTCGCGTCCAGCTTTTGAAACGCGATTCGAAGCTCTCGCTCCGTCATAGTGCTGAATTTCATTCGAAGTGCCTTGACGGCGGCGCCATTACATGCATATTGCAGGATTGTGTGACCGATTACCGATCCTTCAAGGTCATAGTCACATGCGTTGATGTAACGATCGATGTTTGTTCCAAGAGACCCGATGACACTTACCCATCGGCCTAACCTCGCTGAAATCTTGTCGACCATATGTTTTGGCGCCCAGTGATAGTCCCAGACAGGATAGGAGCGCCTGCTTGATCGGCCTTTGGAGTCGACGCCGTACAAATGGCCAAGAGCTGAGCAGACTATGAGCGGGCCTGTCTTTGTATGGCACTCGAAATACGGAACACCTTGAGCCTCTAATTTTCGGGGGAGATTCTCGTCGTCTAGAGCTCGAGCGACGCGTTGAGCTGCGTCGGGCTTCTCACAAACTATGAGTGTCCTGATCTATTTCCACCTCTCCGGATAACGAGACAAGAACTGAACCACTTCTTTAGCGCGGTCACCTGTTTCAGGCAATTCGAACAGACGCTTTAGAAAATCTTCAGCTGTTAGGTTCCCGTAGGCGGCGTACCAGAGCGAGTATGCATCCCTGACTTTGGCATAGGCCTCCAAGTGATTGCTGCAAAAGTTCTTGGTGACATCTACAATTTTCATTCCACAGACAGCACACTGATCCAGATCTTAACCCTCTGTTCTCACGGTACCGATACAGTTAGACCCTTGAGATTCGGCGACGTCTGCCTATAGATGTGAGTCCACATCAAATGTGCTAACAATCGCGTCCAAAGCAAAGCGTTTTAACTGTATTACAGTAAAATGGTCGCTGGACGTTCAACAATTGGCGGACAAGAGAGCCGTATTGATAATCATAGACGGAATGGCTGACAGGCCGCTTATCGATCACGACTATAAGACGCCTTTGGAATTCGCTAACACTCCTAACATGGACAGGCTAGCCAAAGGCGGCCTAGTTGGTCAGCTTGACCCTATATCCCCCGGTATACGGGCCGGAAGCGATGTTGCAAACCTAGCCTTGCTCGGATATGACCCTGCAAAGTATTACACCGGGAGAGGCGCTTTGGAGGCTCTTGGTGCTGGAATGGAGCTTCGCCCCGGTGACGTGGCCTTTCGATGCAACTTTGCCACTGTTGACGATGATTTTCGCGTCGAAGACAGACGCGCCGGACGAATCAGAAAGGGAGCGTCAAAGCTTGCCAAGGTGGTTGATGCGATCAAAATCGATGGCGTGCCGGGGATAAAGACGATCTTCAAGGCTACGGTTGATCACCGGGCAGTCCTTGTGTTGCGCGGAGAAAAGCTGTCGAGAATGATCTCTGATACAGATCCCAAAGAAGAAGGCGCAAAGATCGCGATCTCGCGAGGGCTCGATGGGAGCGAGGAAGCGAAACGAACATCCGCCGCGGTCAATGAATTCGTCAAAAGATCTCATGAGGCATTGCGAGAGCACCCTTTAAATCAAGAACGCGCCAATAAGGGAGAAAAGGCAGCGAACATAGTTCTGACTAGAGGGGCTGGAACAATTCCTAATCTTCCAAGCTTCAAGTCCATGTTCGACCTTCGAGGATGCTGCATTTCCGGAACACCAATGGTCCAGGGAATAGCGATGGCTGCAGGTATGGAGGTCGTTGACGTCAAGGGCGCCACCGGTGGAATCAAGACAGATTACGAAGCAAAGGCCAAGGCAGTCATTGAAGGAAGCAAGGACAAGAACTTCGTTCTTGTCCACGTAAAAGCGCCAGATATCGCAGGCCACGATGGCGATTTCAAGGGGAAAGTCAGAACTTTGGAAGAAGCGGATGGGCTTGTAGGCCACATCATCGATGAAGTCGATATCGGGCTCAACTATGTTGCCTTGACAGCGGACCACGCTACCCCGGTAGGCTACGGAGCACATACTGGCGACCCAGTCCCGATTATTATCGGGGGTCCAGATGTTCCTGCAAGTCGAGTGCTCAAGCTCAGCGAGGCCTCTGCCGCGAGGGGAAACCTCGGAAGGATACGCGGACTAGATCTGATGCCGATAATTACGGACCTCGTTGGGCGAAGCCGACTCTACGGCTCGTAGACAATGGCAAAAATAAGCCGGGCGCGGTCGATTCTCTCGCTCGCGCGATCATGGTTTGTCGAGGCTTGTTCCGAGGCGACACTTCTATGCCTGAGCGGTGCGTTCGAGTCTGGCGATGAAATAACCTGCAGTCTCGTCTCTGTGAGGATAAAACCGTCGACAATTACTTTGTCCGCGTAAGCCTGGGGAGCCGTATTCTTTCAGAACGGGACGAGTCTCGAAGTCGGGATGCCCAGAGAGAAACTTTGACAGCACAAGTTCATTCTCTTCTATAGTAAGGCTACACGTGCAGTACAATAGCCGGCCTCCTAGACGAGCGTACTTGGAAGATTCTTCGAGCATTCGAGATTGGAGGAGTGAGAACTTCTGAACGAGTTTGGGAGAAAGGTGCCATTTCATACGGGGGTTTCTGTCGAGGATTCCTGTTCCGGTGCAGGGCGGGTCGACAATCACGAGGTCAAATTCCGCGTTTAGTCCTAGACTTGAGGCATCTCCGATCAGAGGGGAAGCTATTCCTACCCCAAGTCTTCCCGTCTCCATTAGCCACGACGCCATTCGATTCTGAGAGTAATCGACTGAGATTATTCTTCCGCGATTCTTCATCAACTGAGCTAGGGTCGCTGTCTTCCCGCCGGGAGCAGCGCATAGATCCAAGACACGTTCCATAGGAGCTGGGTCCGCAGCTTTGACAGCTAGGTAAGAGGCAAAATCCTGAACTTGGAAAAGCCCCCTATCGAAATATTCCGCAAGGGCAGAAGACGGTCCTTCCAGGCGATGAACGCCGGTCTCGACTTCGACAAGCGTGCTTGAGTGCTTTCTCAATTCGAGTGAGATACTAGCTCGCCCACGATTCCTCAATGGATTAACGCGTATGTATCGTGGTCGTGGAGGGGGTGATAGGATCCTTAGGCCGGTCTCTCTCCCGAAATGGTAGAAGCAGTATGACACCCACCACGGCGGGTTGTGCGTTCGTAGACCAACTTGCTCTGCCTCACTTAGCGCGTTTGGAAAGTTGGGAACGCCTTGAGCCACAAGGGAGCCCAATAGCTTCTCAAGATCTGCGCGCTCGGGGTCTGATGATATTCTTCTGAGGGCCAGAACAAGGCTGGATCTTGAGTCTGTATTGTCAGCGAGCATGAGCTGAGCCGCCAGACGAAAGAGGGCAAGCTTCTCTTTGCCAAATTTTATACCCGGAAATATTGACTGAATTGCTCTGTCGAACAAGTCAAGTCTCGAAATTACATCAATGACTAGGGAAAGCGCGGAAGACTTCTCGCTTCGGAGTTGAGGATCGGTAGACGCGACTCGCGAGACAGCCGATCTTTCACTCTGTCCTTGTGACACAAGGAACAAAGCCTCGCGGGCGAGTCGCAGCCCATTGATCAGTTTCGAGTCAAGCATCTTCCTGCATCCTAACGGGGAACCTTTTTACCGATAAGCCCTCTCGCCTTTGGGCCCCTTATGATGTCCAGCCTTGACCACTATCTAACAAAGCCTGAGCCCGAAGCTCCGA
>Ga0070697_100001334_pt1 | contig 18644 bp, 17 predicted proteins | sample KBSK1501metaG_FD_65475 | JGI IMG/M metagenome (GOLD analysis project Ga0070697, IMG submission 65475) | Corn, switchgrass and miscanthus rhizosphere microbial communities from Kellogg Biological Station, Michigan, USA - KBS K1-50-1 metaG | ecosystem: Host-associated > Plants > Roots >... | reverse complement strand
AAGAGCAGGCGCTCGTAGTCGAGGTCGCGCTCGAGCCGTTGGTGCCCCGGATCCGGGGTGGCCGCGGGCGGGCGCGGTGCGAGGGGGTGGCGTCGCGCGCCGCGGGTCATGCGGCACCTGCCCGGACGATCCGGACCGCCTCCCCCACCCCGCCGGTCCACGGCTGGCCGTGACCGGGCAGGACCCAGGCAGCATCGATGCCGTCGAGACGTGAGAGCGACGCGACCGCCTGTGCGGCATCGGCGCTGAACGGCGCCACCATGGGCCCGGTCTTGCCGTTCGTGACCGCGACGGTGGCGATCGCGTCGCCGATGAACAGGGCGTCCCGATCGGGCACGTGGAGCGCGGCGCTGCCGGGCGTGTGACCGGGCAGCAGGATCACCCGTGGCGAGCCCGGCACCTCGAGGGTCGCTCCGTCGCCATAAGTGACGACCTCCGTCAACCGCGGCTGGCGCAGCGCGCCCTTGGTCAGGGACAGCGCCAGGAACCGGAGGAGCGGCATCGGGCGGACCGGGCCCATGCCCTTCGCCGGGTTCGGGACCTCACCCCGGGCAAGCGCTGCGTCGAGCTCGTGCACCGAGACCGGCAGACCGCGTTCCCGCCGGGCACGCTCGGCGAAGCCGATGTGGTCCGAGTGGCCATGGGTCAGGACGACCGCCCGGACGTCATCGAGGGAGCGGCCCATCAGGGCGAGCTCGGCCGGCAGGTCGGACCAGTAGCCGGGAAGCGCTGCGTCGATGACTGTGACCTCGCCCGCCTCCTCGAGGAGGTAGCTGTTGATCAGGCCGCCCCCGAGCCGGTGGATGCCGTCGGCGATCTTCATGGCGACGATTGTGCGCCGATGGCAGCCCCGTCGACCGGCCGACGGCCGTGGCGTTCGTCGTGGTCGGGGTTCAGAGGCCCGCCACGAGGCGGAGCTGGGCAAGGAGCGCCGCGGTCGTCGGGGAGGGCGGGCTGACCTGGAGCTCCGGGACGAGCGTCGCCGCCGTCGCCCGGCCCGTCGAGGGCGACGCCTGCAGCTCGGCGACCAGCCGCTCGAGCGCCTCCGGCGAGACCACGACATGGCCGGATGGAAACGCGAGCTCCGCCGGATCCAGGGCAAAGATGTTCACCACGATCGGGATCGTCGCCGTGGGCCACGTCCAGTGCGCGATCTCGCGAATGCCGGCGGCGCCGGTCAGCGCCGGGACGATCGTCGGCGCGCTCGTGGCCGCCTCGGTCGCGTAGATCCAGTAGGCGGCGGTGCTCGTCCGGAGGTCCGCCGTGAGCTTCGAGGCGGAGTAGGCCTGGTATTCGTTGACGTTCCGGGGGGCGATGTCGATCGCGATCCAGTCGGCCTGCGGTCCTCCCCGGGAGACGCGGATCCCCTGCGGCGCCGTCGGGTCGCCGACCGCGAGCACGTCGCGCACCTGGGCCGTGGGATTGCGGCCGCGGAGGCCGAGGGAGATCTCGTAGCTCAGGAACGATCCGATCGCGACCTTCGTCCCGGCCGGAACGTTGGCCCGGACCCAGGCGACGGTCGTCGTCAGGGCATCCGCGCGGGCCTGGTCGCCGCGTAGCGCGCGGAACGTCAGCGCGTGTGCCGAGAGGAGGATGCCGGCGCCGGTGACCGCCACCGCGAGGACGATCGGAACGACCGTCGCCGGGAGGACGGTCGCGCGCGCCGGGGATCTCTCCTCCGGGCGGCTCGGCTGACGGCGTGCGATCCCGGCGGTCAGCTGCTCGACGAGCCAGAGCCAACCGGCGCCGGCGAGGGCCGCGAGGATTCCGAGCTGGGCGAGGTAGTTCCGCGGTGGCTCGCCAACGTCGACCACGAGCAGCACCAATGGCAACGCGCAGATCGTCGCCAACCAGAGGTCGCCGATCGCTGACCGCCCCCCTCCCCTCGCCGACCGCCACGCCATGATCGACATCACGACGCCGATCGCCCCGGCCGCCGCGGCGAGCTTCAGGACTCCCGGCAGCCACGTGGCCACGTAGTGCGCGACCTGCGGCAGATCGATGACATGGCTGCCGCGGACGCCGAGCTCTCGGGCGAAGACGACGAGGAGGGCCACGCACCAGGCGACCGTGATCGTGACGACGAGTGCGACGCGACCCGAGCCGATCCGCCCGTCGTCCCCGGTCCCAAGCCGAAGCCGTCGGGCGAGACCGACCAGGCTGGGACGATCGTCCAGATGCGACCCCGCGATCGCCGCGAGGGCCAGGCCGAGCACGACGATCGAGATCGGCAGGAGCGTCCAGGCCGGCGTGCCGAGGCGGTAGACGGTTCCGGACAGCCGCGCCACGAGCAGGAACCACCACGAAAGGCCGATCGCGGCGGCGAGGACCGTCCAGCCGGCGGTCTTCGCGATAGCCCGCCATGGGCGGCCCCACAGGATCGCCGCCAGGAACGGGACGGGGAACAGCGGGAGCGCGATCTCCTTGACCTCGAACGCCAGCGCGAACAGCGCCCCGGTCGCGATGGCCCACCGGATTCGTCCGTCACGAGCCGCTCGGAAGCCGACCAGCAGGTAGGCCAGGACCAGGAACGCAGCAGGAACGTCGAGGCGAGCCGTACGCGTGAGGTCGTGCAGGTACGTGATCGCGATCGTGGCGGCAGCGGCGAGGCCGCCGACCACGGGCCGGATCCGCCACCCCAGCGCGCCGGCCAGGACCACGAGGCCGATCCCGGCCAGCGCGTCCAGGACGTGCCCGAGGTCGAGCGGGTTGATCCCGAACAGGGCCGACGGGCCGACGAGGAATGCCGACCAGACCGGGGCGTGAGAGAGGAAATAGCCGCCGAACGGCGTCCGCGGTCCGAGCCCGTCGAGGAGGTTGTAGCCGATGCCGATGTATTTCGCCTCGTCGAACGAGATGAAGAACGACGGGACGACGACGAGGAGGAGCCCGAAGATCGCGGCTGCGATCCCGATGGCGATCAGGGCCACGCGCCGATCATCCGGCGCTCGGTGGGTCGTTGGATCGGCAGCTGGGGCGGCGATGCGAGATGCGCGCCCGGGCGTCACGCCGCGATCCTCGCACATCGCCGCCGAAGGCCCTAGAAAGCGATCGCTTCAACGTCCCCGGACGCACGAAAATGCCCGAAGGAACCGCCGATCACTAGATGCTCCAGTCAATACAAGTACCAACCGGATCACGTAGATGTTCGAGGCCCCTTCGGGCAAGACCAACAGTACGCGAGCGGCATGGCTGCGGGAAGGGGCTTATCCACGAACTTCCGAGACGCGTGGCCCGTTTCTGGCGGGTTGTCCACATCGTTCCCACGCCCGTCGCGCCAGGCGCGCCGAACGCCGCGGTAACGGCTGGGGCGCACGATGCGTCATCGAGCGAACGACAACGACCCGCTCCCGCCATCAGCTCCTGGAGCCCACCCCATGCGCCCTCGTCCCCTCCGCAGCGCCGCCACGCTGCTCATCGCCCTCGCGGCCGTCGCGTGCGGCCCGTCCGCTGCGGCGACCCGCGTCGCCACGCCCCACGTGACGACGTTCGCAGAGTACCGGACCGCGGTCTGTGCGTCGTGGGAGGCGCTGTTCGCGGCGGTCGGCAACCCGGACACCGGATCGGGCTCCGTCCTGAGCAAGTCCCTCGACCAGGCAGTCGCCGCGCACGACGCAGCCACCGCCGAGCGCCTGGCGACCGAGACCCTGAGCCAGCTCGAGACCGGCCGCCAGCAGGCATCGATCGCGGGTCAATGGGCGTCGGCCGGCCCGATGATGAGCGAGATGGACCGGCTCTTCGTCGCCTTCGAGATGGAGACTGCGGCGAAGCGCGCCGCGGCCGCCCAGCCGGCCGGTGCCGTCGACGTCGGTGCGGCGTTCGAGCAGGCGGGCGGGCCCGCGGCCTGGAAGGCGATGTTCGCGGCCGCCGCGGGTGTGGCCCGGCCGTCCGGGGCGCCGGCCGAGTCCTGCGCGAGCGTTCCGGTCGTGCCCTGACCGGGCACACCAACGGTCGTCCGGCGCCGGGCGCAACAAAACGCCCAAAGGAACCTCGGGTCCGTAGCCTCCACCACCTGTGCAAGCACCTGCGGCGTCGCTTTCGATCTCGTGGCCCCTTCGGGCAAGACCAACAGTACGGCCCGCGGCACGCCGCTGGCTAGACGGGTTATCCACGAGTTTCGAAGTTCGAGGGGCGATTCCAAGCACGTTGTCCACCGACTTCCCACGTTCGTGCACGAATCCAGGTTGATTCGCCCTCGCGCCGGTCAGTCCTCCATCTCGAGCGGCCAGGTGCGGCCGCCGGGAAGCGCCGGAAGGCCGTCGGAGTCGAGCTCGATCGCGACGTCCGACGCCTCGAACGTCTGCCGCTCGAGGCCAAGGTCGAGGCCGATCGCGACACCCGCCGCGCGACCCGTGTGCGCGCCCAGGTCGACCGGCCTGGCCGCGGCGCGGGCGATGGCCGAGCCTTCGACGAGGATGATGTCGCCCGAGGCCCACGGGACGGCCACGATGTGCCGTACGCCGTCGGCCGTCACCGCATTGCCATGGAGGCTTCCATCACCCTCGGGATGCAAGGTGAGGAGCCCGGCCGCGGTGGAGAGCTCGAGATGGCTGAACCGGCCCTCAGGATCCAGCTCGAGGAGGAGTGAGCTCACCACCGATCCATCGCGGGTCCGGACCTCCCGCCAGCGCGAACCGCGCGAACCCTCGGCCATCGTCCACGTGATGACCGAGCCGTCGGCGGCAGACGCGTGACCGGCCCGTCGGACCCGGGGCCGCCGGTCGCTCATCGTCCTCTCGGACCCGTCCCGTTCGAGCCGTCTTCGGAAAGCGAGAGCTGCCAGCGCTCGGCCACGGATGTCAGCTCGCCCTCGAGGGCTGGCGCGACCCGGCCGTGGACGCGCACGTCGCGCTCGCCGTAGTCGAGCTCGACCGTCCCGCGCTCACGGATCCGGGCGAGCAGCTCGCCCGCGGCGTACGGGACGTGGACGTCGACCTCGACCCAGAGCGAGGCGAGCAGCGCCGCGATCTCCCCACGCAACGTGTCGAGCCCGAAACCCGTGAGGGCGCTCACGAGGACCGATCCGGCGACCGCCGGCGCGGGCGCTCCCCCGTCGCGGGCCGCGGTCTCGACCAGGTCGGCCTTGTTGAACGTCACCAGGCGCGGCTTGTCGCCGGCGCCGAGCTCGTCGAGCACCGTCTGGACGGTCGCCCGGTGCTCGCGCAGGTGCGGATCGGACGCGTCGACGACCTCGATCAGGACGTCGGCCCGGTTGACCTCCTCGAGCGTCGCCCGGAACGCGTCGACAAGCTGGTGCGGCAGCTTGTGGATGAAGCCGACGGTATCGGTGACGATCGCCGTCTGGCCATCGCCGAGCTTCACCTGGCGCGACGTCGGATCGAGCGTGGCGAACAGCATGTCCTCGGCTCGGGCGACCTCGCTGCCGACGAGGGCATTGAGCAGGGTCGACTTTCCCGCGTTCGTGTAGCCGACGATGCCCACCGTCGCCATCATCCGCCGGTCGCGGCCACGGGCCGCGGTCGCCCGTTGCTGCCGGACCTGCTCGACCCGCTCCTTCATCTTCGAGATCCGGGTCCGGATCAGCCGTCGGTCGGTCTCGAGCTGGCTCTCGCCGGGTCCCCGTGTGCCGATCCCACCGCCGGTGCGGCTCAGGTGCGTCCAGAGGCGGGTCAGCCGTGGCAGCTGGTACTCCAGCTGGGCGAGCTCGACCTGGAGGCGCCCCTCGTGGGTCTGGGCGTGGAGGGCGAAGATGTCGAGGATCAGCCGGCTGCGATCGATCACCTTGACGTTGAGCAGGCTCTCGAGCGCCTTCTGCTGGCCGGGCGACAGCTCGTCGTCGGTGACGAGGACGTCGAAGCCGGTCTCGCTCCGGGCCTGGGAGAGCTCCTCGGCCTTGCCCTTGCCGACGTACCAGTTCGGGTCGACGTGGCGGCGGTTCTGCCACTCGGCCCCGACGACCTCCGCGCCCGCCGTCGTCGCCAGGTTGGCCAGCTCGGACAGTGACTCCTCGGCCGTCCAGCCGGCGTCGTCGCCGGTGTCGACGGCGAGCAGGAACGCCTTCTCGACGGGCGGCGTGAGATCGATCGGGGTGGAACGGGAGCTGGAACGGGACGAAGGTCGGGGCACGGGCGAAGGATACCCGCCCGGTCCGACCCATCCGGTTCCGCAAGCGGCGGGCACGGAACGGCGGGAGGGTCCGTCGCCGTGACTTCGGCTGAGGAACCCTCCCGCGGTCGTTGCCGCAGCTCCCTACTGCACCGTGAGCGTCCCGGTCATGTTCGGGTGCACGTCGCAGAGGAACATGTACGTGCCGGCTGGGAGCGGCGGCACCTGGTAGGACACCTTCGCGGGGCCGGTGATGATCTGGCCCTTGAACACGCTGGCGCCGCTGGCGTCCTTGATCTCGACGTTGTGCGGGATGCCCGCGTCGTTGTTGTCGAACTCGAGCACGAACGCCTGGCCGGCCGCCGCCGCCAGATGGTCGGTGTCGAAGGCGATGTTCTGAGCGGAGATGTGGAGGGTCGCGCCCGTCGTTGCGGGGCTGCCGCCTGCGACCGGTGCGGCCGACGCCGGCGCGGAAGCTGGCGGAACGTTCGAGACGGCGGGTCCGCCCGCGGACGGGCTCACGTCCATGCCCGGCATCGTCGATGCCGACGGCGCCGGGGGCGCGTAGGTGAACCCCGGCGCGCTCGCTGCGCTGGAGCACGCAGCGACGATGATCGCGAGTGCTGTCGCGCCAATCATCAGGCCGAGCCGTGCGGTGCGGGGCCCGGAATGCCGGCTCGAGAAGGCCGGCAGTCCCGGCTGGACGTTCTTCGTCACGGTCAGTCCTCCCCGCGGTCCGGGCCGGCATGGCCGAGACCGGTGTCGCGAAGGACGAATTGCGCGACGTCGCGTCCGAGTTGCAAGCCCGCGACGTGATCGAGCCGCGTGTGCTGCCCCGCGAAGATGCGACTCAGGCCCGCCTCGTTCGCCACGTCGGAATAGGTGGCGAACGTCCTGACGACCCCGGGCATTGCGGGGGAGCTGACGCGGATCTCGTCGCGGTTGCCGTAGAAGGCCGCGAGCACATCCGCACCAGCCGCGCTGATCGTGCTGTGGGCGCCCGGGTACGACGGGTCTGGGGCCGTGACCGCGAGCGGCGTCCAGGCCGGATCGCCGATCGTCGCGGGATTGCCATCGGTGTCGGCGAGGCGGATGGCCGTGATCGGTCGCCACAGCTGGTAGTGGTATTTCGCGTCGTACATCGCGATGGCGCTGTCCGCGAACGTGAGATTCAGCGCCGCGAACAGGGCCGCGGTCTGCTCGAGGTTCGAGTGATGGGCCTCGGCGGCCCCCTCGGCGATCGAGTTCCAGGTGTTCCAGATCGGGGGCGCCCAGAACCTGCCGATCAGGGTCTCGTCGGGCGTCCGGGTGGTGCTGCTGTCCTGGCCGAGGCTCTTGACCTCATTCAGGGCTCCTGCGTACGAGGCGCTCGTGAGAGCCGGCGGCGGGGCTGGTCGGAACTGGGCGCCGCTCTGGAGCACGAACGGCATCACTCGACCCCACGCGCTGAAGACCGGCGGGGCGAAGTTCGGCGGCGTCGGTCGGTAGTCGCCCGGCAGGCTGCCTGCCACGAACGGCGACGGGACCGCGCCAGAGCCGTCATCGGCCCGGGCGGCCAGCAGGAGCGAGGCGACCTTGTTGCCGACCTCGACCCCCTGGCTCTTCGCTCGTCCGTCCGGGATCAGCGCGAGCTGGTCATTGAGGAGCTGTGCGAGCGTCGGCTTCATCGCCGGATAGAGCGCAGCGAGCGTGGCGTTGCCGGCTGCGGCGGCCGCGGCATCCGGCCGTGCTCCATCGGGCGCGTCAACGGCGAACAGGTACGGGCGGCTGTTCCGGGTGATCGAAACCACCGCGTCGTAGATCGCCGCATGAAGCAGGGCATAACTGCGGGTCTGGTGGATCGTCGCCGGCTGCGCGCCGGGGGTCTGAACGATGTCGAGTAGCTCGTGGTTCCAGGCGACGACAATGGCGGCGCCCTGAAACCCGCGACCCCCCTGCTGGCTGCCGGCTGGGCGATCGTCGCTGGCGTGAGCGGCCTGCGCGACTCCCGCCGAGCCGACGGTCAGGACGCCGACGACAAGCGTCGTCAGCACCCGCGTGGACGTGATCATGGTCGTGTTCTCCTTCGGTGAGGGACGTTCCTGTTCGGGGGTCCGGGGGCGTCGTGCCGACGCTTCAGCGGTTCGCATGCACGACGGCGGGATGCGATCTCCGGCGGAGGACGGCGAAGCGTCCGAACTCCAACCAGGCGACCGACAGACCCAGCGGGACGATCAGCAGCTCGACGGGAATGGCGCTGGTGAAGGCACGGCCGGGCATGACCGTCGGCAAGGTGCCGTCGGTCAGCAGGAAGATCGAGAAGCTCAGCCCCGCGGCGGCGATGCCGGCCAGGCCCGCGACGAATGCCACCCCGGCCTCATAGCCGTGCGCGGCACCCAGTCGTCCACGGAGGCGCCGCCGCCAGATCTCGAGCGCGCCGATCAACAGGACCGGGCCGAGGATCAGCTCGCTGACCTTGATCAGCGTCGCGACGGCGTCCGCATTCGGAAGCACCACGGCCTGGACGAGCAGCGCCAGCGGGCCACCGCTCGACCCGGGACTGGAGCTGACAAAGGAAGAGAAGTTCGCGACGTAGTGCGGGTCGGCGAGCTTGTTCAGGCCCGCCAGGGAGAACTCGATCCCCAGCGACGCCTGGACCACGGCACTCGCGGCGAGCGCGACGTTGCCGCTTGCTGGCAGCGGCCTCCCGGCGATGACCGCCAGGGCCGGCCCCGCAGCCCGATCGGACGAGGGAGCCGGAGACTCGCTGATCATCGAACCGACCCACGCCGCGGCGTGACCGGCGTGACGCGGACCCGTGCCGGTGCCAACGGCGGGATCCGCGGTCCGAGCGTTCGGTCGATCAGGAGCGCGCTCCTCGGCGATGCGAGGATCACGCCCAGCGTCACGGCCGACGAGAGTCGGTCGAGCCTCCGCCACGTCAGGCGAATGCCACGTTCGCTCGCGGTCCCGGGAACGTCCGCGACTCGTCGCGGACGGGATTGGACCGAGAGCGCGGTCGGCGTTGGCGATGCCGCGGCGGAGGTCGTGAAGAGCGGGGGTCGTCCGATGTCATTCATGGCCATCAGGCTGCCGGGCGGGTGGCTCGGCGTCGTCAGCCCACGGGCGGCATTTCGGCTACCCCAATGGGCGCACGCCGACCCGTCGGCGTTGCACGGTTCGGCAGCGCGTCGCGTGTGGCGCGGACGCTGCATGACTCCGACCGCGCTCCAGGGAGTAGTCGCGAATACATCCGCAGGCCGACGACAGCACGTTCTTGGAGTCATAACGTCTCAACGGATGGGATCCCACCGAATGTCTCGCATGTCCCCTGTCGCGCTCGTGGAAGCGGGCTTGCCGGTCCTGGTCGCGGCCGGTTTCGTCGTCGGGTCGGCGCTCCTCGCCAGTGCCTCGACGCTCGATCCCATCGGATACGGCCTGCTGGTCGCCGGCGCGGCCGCCCTCCTGGTGCGCCGAACGCACCCGGTTGCGGCCCTGGCGGGCACGGTCATCCCGGCGTTCGCCTACGACGTCCTCAACTTCCCGGGCGGGCTCTGCACGATCGCGGTCGGGGTCGCGCTCTTCTCGGTCGCGGATGCCGGGCATCGGCGCGCCGGGGTCGGAGCGATCCTCGCGGTCGTCGGGGGATTCCTGGCGATCGGCATCCTCTTGGGACGAGGCCACGTGATCGACCTGATCACCGCGCTCTGGTTCGCGGGGTGGCTCGTCGCCAGCCTGATCCTCGGAGAGACCACACGCGGCCGTCGGGCCTATCTCGAGGAAGTCGAGCAGCGAGCGCAGGAGGCAGAGCGGGGCCGCGAGGATGAGGCGCGGCGGAGGGCCAGCGAGGAGCGCATCCGAATCGCGCGCGAACTCCACGACGTCCTGGCCCACCGGATCTCGATGATCAGTGTCCAGTCCGGCGTCGGTGCCCACCTCCTGGATCGTGATCCGGACCAGGCACGGCGCGCCCTGATCGCCGTCAATCAGGCCAGCAAGGAAGCCCTGCAGGAGCTCCGGGCGACGCTCGGCCTCCTGCGGCAGGTTGACGGGCCCGAGTCGCGATCACCGGCACCCGGGCTCGCCCAGCTCGAGCGGATCGTGGCGAGCACGACCGCGGCGGGCGTCGACGTCCGGCTCGAGGTCAGCGGTCAGCCTCGCGACCTCCCGACCGGTGTCGACCTCGCGGCCTACCGGATCATCCAGGAGTCGCTGACGAACGTGATCCGCCATGCGCGAGCGGCGACAGCTCGGATCGCGATCGCCTATCAACGCTCGGACGTGGTGATCCAGATCGACGATGACGGGCACGGGCTCGACGTCCAGGGACCGCCGGCGGGCGGTGGCAACGGCCTGCTCGGGATGCGCGAGCGCACCACCGCCCTTGGCGGCGATCTCGAGGCGGGGCCAAACGCAGCCGGCGGCTTCCGCGTGCGGGCACGATTGCCTCTCGAAGGAAGAACGTGATCCGGGTCCTGATCGCCGACGACCAGGCCCTCGTCCGAGCGGGCTTCCGAGCGCTCCTCGATGCCGAGGAGGACATCGAGGTGATCGCCGAGGCAGCGGACGGCCTGGCCGCCGTGACGCTCGCCGTGGAACAGGTTCCGGACGTGGTGTTGATGGACGTCCGGATGCCGGAGCTCGACGGGATCGAGGCGACACGTCGCATCGGCGCCGACCCCCGGCTGGGCGACGTCCGGATCGTGATCCTCACGACGTACGAGACCGACGAGTACGTCTTCGAGGGACTCCGCGCCGGGGCCAGCGGCTTCCTCGTCAAGGACACGTCACCGACCGAGTTGCTCCGGGCGGTCCGGGTCGTCGCGGACGGCGATGCCCTCCTGGCTCCGAGCGTGACGCGGCGCCTGATCGCCGACGTCGTCGCGCGGGCGCCGCGACCGGAACGCGCTGCCGGGATCGGAGAGCTGACGCCGCGCGAGCGGGAGATCCTCGGGCTCGTCGGCTCGGCGATGTCCAACGACGAGATCGCGGACCGTCTCACGATCAGCAAGGCGACGGCGAAGACGCATGTCAGCCGGATCATGGGAAAGTTGGAAGCGCGCGACCGCGCCCAGCTGGTGGTGTTCGCCTACGAGTCCGGGCTGGTCACGCCCAGCCAGATGACGGGCTGATCGCCGCGGCCGAGGCCTGTCTCGTGTCGGGTGAAACGCGCGGCTCGACGAGCCCTTCGACGCGTGCTCAGACGGATCGGTCCAGACTGCTGGGAGCAGCTGGAGGAACCCATGTCCGATCCCCGATCCGTACCAGACGATCGCCCGAACGTGGGCTCCACGCCATTCGAGGACGAGCTGCGGGCGATCGAGGGAGAGGAGCCGGCCGATGAGCAGGACGGCGCCCTCGAACTCGACGAGGTCGCAACCCCACCCGAGCCGACCGCGGGCGAGCTCGACTACGGAACCGGCGTCACCGCCGACCCGGCGGCCTGGGACGAGCGGGCTGGATCGGGCGACGTCGTCTCGCTCGATGCCCTTGTCGACGACGACCTGCGCGAGGGCGAGACGGACAACCCGCTGATCGCGATCGAAGAGGGCATGACGTATGTCGCTCCGAGCGATCCACCCGTGGTCCCGAGTGACGATCCGGAAGGCGTCGACATTCCCGGCAGCGCGGACACAGACGGCGCCGAGTCCGACATCAATGCCCGCATCCGGGAAGCGATCCGCGCCGATGGAGCAACCAGCGCCCTCGCAGATCGCATCGAGATCGCGGTCATCGGCTCGACGGTCATCCTCCGGGGCTTCGTCGACGATCTGACCGACGGCGACGACCTGGTCGCCGCGGTCGAGCAGGTCGAGGGGATCGACGAGGTCCGCGACGAGACCGAGGTCGCGGGGCTGGGCTGAGCGTCAGGCGAGACGGCTCTCGAGGAGCCGCCGGGCGGTGGCCAGGGCGGTCTCCTCCGGCGAGCCGGCCGCATCGAGCCATTCGACGTCCGGCTCGGCCCGGAACCACGTGCCCTGCCGCTTGGCGAACGCCGCGTTCCGTCGGGCGTCCTCCTCGATCGCCTCGTCGCGGCTCCGGCGTGCATCGAGCACGCTCCAGGCTTCGCGGTAGCCGATCGCGGAGAAGGCAGGTAGGGCCGGGTCGTATCGCTCCCGAAGCGCCTTCGCCTCGTCGATCAGCCCGGCGTCGAACTGGGCCCGGGCCCGGGTCGCGATCCAGGCGCGATGCGTCGCCCGATCGAGGGTGAGGCCGATCCAGGCGACGGGACCGTCGTAGCCGCGCGGACGCGGCGGCGGCGCATCGCCCTCGAGCTCGGCGATCTCGAGGGCCCGAACGACCCGCCTCGGGTTGTGCGTATCGACGCGTGCCGCGCGGCCGGGGGCCAGTTCCAGGAGCCTCGCCACGAGCAGGTCGAGGCCCTCGGTCGCAAGCTCCTGTTCGAGTCGCGTGCGGAGGGCGGGGTCGGCCGGCAGCGCCGTCGTATCGATCCCCCGGGCGACGGCCCGCAGGTACAGGCCGGTCCCGCCGACGAGGATCGCGAGACCGCCCCGGGTGCCGACGCCCGCGAGTGCCCTGGTTGCGTGGTCCACGAAGTCGGCCAGGCTGAACGGGGCGTCCGGGTCGACCAGGTCCAGGCCGTGATGCGGGATGCCCTTGCGCTCCTCCACGGTCGCCTTGGCCGTGCCGATGTCGAGCCCGCGATAGACCTGTCGCGAATCGGCCGAGATGATCTCGGTCGGGATGCCCTCGTCGATGAGGTGCCCGGCGACGCGGATCGCGAGTCCGGTCTTGCCGGTCGCCGTCGCGCCGGCGATGACCAGCAGGGGCGGGGTCGGCGTCACTCCCCGATGACGGCGCCACGCAGCGCGTATGGGCCCGCATGTTCGATCCGGGCGGCGACGAGCCGGCCGACGAGCTCCGGGCCACCCGCGAGATGCACCAGCTTGTTCTGGCGACTCCGGCCGGACACGCGGGAAGCAGGGGGACGCTCCTCCCATTCCCCGCCCGCCTCCTCATGGCCGTGGCTCCGTGGCGGCGTGACGGCGTCGACGAGCACCTCGACCTCGCGACCAAGCCACGCTCGGTTGCGCTCCAGCCCGATCGCTTCTTGCCGAGCGAGCAGCTCGTTCAGGCGGGCCCGCTTGACCTCGGCCGGGACGTCGTCGGCGAGATGCGTGGCCGGGGTGCCGGGGCGCTCGGAGTAGGCGGCCGCGAACACCTGGTCGTAGCGGACCTCGTCGAGCAGGGCGAGGGTCGCGCGGAACTGGGCGTCGGTCTCGCCGCAGAAGCCGACGATCACGTCGGTCGAGATCGCGATCCCCGGCACCGCATCGCGGATCCGGTCGAGCCGCTCCCGGTAGTGCTCGATCGTGTACTGCCGCCCCATCCGCCGGAGGACGGCGTCGTTGCCGGACTGGACGGGCAGGTGGAGATGGGCGCAGATCGACGGGCAGTCGGCCATCGCCGCGATCAGCCGGTCGCTCAGGTCCCAGGGGTGCGACGTCACGAACCGCAACCGCGGGATGGCCGGGACGCCGTCGGCGGTCCGGATCGCGTCGATCGCCCGGATCAACGCCGCGAGGTCGGGCCGTCCATGGAGGTCGAGCCGGCGGCCGGCCCAGCGCTCCGTGTCGACGGCCGCGAAGCGCGCATCCGGAGCCAGGTCGTGCCCGTACGAGTTCACGTTCTGGCCGAGGAGCGTGACCTCGCGATAGCCGGCCGCGGCCAGGCTTCGAGCCTCGTCGACGATGTCGTCGAACGGCCGGCTCCGTTCGGGACCGCGGCTGAACGGGACGATGCAGTAGGTGCAGGTCTTGTCGCAGCCGTAGACGATCGGCAGCCAGGCGCTGATCGCCGACTCGCGGGCGACGGCGCCGGCACCCACCGCGGCGGCGCGGGAGCCCGGCAGGTGGTCGGCGGCTCCGACCGTCGTTCGCCCCACAACGGTCGTGGCCGCGCTCGCGAGCCCGATCGCCCCCTGCGCCGAGGCCAGGCCCAGTCGATCGACGAGCTCGGGCTCCTCGTCGGGCCGGAGGAACAGGTCGACGGCCGGGAAGCGTTTCCGGAGGCCGGTCCGGTCCGGCTCGCGGACCGCGCAGCCCGTCAGCACGACGCGCATGCCCGGGTTCGCCGCCTTCAGGCGGGCGAGGTGGCCCTGGCGGCCGATCACCTTCTGCTCGGCGGCCTCGCGGATCGCGCAGGTGTTGATCACGACCAGGTCGGCGGCTTCCATCGAGGGCGCCTCGGCACAACCGACCGCCAGGAGGCGCCCGGCCATCTCCTCCGAGTCGGACCGGTTCATCTGGCAGCCGAGCGTCCAGACGTGGAACGCTGGCAGGGCAGGAGCGTCGGGCCGGTACTCGGCGAAACGCGGATCGATGGCGTCGTGGGGTCGCGCGGGCACGACAACGGACGGGCCGATGAGGTCGACGACGGGCAGCATGCGATTGGCGGGGTGGAGGCGGTCGATCATCGAGGACATGGTACGGCCCGAACGAGGAGAAGCCTCAGGCGGCTAGGTCGACTTCCAGTGGAGCCCGCCGAGCAGCCCGATGAGGTGATCGAGCGCTGTCAGCTCCGTCCCATGAGCCGCGTCGATGAAGCATGCAAGTCCGAAGCCGCCCTTGACGATCGTGACTTGGGCACGTGTCTGATCGGCCAGGCAATGCTGGACGAAGGCAATGGCCGGAACGCCGCCAATCGTGATGTCTCGGCGGTTCGTGGGAGCTCCGCAGCCATGAAATCGCGAGCCATTCTCGGCGTGAAGCTTGAAGAAGGCTTCGAGACCCGTCGGAGCCGGGGCCCCGAACATGAACAGGCCGCCCTCGGTGAGGCCCACCCGGTCGATCACCGGGCTGCCTCCGAGCATGTTGATCGGCGCCGCACCGTCCCAGAGCTGAGTGGCAGGAACCCATGCCCGCGTCAGGGAGCGCGGCGGCACGGTCAGCGAGTACGGATAGACGATCGACTCGAGCGTCACCGGTCCCTCGCTCGGCGACACAGTCGGCGCAATCGACGGCGATGGGGAGATGACGGGAGCGGACGACGGCGTGGCGGTCGGGTGAGCGGCCGCCGGCGAGGCAGCCGGTGCCGTCGCACAGGCGCCAACGATGCCGGCGATGGCGATCAGCGAGCCGAACGCTCGCACGCGACTGTGCATGGTGCCTGGATTATCGCCCCGGCGGCGCGTGGCGATGGTAGCGCCGCGCGGACAGCGCGCTCAGTGGACGGGGATCCTGGCCGTGAGGGTCGTCGCCACCTCGTTGGGGACGTGCAGCGCCGCGTGCGCTTCGGCGTAGCTCGTCGTGTCGCCGTGATAGTCCGTGCCGCCGGTCGCGATGAACCCCAGGTGACTCGCCACAGTGCCAACCATCGTGACCGTCTCCGATCGGAACGAGATGTAGAAGACCTCGAGGCCGGCGAGGCCGATGGCCTTGAGCTCGCGCAGGAGCGGTACCTGGCGTGGAGCCTCCGAGAAGTGGGCCAGCACCGGCACGCCGCCGGCGCGCACGATCGCTTCGATCGCGTCCCGCGGACCCATGCCCTCGCGCTGGACGAACGCCGGCCGGCCCCAGCCGATCAGCCGCTGGAATGCGTCCTCGACGCTGCTTGCGTGGCCGGCGGCGATCAACGCCCGACCGATCGTCGGCCGGCCGAGGGCGTCGTCACGGCTCAGGTCGACGTGGGCGATCTGGTCGTCGATCCCGAGGCCGAGCTCCCGCAGCCGCGCGACGGTTCGCTCGAACCGGACCCGGCGAGCCGCCCGCTGGATCGCGATTGCCGCCTCGAAGGCGTCGTCGAGCGGGTCCATCCCGAAGCCGAGGATATGGAGCTCTCCGTCGGCGAGCGGGATCCCGCGCGACAGGGCATTGATCTCGATCCCAGGGATCAGCTCGATGCCTTCGGGGACCATCCGGCCGGCCACGATCTCGCGGTACGCCGCCAGGTTGTCGTGGTCGGTGATCGCGAGGGTCCGGATCCCCGCCTCGGCCGCAGCCCGGACGAGCTCGACCGGCTGGAGCACCCCATCCGAGCGCAGCGTGTGGGTGTGGAGATCGACGACCGACTCCCCTCCCCCGATCGGAGGCAGCGGATTCGGCCTGGCGTGCCGGCCCCGCGGCCGGGCCGTCGCCACCTAGCCCTCGACGAGTCGGGCGATCCGTTCGATCGCCAGGGCCCGCCCCGTCGCCGGGTCGATGTCGATCTGGGCGGCGTTGAAGATCACCGGGCCGTCGCCGACCTCGAAGCGGGTCGGGAGGGCGTTGATGAAGCGGGGCAGGACGGTCTTCGGGTCGAAGCCGATCACGCTCCAGATCGGGCCGGTCATCCCGAGATCCGTCTGGTAGGCCGTGCCTCCGGGCAGGATCCGCTCGTCGCCGGTCACGACGTGCGTGTGCGTCCCGACGACGGCGCTGACGCGGCCGTCGAGGTGCAGCCCGAGCGCGTTCTTCTCCGAGGTCAGCTCGCAGTGGAAGTCGACGACCCGGACCGGCGGCAAGGGCTCGGAGGCCTCGTCGAGGAGCGTGTCGGCGTCGGTGAACGGGTTCTCGATCGGCTGCATGTACGTCCGGCCCTGGAGGTTGATCACCGCGAGGTCGGTCCCGTCCAACGCCTGGTAGACACCCCAGCCGCGGCCGGGCACGCCGTTCGACCCGTAGTTGTGGGGCCGCAGCAGCCGATCGCTCGCATCGAGGAACGGGTAAATCTCGCGCTTGTCCCAGATGTGGTTGCCCGACGTGATCACGTCGACCCCGGCGGCGAACAGGGATTCGGCGGTCGACGGGGTGAGGCCCATCCCACCGGCGACGTTCTCGCCGTTGGCCGTCACGAAGTCGAGGCCCCGCTCCTCGCGGAGGGCCGGCAGCAGCTGCTCGACGGCGACGCGACCGGGCTTCCCGATCAGGTCGCCGATCATCAGGATTCGGCAGGCGCCCGGCGGTCGCGGGGCGTTGCCGTTGGTCGGGTTGCCGGGACGCGTGCGCCCGATCGGCGGCGTCGTGCTCGGGTTCGCAGGATCGCTGTCAGACACTCGCGGACGATACCCGACGCGCGTGGCCGCCGCAGTCGATCGGGGCGTGTCGTCAACGATGTGCGACCCGGGGCGGGGTCCTGGGTCCGCCGGGACGATCGTCCTACGTGCATTGCCCTAGTTGCTCCGCGCACCACCACCGTCCCACAATGCGCTTCCGCCGTTGCGGACACCGCCGGACAGCATCGATCATCCCCAGTCTGGTGATGGAGCCCGTCACGCTCCGACCGTCCACCGGGCTACGTGCACTCATTGGGCCGCGTCCTCGTCTTGAGGACGCGGCTCAATCGTTGTCCGTCGCAGGAGCCGCGTCAGTGGCGACGTGAGCGCCAGAAGGACCGGTGAGCCTCTGGATCCGTTCGGTAGATGCGGATCATCCAGGCCAGACCGACCACATAGGCAAAGATCCCCGCGCCGACGGTGATCGCCCCAAGCGGCCCGGGGTCCCCCACGCCCATGGGGCCGATCCCCGGTTGCGGCATCGGTAGGACGGCGACCATCGGCACGGCGAGAAGGATCGCGCTCATGATCATCACCCGCGCCATCCGTCGCCTCCGGAGGCCACGTCCGGTCATCCCTGTGGGCACCGATTCGGAAGGGCGCGGTTCAGCCATACGAAGCTACTTGGCGTACTCGACCGCGCGCGTCTCCCGGATCACCGTGACCTTGATCTGGCCCGGGTAGGTCAGCTGCTCCTCGATCTTGCGGACGATGTCGCGGGCGAGACGCGTTGCGGTGAGGTCGTCGATCTCGTCGGGTCGGACGAGGATCCGGACCTCACGGCCGGCCTGCACGGCGAAGGACCGCTCGACGCCCTGGAAGCTGTCGGCGATCGCCTGGAGATCCTCGAGGCGCTTCACGTAGGCGTCCATCGTCTCGCCCCGGGCGCCCGGTCGTGAGGCGCTGATCGCATCGGCGATCTGCACGATCGGCGACTCGAGGCAGGTGTACTCGACCTCCTGGTGGTGGGCGGCGATCCCGTTCACGACCTTCGGCGAGAGGTTGTTGCGCTGGGCGATCTGGGCACCGATCGCGGCGTGCGGGCCCTCGATCTCATGGTCGACGGCCTTGCCGATGTCGTGGAGCAGGCCGCCGGTCTTCGCGATCTGGACGTCGGCCCCGATCTCCGCGGCGATGACCGCCGCCAAGCGGCTGGTCTCGACGACGTGGTTCAGGACGTTCTGGCCGTACGACGTCCGGTATTTCAGCCGGCCGAGAAGCTTGATCAGCTCGGGCGGCAGACCCGGCACGCCAGCCTCGTACGCCGCGGTCTCGCCGGCCTGGCGGATGATCAGGTCGACCTCGGCTCGCGCCTTCGCGACGACCTCCTCGATCCGGCCGGGGTGGATCCGGCCGTCGCCGATGAGCTTCGTCAACGCAACGCGGGCGACCTCGCGGCGGACCGGGTCGAAGCCCGAGAGGACAACCGACTCCGGGGTGTCGTCGATGATCAGGTCGACCCCGGTGGCCTGCTCGAGGGCCCGGATATTCCGCCCCTCGCGGCCGATGATCCGGCCCTTCATCTCGTCGTTCGGGAGATGGACGACGGTGACGGTGTGCTCCGCGGTGTGATCAGCCGCCACCCGCTGGATCGCCGTGACGACGA
>Ga0070697_100001333_pt1 | contig 18648 bp, 10 predicted proteins | sample KBSK1501metaG_FD_65475 | JGI IMG/M metagenome (GOLD analysis project Ga0070697, IMG submission 65475) | Corn, switchgrass and miscanthus rhizosphere microbial communities from Kellogg Biological Station, Michigan, USA - KBS K1-50-1 metaG | ecosystem: Host-associated > Plants > Roots >... | reverse complement strand
GATCCCTTCAACCGCAATCGTGCCAAGGGCGACAAGCCTGTTATCGGGCAAAGCATTTTTTTCAACTTCACCGGAACCAGCGTGACTGCCGTGGACATTCGGCGGTTGTTCGTGCCCAGTGGCGTTTCCGCCGAGCAGCCAGGGTCACAGGAATTCTTCGGAAAGAGCGGACAGGCTTTTATCGCTCAGACCTTCCGGCTTTCATTCGACCTATTCAAGGGCGACACCAGTTTCAAACCGGTTGACTGGCGGATCAGGCTAACGCCAGCCTTCAACGTGAACCAGCTCTGGACGCGCGAGCGCGGCATCGTCAACATCGACGTGCGCAGGGGCACTGACCGCTTCGACTATCAACTGGGAGTGCAGGAGGCCTTCGTCGAGAAAAAGCTGGCGGATCTTAGCGCCAACTACGACTTCATCTCCCTGCGAGTAGGCGTCCAGCAGTTCGCCAGCGACTTTCGCGGGCTGTTGTTCACGCAAGAGCAGCCAGCCGCCCGGCTGTTTGGGAACCTGCGCTCCAATCGCCTGCAGTACAACGCCGCCTACTTCTGGTTTCTAGAGAAAGATACCAACAGCGGCTTGAACAGTTTGCGAAATCGCCATCAGCAAGTGGCCATTGCGAACTTCTACGTGCAGGACTTTCTGACCAAGGGGTACACCGCGCAGGTCAGCTACCACTACAACAAAGACGATGCCAGCATTCACTTCGACGAAAACGGATTTCTGGTGCGTCCGGCACCGATCGGCGCAGTGAAGCCGCACGACATTCGCGCCCATTACATCGGCTGGACTGGAAACGGGCACATCGGCAGGTTCAACCTCAGCCACGCTGCCTATCAGGCGCTGGGGTTCGACGAACTCAATCCCATTGCCGGCCGCCGCACCGATATCAACGCACAAATGGGCGCGCTTGAAGTTTCGATGGACAAAGACTGGCTGCGCTTCAAGGGATCGGCATTTTTCGCCTCGGGCGACTCCCAACCGCGAGACCGCATTGCGCGCGGCTTCGACGCCATCAGCGAAGCCCAAACGTTCGCCGGCGGCATATTCAGCTTCTTCAACCGCGAAGGCATCCGCCTCACCGGAACCGGCGTGGGCTTAGTTGCGCCCGATAGTTTTCTCCCCAACCTGCGCTCCAGCAAGGACGAGGGCCAAGCCAACTTCGTCAATCCGGGGCTGTTTTTGGTGAACGCCGGAATCGATATCGACGTTACTCCCAAGATTCGCGCCATCTTGAACGCAAATTACATGCGCTTCCATCACACCAGCCCGCTGGAGCTGCTGCTGTTCCAGTCGCGCATTGATAACGCTATCGGTGTGGATTACAGCCTGGGCATGATCTATCGGCCGCCGCTCTCCGAAAACATGGTGATCACTGCCGGCGTGACCGCGCTCACCCCGGGGCAGGGCTTGAGGCAAATTTACACCGGCAAGACGCTGGTCTCAGGATTTTCGACAGTGAAGTTTCAGTTCTGAGTGGTGAGAGTTTGACCTCTCTTGGGTGAATCGACGGCCATGTGAGTCGCGAGTCCGACAGAAAGCCGGTGGAAGAGCAGGGCGCCCGGCATTTTGGCTTTAGCCAGGGAAAACTTTCAAGCCGCGGCTGAAGCCGCATCTTCTCAGGCCTAGAAACGCGGGTCTGGAAGCCCCGCTCTTCCACCCCTACTTCGCAGCACTAATAGTCTGCGTCCTCGCTCAGCACGGCGAAGGGCGTAGGTGGTCAACAACCTGGCACACTCTTCTGTTGCTGCGCTGTGAGCCTGCACATATAATCGCGCACACTTCCCGCGCAAACATGTCTTCGCCATACGCTGTGGTTCTTCGCGCCGCTGTGAAGAGTTGCCGATAGCGAATGCGCGTCCCTGGAGAAGACCCGTTGCGATGGCCGGTCGCGCTGCTGATACTTCTCTGCCTTTGCAGTTTTTCCCTGACACGCGCCCAAAAAGCCAGTGGTGATCCAGGATCCTCGGGAGTGCTACTGACGCAGTCGCCGCAGCAGGCCGACAGCCAGAGCCAGGGATGCATCTCATGCCATACCGCGATCGATAGCGCCAGCATGCACCCCACAGGCACAGTGCAGTTGGGCTGCGCCGATTGCCACGGCGGAAATGCTGGGGTGGTGTTCCTCTCAGGCACCGCGCGTGACTCTGCCGCCTACGATGATGCCAAGAAGCGTGCGCACGTGCAGCCCCGGCATGCGGAAAATGCTCGCTCGGCCGCCAATCCGATGCGCGCCTACACGGCCTGGATGCGAGAGAGCGCCGAGTTCATCCAGTTCGTAAATCCTGGCGACCTCCGAATCGCCGCCAGGACCTGCGGAACTTCGGGCTGTCACATGGCCGAGGTGCAGAAAGTCCCGTCCGGCATGATGACGCACGGGGCCATGCTCTGGGGAGCTGCGCTCTACAACAACGGTTCGTTTCCCTATAAGAATCCACACTTCGGGCAGAGCTACGGAGAAGATGGGCAGCCGCAGCGATTGATTACCTGGCCGCCGCCGACTCCGGAAGAGACGCGCATCAAGGGCGTGCTGCCTTATTTGCAGCCCCTACAGCGGTGGGAAGTTTCGCAGCCCGGAAACGTGCTGCGCTCCTTTGAGCGCGGCGGGAAGAAGCGCGAAGAAATCGGCAATCCCACTCCCGACGAAGATCCCGGCCGGCCCGACGCCAAACTGAGCGACCGCGGCTTCGGAACGCTGCTGCGCACCGACCCGGTTTTCCTCGGACTGCAAAAAACGCGCCTCTTCGATCCCCTGTTGTCGTTTCCCGGAACGAACGATCACCCTGGCGACTATCGTGGCAGCGGTTGCAGCGGCTGTCACGTGGTTTACGCCAACGACCGCGATGCCGCGCACTCCGGCCCATATGCGAAATTCGGCAATGAGGGCCACACCGCCACCGTTGATCCCACCATCGCCAAGAAGGAACCCGGACATCCCATCCAACATGTGTTCACGCGCTCCATTCCTTCCAGCCAGTGCATGGTTTGCCACATGCACCCCGGGACCAACATGGTGACCAGCTACTTCGGCTACACCTGGTGGGACAACGAAGTCGAAGGCCGCCGTATGTATCCCGAGAAGCAGCGCAATCCCAGCGAGGAGGAATATCGCGAGGTGAACTTGCGCAATCCGGAAGGCTCCGCCGCCAAGGGGCTGTGGTCAGACATTGAATTCCTCAAGAAATTGGGCACGCCGGAGTTCAACAAAACGCTCCAGCACACCAAGTTTGCCGATTTTCATAGTCACGGCTGGATCTTTCGCGCCGTCTTCAGTCGCGATCGCAAGGGCAACTTGATTGATAAGAGCGGCCACATCATTTCGCCCGGCGACCCCGAAAAATTCTCCAAGGCCGTGCACCTGAAAGACATTCACCTTGAAAAAGGCATGCACTGCGTCGACTGCCACTTCGAGCAAGACGTGCACGGCAACGGCAAGCTGTACGGCGAAACCCGCAACGCCATCGAGATCACCTGCTCCGACTGCCACGGCAGTATTCAGAGTTACAGCCAGCTCGTCACTACCGGCCCGGCAGCGCCGCAGGGCGGGACGCAGATGTCGCGCATGCGCACTCCCTGGCGGCAGTCGCGCTTTTACTGGAAGGAGGGCCGGCTCTACCAGCGATCATCGGTGGAACCGAATCAGGAATGGGAAGTCGTCCAGGTCAAGGACACCATTACGCCCGGCAATGTTCACTACAGCGAAAAATCACGCCTGGCGAAAACCCTTCTGAAAGACGGCGCCACTTGGGGGCGCGTGCCCTCGGAGCTTTCGAGTCTCGCCCACTCCGATAGCCGCATGACCTGCTATAGCTGCCATACCTCGTGGACTACGAGCTGTTTTGGTTGTCACCTCAGCATGACCGCCAACAAGCGCATGCCCATGCTGCAGAACGAAGGCACCATGACGCGCAACTGGACTGCCTACAACTTCCAGGTGCTGCGTGACGACGTTTACATGCTCGGCGTGGACGGCACCGTCACCGGCAATCGTATCGCGCCCATACGTTCGGCATGTGCCGTGGTGGTGAGCTCGCAAAATCAGAATCGCTCGTGGATTTATTACGGCCAACAGACGGTTTCCTCCGAAGGCTTCAGCGGACAGGCGTTCAGTCCGTATGTTCCACATACCGTGCGCGGAAAGGAGACCAAAGGCTGCACCGATTGCCACGTCTCCGCCGCCAATGACAACAATGCCTGGATGGCGCAGATCATGGTGCAGGGCACTGGCTTCCTCAACTACCTTGGGCGCTTTGCCTACGTGGCTACTAGGGACAAAGGCGTGGAGGCGATCGCCTTCGCCGAGCGCAACCAGCCTGAGGCCGTGTTCGGCAGCGATCTGCACCAGATCGCCTATCCCGATAATTACCGCAAGCACCAGGAAAATCATCTTGAGTTGGCGGAAGCTTATGAGCACCCCGGCAAAGAAGTGCTCGACGTGCAATTACGCGGCGAGTACCTATACGCTGCCATGGGCAACGGCGGGCTGCGGGTCTACGACGTGGCCAACATCGACAACAAGGATTTCTCCGAGCGCATGATCACTGCGCCGGTTTCGCCCGTGGGCCAGCGGTTTTATGTGCCCACCAAAAATGCGATGGCTGTGGTTGCGCCTAGTACGACTGCTATCGATCCCACGCGTAAGCGCTTTCCGGAAAACGAAGAGCAGCCCATCCATCCCGTTTATGGCTTCCTTTACCTGGCCGATAAAGAAGAGGGGCTGGTGATCGTGGGAGACGCATCCGCTAAGAGCCGCAATCCTGGCGTTGGCACCCTGCTCGATGGAGAGCCCCGCAACAACTTCCTTAAACGCGCGCTCGCCTTTAACCCTGAAGGCAAGCTGAAGGGCGCGCGGCGGCTGGCCATCGCCGGCGTCTATGCGTACGTACTCTGCGACGCCGGCCTGGTGGTCGTGAGCCTGGAGAATCCTCTGCAGCCGAAGATCACTGCCATTATCGGCGCTCCGCAGCTCAATGAGCCGCGCGGTGTTGCCGTGCAATTTCGATATGCCTTCGTCGTGGATCGCGACGGGCTGAAAGTTCTGGACGTTACCCATCTGGACCGCCCGCGCTTCGTGGCCGGCGCAACCATAGCGGTGCCGGAGGCGCGCAATATCTCGTTGGCGCGCACCTATGCCTACATAGCCGCGGGCGCCAAAGGGATTGCCATCGTAGATGTAGAAAAACCCGAGCAGCCCAAGCTGGACCAGATGTTCAATGCGCACGGCGAACTCAGCGATACCAACGATGTCGAAATCGGCATGGTCAGCTCCAGCCAGTTCGCCCTGGTCGCGGATGGCAAGCATGGCTTCCGCGTGGTGCAATTGTTCTCGCCGGAAGATACGCCCAACTTCTACGGCTTCAGTCCCCGGCCAACGCCGAAATTGATTGCCACATTCCATACCCATGGTCCGGCGCTGGCGGTATCGCGCGGAGTCGATCGCGACCGCGGCGTGGACGAAAGCGGAAACCAGCTTTCAGTCTTCGGACGGCGCGGCTCTCGCCCACTCAACGCCAAGGAGATGCAGCGCATGTTCCTGCGCAACGGCGAGCTCTATACGGTAAGCGATCGGCCACCGGGGGTGGCGAGGTAGGCTTTTTTCTTTAGGAACAATATTCGCCTTGTCATCCTGAGCGAGGGCGCATGCCCGAGTCGAAGGACCCCGAAAAAGGGTAGTGTTACCATACGGCCCTCGAGGAATTCTCCCCATGGGCGCAACTTTCTGGGTTTACATCATGGCGAGCCGGAGCGGGACGCTTTACATTGGGATCACAAGCGAACTGCAAATCCGTGTACGACAACACAAAACGCACGAAATCGAAGGCTTCGCTGCCAAGTACCACTGCACAAGGCTGGTGTATTACGAATCTTTCGATAGCGTTTTGAAGGCAATTTCCCGCGAGAAGCAACTGAAGGGCTGGAGGCGGTCAAAAAAGATCGCGCTCATCCAAAAAGTGAATCCACGGTGGGAAGATTTGGCCGAAAAGTGGGGAGCTAAAACGAGAGTTGCAGGACAGGGGCTTTCGTAAGAACGCCTTTTGCTGCATGCCACAGGAAGGAGGTTCGGGCTCCTTCGACTCGGGCATTCGCCCTCGCTCAGGATGACAATCTTAGTTGTGAGTACATAGGTCGACTACTCTGCCGGCTTTCCCGCGCTTACCAGCGCCCCGGTCAACTGCGGGATGGTATATCGCCCGGGCGTACCTTTGCGCTGCTTCCAATCGTGATACTGATGACACAGGAAGCAACTGTTCTCTGAACGGCCCACTTGCTTGGGATCGCCATTATGGCAGCTCTGGCAGGATTCGATTCCCGGAATCAGCACGTCTGCAGTTTTCTGGCTGGTGCCGGCCTTCACGTGGCAGCCGGCGCAATCGAGCGAGCGATGCGGCTGATGGCTGAACAGTGAGTGCGGCAGCCAGCGCGCCGTGATCGCCGCCGGTCGCACCGCGGGAACACCCGCCTCAGCTTTCGAGAAGTCGAGTTGATGGCACTGCTTGCAGGTCTTTCTCCACAGCAGGTCCTCGGCTTCGCGCACGCGAATGTCGACCCAGTCGGCGGCATTCGCTGCTACTCGCATTTCTCTCTCGCTGCCGGGCACCTGCCGCCGCATCGGTATCGGTTCCCGCACCGCTTGCGGATGCTCGGACACATACTGCTTGAACTTGTTCACCACGAATGCATGGACGATATCAGTAGTCGTGTGTGGCACCGGTTCAGCGAAACGCTTGTCGAATTGTAGTGAGTGGCAAGCAGCACATTGCTTTTCGAATTTGATGGCCGCCATCAGCTCGCGGCCGGTGTGGGGATTAAGCAGCTCTCCGTGAGTCGCCGGCGCCGAAGCCAGGCGAATCTGCGCCTCGCCATACTTCCAGGTACTGGCCGCCTCCTCCACCGGAGTGCGATGGCAATCGCCACACTCGAGCTTTACGCGTCCGTTCGGACCGAGGATTGCATCACCCAGATGGGCCGCATGATTAAGTGAAACGGTTCCCGGATCGCTCGAGCGCAGCGCGGCGAACTCCGGATGCTTCTTGTTAAATCCCGTAATCTCGGTCGCGAACCGGGGGTGGCCACCCTTTATGGTCAGCTCGGAATGGCACGACGTGCAGTCCGCATCGCGCACCCGCGCCAGTTGCGGCGTGCCTTTATGTTCCATGTGGCAGCTTGAACAAGCCGGGGTGAACGCCTGGTTGCTCTTGTGCGCGGGAGCTTCATGGCAAGTCAGGCAGGTTTCGTCTGTAGGGTGGTTGCGGAAGCCAGCCTGTTTCACGCCGCTCACGATGCTGGTGTGGCAGAGGCTGCATTGGTTGGTAAAGAACGAGTGCGCGGAAGAGAGTGGGCCACTGCTGTATACGGTTTCTTTCTTGCGCACGGTAGTGGCGCCCAACCACAGCAACGCTATCAGCGGCACGGCTATGGAGAGTGCAAATCTCCAGCGCCGGAAAAGACCCCAGCTTTTGAAGTAATTCAGGTCATGCCGTGTGCCAAGTGATTTCGCGCTTCGAGTGCGTCGCACCATTCTTTTTGCCGTCTAGTAACGCAATGCCATCACCGCGTGAATTGCACCAAGCACGATCAGCACCAGCGACAGCGGAACGTGCACCAGCAGCCATCCGTGCAGCAGGCGATGCATGCGCGTTTGGCGGTCGAGATCGCGCTTCTCCTCGCAGATATTTTCCAGGTCAGCAATAAGCTGGTGGACCGTGGCCGGGCTGACAGTCCTGAGCTGACCAAAGACCGCCTCAGAGTTCCTGCGGTCGGCCAGCACGTGGCCATGCGATCCCCGCAGCGATAGATAAGGCTTGATAGTTTTCTGGTAGATGTTGCGCAACTCGGTGACAGCCTGATTTTCCACCCGGATCAGGGTCGTCGTGGTGGTCGTAGTGGTGGAATGCGCTTCGCTCAGCACGGCCCGCAAATCGAGCACGCCCGTAACCGAGGGCACCAGCAGTCCGTACTGATCGGCAGATTTGGAAACTGACGTCAAAAGTTCCTCGGCTTCTTTTAGAAGTTGGCCTTGCACGCGCGCAATCTGGTCGTAGATGGTCTCAAAGGGAACGCGTTCAGTCATGAGGCGAGGCAGGTAGTGCTGCAACACCGCCCCCATGAGCCCGCTGACGATCACCACGGTGAAGATCCACATCATGGTGCGGGTCAGTGGCCCGCCAAAGTGGAATGCGCCATGAAACAAAATAATGGGATAGCTCAACAGCCCAAGCCACAGGTGGCCGCGCATCCAGGTTTGCGCCCGGCCTATTCGCCAGATGGGATACTTCTTGCGCAGGCTGAGCAAGGCCGCAAAAATCATCATGGCGTAGCCCACTACGCCGTAGCTAATACCCGCTGCGCTGCCGCCGGTGGCCCCATGCGAGGACAGCATGTTGTAAGGGATGTACACCAGCCCAGCAAGCAAGAACAACGCAACCGTCCAAATCGCCCAGCGCCGGTGTGTGTGATCGATGCGCAAGTTAGTCTCCGGCGGCCGCCACTTTTTTGGCGTACATCTCGCTGAAGAACTCGGCCGGGTTCACGCGGTGCGCGGCATCGTGAGGGCAGGCATACACACAACTGGGTTCTTCATGGTCCCGGCAGAGATTGCAGGAGGTGGCTTTGCGGACCACCCGTGCTTTCTTGGCCTGCTCCTGGCCTGCGGCCAGCAACTGCAGTTCCTCGCGCACCGGCCCATCAACGCTGAACTCGTGCAGGTTGATGTTTCCGTACGGACAATTGTTGGCACACAGCCCGCAGCCGATACACCAGTCCTCAATGATGACCTCAAGCGAGCTCTGCCGCCGGATAGCACCCACCGGGCAGCCCACCATGCAGAGCGGGTCGCGGCATTGCCGGCATGAGGTGGCAACCAGATAGCGATCGAAGCGCAGCCCATCACGAATCAGCCGCGTGATTCCATCATGCGCGTCGGCGCAAGCCTTTACGCATTGATCGCAACGGGTGCAGCGATCGAGATCGAGTACCAGCAGGCTTTGCGCGTCCATCAATCCCTGGCGCAGGAATTCATCCACCGGCATGGTGCTGACCTGCTTGAAGCGCTGTTGATTTTCGTTGAGCCGCTGCGACGACACCGCTTCCAGCTTGCTGCGAATCGCGGGGAAGCGCTGCAGCATCTCTTTGAAATCGTCGGCCGAAATGCGGACCACTTCCACGTGGTCGAGAGCGGAGCAGGTGGCGGTGCGCTTGCCGCCTCCGAGCAGCCCGATTTCTCCGAAGTAACTCCCCTTGGGCAGATAGGCGAGCACCAGTTCGCCGCCGGGATACTTCTCCGTCACCTTGACGAAGCCGATTCGCACCAGATAGAAGGCATCAGCCATGTCAGCCTGCTGAAAAATGGTTTCTCCCGGTGCGTACCGTATCAGTTCCACACGATCGCGCAGGTGATCGATAAAGTCTTCGGTCAGCGTGGAGAAAATCGGCACGCTGCGCAGATGGGTCTCAAGCGCGCGCTGGCGATAGCTCTGCTCCAGTTGGGCACGGAAGCTTTTGTTCTTCTGCAGCACGTCGAGTACGTTACGCAGCATCTCCAGCACAACCACTTCGCCCGCGGCGCGCGCCGTCGCAGAGCGCGGATAGAAGCTCATGCAAGTCATTTCGCCGAACAGGTCGCCGGGGCCAAGTTGCGCCACCGGGTTGTCGTAGGCGAGTTCCACCGGCGCATCAATCGAGATATAGGTGCGGTGCAGGTTTTCTTCCGGACGCTTGTCCTCCTTGCGCCCAACCAGCTTGCTCACCACCATGTTGAACAGGGTTTGCGGCCGCTGATCGGTGTTGACGTGCGCGCGCGGACTGGAGATGAAAATCTCTACGTTGCCTTCCAGGATGTAAAACGCGGTTGAGCCGTAATCGCCTTCGCGGAAGAGAACCTCACCCTTCGGGATTTTGCGCTTTACCACTGAACCAGCGTTGAGCTCGAGGAAGGTTCCGGAGACGCCCTGGAAGACCGGAAGCCTCAGCAATTCCTCGGTCTCGACCGACAAACCGCGTTCCAGTTTTTGCCCGACCACGCTCTTGTTGGTGAGCGCCCCGGTGGGGCAGGAAACCATACACTCCCCACAGGAGACGCAGCTCGAACCTCCCATGGGATCGTCGAGATCAAACGCGATGCCGGCTTGGTAGCCCTTGCCCTGGCGGGCGATGACAAAATTGTGCCGCAGATCGGCGCAGGCGCGCACGCAGCGATCGCAAAGAATGCAGGCCGCGTGGTCCACCATGATGGTGAGCGAAGAATCGTCTTGCCCGCGCGCGATCTCGCGCCGCGGGTAACGCCTGTCCGTGGCGCCGTACTGGCCGGCGTAGCGCTCCAGTTCGCAATCTTTGGTGTGCTGCTGCCGCAGGCAGGGTGTGGGGTGATCGGCCATCATCAACTCGAGCAGAGTTTTGCGCGCGGCCTTGACCGGTTCTGAATTGGTCTTCACCACCATCTTGGGTTCAATGGTGCGGATGCAGGCAGCAGTGTAGGCGCGCGCGTTTACATCCACCACGCACAACCGGCACACTCCGACAGGCGCCTCGTTCTGCTGGTGGCAGAGCACGGGAATGGCGATGCCATTCATACGCGCGGCGTCGAAGATGGTGGTGCCGGCCGGAGCCTTCACCGGCTTGCCGTCGATAGTGAGTTCGATGTCGCCGGTGGTGGGCACCGCGTGATGGCTCACGCGAGCCCTCCCATGCGGCAGATGCCTGCCGGACAACGGTGGTTGAGCAAATGCTCTTCCACTTCCTCGCGAAAATACTTCAGCACCGACTCGATGGGCGCAGGCAGGATCTGGCCGAGTCCGCAGATCGAGGTCTGCCGCAGCGCATGTGAAAGCTCTTCCACCAGCGGCAGATCGGGAAGCTGATACTTGCCTTTGGTCCAGCCCTCGAGGATTTGCACCATCTTCTGCGAACCCACGCGACAAGGGACGCACTTCCCGCAGGACTCGTTGCGGTAAAAGCGCACGGCGTTCAGCGCCATATCGAGCATGCAGGCGCCCTCGGTGCACACCACCACTGCGCCGGAGCCCACCATCGACCCGGCTTTGCTCAGCGTTTGCCAATCAACCGGTAACTCCGCCATCGAGGCGGGCAGGTATCCCGATGACGGCCCGGAGGGCGCGAACGCGATCATGGGCAGGCCGTTGTAGGTTCCGCCGGCATACTCGTTGACCAACTGAGCGTACGTAGTACCCATGGGCACTTCGTAGATTCCCGGCCGTGCCACCTGGCCGGTGACGCCGATGAATTTCAGCCCCGTGAATCCATTGGCTCCGTGCGAATTGAACCACGCCGGCCCCTTGGCTGCTATGGCGCTCACGAATGCCAGGGTCTCGACGTTATTGATGACCGTGGGCTTGTTCCACAGGCCCACGCTGGCCATGAACGGAGGCTTGTTGCGCGGCTCAGCGCGCTTGCCTTCAATGGCTTCGAGCAGCGCCGTTTCTTCACCACAGATGTATCCGCCGGGACTGATGAAGATGGTGATGTCGAACGACAATTCGGATCCCAGAATCTTCTTCCCCACCAGGCGCTGCTGGTAGCAGTGCACGAGTTCCTGCTGCAGAATTTCTTCCTGCTCTTTGTATTCGTGGCGGATGTACAAGTACCCGCGCCGCGCGCCGACGCACAGCCCGGCCAGCACCATGCCCTCAAACACCAGGTGCGGAAGTTGCGTAAGAATGAAGCGGTCTTTAATGGTTCCGGGCTCGCTCTCGTCGGCATTGCAGATCAAGTACTTCTCCGGGTTGGGATTGTTACGGACCGAGTCCCACTTCAGGTGCGTGGGATAACCTGCGCCGCCCATGCCGCGCAGCCCACCCTCTTTGATTAGCGAAATTAGTTTGGGCCAGTCGCGCGACTGTACGAATTCGCGCAGCGCCGTATACGGCCGCTCTCCGCCATACGGATCGCACACCAGCTCGAGCTGCTTGCGGCGGTACTCCGAACCGGGCTGCACATTCCCCACCATGCGCTGCTCAACCAGGGTCACCGCTTCCGAGGGCGTGAAACCGTCGTAATAAACGTCGTTGACTACCAACGCAGGCGCGTGATCGCAGCGGCCCACGCAGGAGACGTTGCGAATCGTGAGCTCTTCTTCCTTGGCGCCCTGAAACCGGCGTTCCAGCGTGGTCTGCATTTCATAGGCGCCGCGCAAATGGCAGCTCATGTCGTCGCAGACTTTCACCATCACTTTGGCGGGTGGTTTGAGATGGAAATGGGGATAGTAGCTGGCAACGGCGTGAACGTCGCGCTCTGCCAAACCGCGGCGCTGAGCCACTTTCTGGAGCTGTTCTGCGGGAAGGTAATCGAACTTGCGCTGAAGTTCTTTCAATTCCTCAAAGATTCCATCGGTCTTGTGCTCGGTCGGAAGGACCTTGAAAGGTGACGGCGCAGACACCTTGGAACCTTTCTTGAGGATGTGGGATTTTGGCTGCGCCGGACTATAGCAAAGCCACTTTCACGCGTCCAGAAAACAAATCGTGGTGTTCGCGAATGTTTATGTTGCTTTCGTGCGGAGCGGCACGTTATAAATTGCGCGCCCCCAATATGAAAAATAGCTCGTGTCGAGCGACCTCTCTGCGTCGACTGGCCGCCAGCTTTCTTTCCCTGACCGCATGTTTCGTCGCCAGCGCTTTCGCTCAACCTGCTAAAGGCGTTTCCAAATACATTGGCCCCGGCTCGTGCAGCGCCACTGCATGCCACGGTGGAGTGCAACCGCGCTCGGTAACGAGCGTCCTGCAGAACGAATACAGCATTTGGGTAGTGCAGGATTCGCACTCTAAGGCCTTCCGCAGTCTGCAAAATCCGGTATCGCAACGCATGGGCCGCATTCTCGGAATAGCAAAGCCTGAAGATTCGCCAAAGTGCCTGGCATGCCACGCGCTCGCGGTATCGGCGCAAATGAAAGGCCGCGATTTCGACGTGAGCGACGGCGTGAGTTGCGAGAGCTGCCACGGGCCGGCATCGGCCTGGCTCGGTCCGCATACCACCAAAGGCTTCACGCGGCAGCAGTCGGTCGCGCTCGGCATGTACGACACTTCCGATGTGGTTCGCCGCTCGGAAAAATGCCTGAGCTGCCACCTGGGAACGCCGGACAAAGAAGTGGATCACCGGATGATCGCTGCCGGCCATCCTGACCTGGTGTTTGAGCTCGATTCCTACAGCGCCATCATGCCGCCGCACTGGAAGCTGCCGCAGGATCCCAACCACGGCGCGCGCGCTTGGAGTGTAGGACAGGCAGTCAAGTTGCGCGAGGCGCTCAACCGGCTCTCGCGGCGAACGCGTGGTGACAACTGGCCGGAGTACGCCGAGCTTGACTGCTTCAGTTGCCATCACAACCTCACCAAGCCAGAAAACAGTTGGCGGCAGGAGCGTGGCTACGAAGATCGTATTCCCGGCGCGGCACCGTGGAACGTTGCGCACTTTGCTGTGTTCCGCATCCTGGCAAAGGACGTTAATCCTGAGGCCAGCGAGCGCCTCGAGAAAGAATTGGCGACAATTTACAAGCTCACTGCGCAGCCCAATGGCTCTCGCAAAGACATCGACGCCAGCGCAAAACGAGGCAGCGAAGCAGCCAGCCAGTTGTTGCAACAGGTGAATGCACTGCAGTTCGATCGCGCACGCACGGCGCGCCTATTAGGAGCAATCGCTGCCGACGCGGAAAATATTGCCGACAATGACACGCGCACCGCTGAGCAGGCTGCCATGGCGCTAGACGCGCTGTTCATCTCGTATTCCAGCCAGGCAGGCAAGAATGCGGGCGTCCGCGCGGCCATCGACGGTCTCTTCCAGCAACTCGACAATCCCTCGGCCTACAACGCTCCGCGCTTCAAGACCCAAATGCAGCGGGTGACGGCGGCGTTGAAAGAGGCTGGAATTTCGCGGTAAGCCGCGTTATTTTTACCATTCCGAGGAGCGCAGCGACGAGGAATGTAAAGAAAAACTGGCAAATCTAGAAGGTCGGGTTTCGTGGAAACTTCAAATATGGCAGCCGCACGTTGCGGATCTCGATCTGGTCGGCGCGAATTGCGGCGGGCGGTTCGAAGCCCCGGGCGGCCTCGGCAGAAACAAAATCATCCTGCTCCACGCCGTCGCCGCTGATTCCTAACCCTCCCACCAGCACTCCGTTCTTGTAGAGCGGCACGCTTCCAGGGAAAAACACAATTCCATTCTGGTTGGGATTTACAGGCTGCCGCCCGTTGGTGCAGGGATTGGCAATATCAAACTGGTAGAGATCGAAGAACGGCCCCGGCCCGGTGGTATCAATGCCGGGAGGAAAAAACGGCTGCGCGCCGAAGCTGATGGTGCGGTTGGTAACCGCGGTGCCCGCCGGCACGCCGGGCATATCACTCGGGTCGACGCCCGCGCTGCTGAAGTAGACCATGTTCCGCGCCTTGGCCACGGCAACGTCAATGCTGAAGACGGTGGCGTCGGGCATGCGGTTGAGAGCGAGCAGGCGGCCATCCAGATCGGCAACCGCAATGGCGAAACGCGCCCGCTGGCCGATCGGGAGGCGAATCATCGCCCGCGTCTGGTTCGCGGTGGCAATCGCCGCGTTGACGATCTGCTGTACCTCTGCCTGGGTCAGCCCGCCGACGGTGCCGGCGGTGATCGCGATCAGGTCGCCTTCGGGCACGGGGCCAGCGCTGGACACCGGTCCGCTGACGAAGCTGCCGCCGGCTGTACCGGGGTTGACGCCCTCAGGCCGCGTGGTCTGCATAACGAATGGCAAGGCGATGCCATCAATAATAACTACCGCCGGAGCCGCCGGGGTCGGTCCGAAGCCTGCACCCACAGCGCCAGAGATTGCGGCAAATTCGGTGACGTCGCCGGAATCTCCCGCTACGCCTACTCCACCCACTATGTGACCATTCTTGAACAGCGGCACGCCGCCAGGATTTACGGCGTTTGGGTCGGAATCAAAGAGGTTAGCCTTGCCAGTAATCACTCCCAAGCCAAGCGCGCTGCCGTTAATAGCACGTGAAGGCTGCACTTGCTGCCCAGGCAGGAAGGTAACATTGAGCGGGCAGCCGCGGTTGGTGTTTTCAATACCATAAAGCGCGGCGTTGGGCGTGAGCGCGATCCCCGGCGGGAAGTGCACCCCGCTGATAAAGCGCACTGTGCGCGAGGAGAGTGGGGCTTGGTCGTTGCTGAAGTACGAGGCCGTCCGCGCCAGGGCCACGGCTAGTTCGTTCGCGTCCACGGTTGCACCAAAGTTGCCGGTGGCAGTGGCCGGCGCGCCAGTCTTGCGGAAGAGCGCCAGAATGTTTCCGCCGCGGTCGGTCACGGCAATCACCAGTGGAGCATCTACCGAACTGGCGGCGCTAACCACGACGTTCTGGACGTCAGTAGCCGTCAGCGTGCTGCCGTTGCTCGGAGGCGAAGGCACAGTAATCGGCTGCGGCCGGTCGCCGCAGGAAAGCAAAAATAGCGGGCACACCAGTACCATGCTCGGCAAAATTCGAGCCAGCAAGTGGTGCTTGTAGTGTGAATGCAAGGAGGTCGCGCGCTAGTTTACCGCACGGCTTTGCGCGCGCAGATATTTATGAACCGCCCCGATTAACCGGCGCTTCCGCGGGCTGCGACTCGTGCCCTCGCCCCGCGGCCAATTTTTTGCCGCGTTCGATTTTGAAAAATCGGGTTATATTCGCGCCTAGCGATGCAGAAACTCTCATTCCTCATCTCGCTAACCACCGGCGACAATGACTACCAGCTCGAGCAAGCTGAGGCCGCTAAGAAAAGCGCGCGTGAATTGGGGGTTGACGTGCAGGTCATTCACGCCGACAACGACGCCATCAACCAAAGCCAGCAATTGCTGAAGGTCATACAGTCCTCCACCGGCCCGCGTCCTAACGCCATCGTTCTCGAGCCTGTTGGCGGAACTGCCTTGCCGCATGTCGCTCGCGCCGCTGTTGCCGCAGGAATCGGATGGGTGGTCCTCAACCGGGAAGCTGAGTACCTCACCGAGCTCCGGCGAACCGCCAAGGTTCCGGTGTTCACTATCGGCTCCGACCACATCGAGATCGGGCGCATTCAGGGCCGGCAGTTTGCCGCGCTGATTCCGCACGGCGGAGTGGTGCTCTACATACAGGGGCCGTCCGACAGTCCTGCGGCCAAGCAGCGCACCATGGGCATGAGTGAGACCAAGCCTGAGAACGTTCAGATCAGCATGCTGAAAGCGCAATGGACGGAAGCCAGCGCTTATCGCACGGTAACTTCCTGGCTGCGCCTTTCCACCTCACAGAAAGCGCAGATCAGCCTGGTGGGGGCGCAAGACGACTCCATGGCGATCGGCGCACGCAAGGCATTCCAGGAACAGACCATGGCCACCGAGCAGCAGCGATGGCTCAACCTTCCATTCACCGGTTGTGACGGAGTTCCCAAAACCGGACAAGCATGGGTGCGCAGCGGAGTGCTGGCAGCAACCGTGATCGTGCCGCCGAACGCCGGCCTTGCAGTAGAAATGCTATTGAAGGCAATTCAAACCGGTACGCAGCCCGGTGAACAGACGCTGACCAAGCCCAGTTCATTCCCGCAGGTCGAGTCGCTTTCGGCGGGCAAAGCGCAAAAGCAATTCTTGTAGCGCCGTGTGCGAAGAACCAGCCAGAGTGCCGTCAGCGTCCCCTTCAGATTTTGCGCGAAACCCGCCCTACTACGCTGGGTGGACACTCATCTAACTTTCGCTGTTACTGATTGACGGTTGGTATGCGTCCTCCGCTATCACCATCATTCCTCAAGGGGTTTTAGGAAATGGCCGAAGACCCACTGTGCCACATGCCTTCCCTGCTTTCTCGCCTCCGCATCGGCGAAGCGGAAATGAATGCCTTCGTAGACGCGGGCTGTGACTACATCCGCTGCGGCATCCGAGAAGCGGCTATAGGTGCGCGTCTGCTGAATCGCCCCCGGATTGGTGGTCCTCACGGTGAAAGTCATTTCGTCCGTGCCAAAAAAGAGCGCCAGCGCGCGGGTCGCCGCGCCGGTGGCATTGTTCGCCCCCGAAGTGTAGTCGGGATAGTTGGGGTTGTTGATCAACGGCTGCCAGCTTGGATCTCCAATGGTCGACGGGTTGGTGTCGTCATCGCCGGAGCGAATGGCAGTCATCGGCCGCCAAAAATTGTAGGCGACCTTGGTGTCCCACGCAGTGATCCCGGCATCGGCCATCGAGAAAGTGACCAATGCGAAGAGGCGCGCACTGTCTCCAGTGTTGTGCACTTGCGTCCCGGCAATGTCCCGGACCGCGCGGTTCCAAAGTACCAAGTAGTTGGCGGCCCAAAATATGGCGAAGTCAGTCTGCGCAGGAGTTCGCGCGCTGTGGAAGCGCGCTCCCATGGCTTTAACCTCGTTATAGTCCCTGGTGTACTCCTCGCTGGTTAAAGCTGGTGGCGCCTTGGCGCGCCACTGGTCTCCGCTTTTCAGGGTAAAAGGCGTGACGTTCGCCATCCACGGCGTCAGCATAGGTGCGAAGGACGGAGGGGCTGGTGGGTTCCCGATGAAAGACTCAGTGGGGCGCCATTCACCGATGCCTGTGCCACCAAGGAACGGAACCGGGTTTGGTGGGAAGCGCCCGTCAGTAGATCGTAGGGCAAGGATGCCGGCGGCGGCGGTCGCGCCAACATCCACGCCAGGGTCATTCGGTGATAGACCGTGGTTGATCAGGTACTGGTCATAGGTCATATCCAGAGTCGTCTTCTGCGCTGGGAAGAGAGTGACGAGAACATCGTGCGCGGCCTTGGCAGCGGCTGCTTCTGGGGAGCCGGAGGCTCCGGATATCTGTACGTGGTAGGGTTTGAAGCGTTGGTCGATGGCCTCGACGGCATCGTAAACGGCGGCGTGCACGATGGCTATGTCAGTGAAGGCGAGCGGCGCTGTATGGGTAGGATTCGTGGCTGCGTTAATCGTTTGTACGGCGATCGCATTCCAATCGGCCACGGCATCGGCTCTGACACTCGCGGGCACTGCAAGCAGAATGGCAAGTATGACCATGGCCGGGCAGGTCTGAAGTTTCAATTTCATAACTCCTCCTCGAGCTCTTTTAGCTGCTGTGAGAGTTGTTCACTGGTCAGTGGTAAGAGCTGACCTTCTCCTGGCCGGGACTCGGTACTTCGTGTCCTCCTCCCCCGGGGTGGGGGTCGGAAGAGTGGGCCACAAAACTTCGCGAACAATCAGCGCCATCATTGGCGATGCAGGGGGGCGATTGTCCATAGCGCAGCGTGTGTCGGGACGTTAAGCTTTGTGTCGCGGCAAGCTTAGGTATTCACTGGCTTTAATTGAGCCACTTTGGACTGGTGTAAAATCATCACCCTCTCCCGTAAGGTGCCCCGTGGCTTCCGAGCCCATCAGAGTGCAGGAACCAATCAGTTTCGGCGAAGACTTCCAGATTGACATCAGTGCCCGCCGGTTGCGCCGGGGCGGTCACGTGCTCAAGCTGGAGCGCATCCCATTGGAGATCCTGGTTCTGCTGGTCGAGCACCGGGGCGAGATCCTCACTCGCGACGAAATCGTCACCAAGGTCTGGGGCAAAGATGTTTTTCTCGACACCGACAACAGCATCAACGCGGCCATCCGCAAGATTCGCCAGGTACTGAAGGACGACCCCGAGCACCCGCGCTTCGTGCAGACCATAACCGGCCGGGGTTACCGCTTCATCGCAGCTGT
>Ga0070697_100001332_pt1 | contig 18657 bp, 14 predicted proteins | sample KBSK1501metaG_FD_65475 | JGI IMG/M metagenome (GOLD analysis project Ga0070697, IMG submission 65475) | Corn, switchgrass and miscanthus rhizosphere microbial communities from Kellogg Biological Station, Michigan, USA - KBS K1-50-1 metaG | ecosystem: Host-associated > Plants > Roots >... | reverse complement strand
CGCATAATGATCTGCGCGGGATCGTCGTCGTCCTTCGGAATAATTGTTTCAATCACTCTGACGGATGACGAGCCGGTTGCATGTGCCGGAAATTCATAACGCGAAGTTTCTGTGATGTGGGGATCTCCGCCATGCGCGACGTGAATCGACTGAACAATCGCATCGAACTGCGCAGCAATCGCCAGAGCCAACGGGAACGCGCTGTTGGCGACGGCGGAAAAATCAGTAGGGAAGAGAATCGAGCGAACCATTTCAGTAGAGAATGAGCAGCAAGCAGTGACTCATTTACGAAGCGTCGTCATTGCTCACTCACGAACAGCAATGCCCGCGCTGCAATCGCGACAGTTCAAAACGAATCTTACTTAACTCTCGCCGCGCGGTCTAGGTTTCCGAACCGATCAGCATCTTGTGGAACGAGCGCCACACGAAAAATACTGAGATCAGGAAAAAGACTGCCGCAAGAACATGGCTGACCATTGGGCCGTTACTGCCGAAGCGTCCGGTCGTGCTGCCAATGCTCACGGCAACTTCAACCGCAAGCAGGCCAAACAGCGTAGTGAACTTGATCACCGGGTTCATGGCCACCGATGATGTGTCCTTGAAGGGGTCTCCCACCGTGTCGCCAACAACCGTGGCGTCGTGCAGCGCGGTACCTTTCTGCTTCAGTTCGACCTCCACAACCTTTTTCGCGTTGTCCCACGCGCCGCCCGCGTTCGCCATGAAAATCGCCTGATACAAACCGAAGATAGCAATCGAAATCAAATATCCGATAAAGAAAAACGGCTCGGTAAATGCAAACGCGAGCGAGGCAAAAAAGACTGTAAGGAAGATATTAAGCATGCCTTTCTGCGCATACTGCGTGCAGATTTGGACGACTTTCTTGCTGTCCGCGACCGAAGCTTTTTCGACGCCTTCAAGTTGAATGTTGGCCTTGATGAATTCAACTGCGCGATATGCACCCGTCGTAACCGCCTGAGTCGACGCACCGGTGAACCAGTAGATGACAGCGCCGCCGCTGATCAGACCCAACACGAACGGGGCGTGCATGATCGAAAGGTTCTTCAGATACTCCTCCTTCAGTCCTTCGGTTAGCAGCATGATGATCGAAAAGATCATTGTAGTTGCGCCCACAACAGCCGTGCCGATCAGAACCGGTTTTGCCGTTGCTTTGAAAGTGTTGCCGGCGCCGTCGTTTTCTTCGAGCATGTGCTTGGCCCGTTCGAAGACGACCGTCATATTGTGATCTCGCTTAAGTTCTTCGGTGATGTTTGGCAGATGCTCGATCAACGACAGTTCATAAACAGATTGAGCGTTGTCCGTTACCGGCCCATAGGAATCAACGGCAATCGTCACCGGACCCATGCCGAGAAAACCAAAGGCGACGAGACCAAACGCGAAGACCGCCGGCGCCGCCATCAAGCCGCTCAAGCCCATCGTGCTAAAGATGAACGCAATTGCCATCAAGGCGACCATGCTGATGCCTAACCAATACGCCGAGTAATTTCCGGCGACAAAACCCGAAAGGATGTTGAGCGAGGCGCCGCCTTCGCGCGATGACTTCACGATTTCCTGAACGTGACGTGAATCAGTCGAGGTGAAAACCTTAACCAGTTCGGGAATTACCGCTCCTGCCAATGTGCCGCACGAGATGATCGAGGCCAGTTTCCACCAGAGCGTGGTATCGCCCGCAAGCACCGGAATGATCAAGTACGAAACGACGTACGTCAGAACAATGGAAATGATCGAAGTTAACCAAACAAGCGAAGTCAACGGTGCTTCGAAATTCATTTCGCCGGCGTTTCCATAGCGAGCTTTCGCGATGGCGCCGTTGACGAAATACGAAACCGCGCTGGAGATCAGCATCATGACGCGCATCACAAAGATCCAGACGAGCAATTGAATCTGCACGCGCGGGTTTCCCACGGCCAGCAAAATGAATGTAATCAACGCCACGCCCGTGACACCGTAGGTTTCGAACCCATCGGCGCTTGGCCCAACCGAATCGCCGGCGTTGTCGCCCGTGCAATCCGCAATGACGCCGGGGTTGCGTGCATCGTCTTCCTTAATCTTGAAAACGATCTTCATCAGGTCTGAACCAATGTCGGCAATCTTCGTAAAGATGCCGCCCGCGATACGCAATGCGGCGGCGCCCAGACTTTCGCCAATCGCAAATCCTATGAAACAGGGGCCGGCGTATTCTCCGGGAACGAACAAGAGAATGAAGAGCATGATCAGCAGCTCGACGCTAATTAGCAGCATGCCAATGCTCATGCCGGCTTTCAAAGGAATTGCGGAGATTGGATAAGGCTTGCCGGCGAGACTCGCGAACGCAGTTCGTGAATTCGCGAACGTGTTGACCCTAATGCCAAACCAGGCGACACCGTAACTGCCGGCGATCCCCACCAGGCTAAAAAGCAAAATGATTGGAACAGTTAGGGCGACTGGATGGCCCGGAACTGGATGCAGAACGCCGAAATACGCAACCACGATTACGGCGATGAAGAGCCACAGAAGCAGAATGAATTTCCCTTGCGTGATCAGATAAGTCTTGCACGTTTCGTAAATCAGCTCGGAGATTTCGCGCATCGACTGATGTACTGGCAGGTTCTTCAGTTGAATGTAGATTGCCAGTCCAAACAGCAGCCCGAGAAAGCAAAAAACCAGTCCCACCAGCAACAATCGATGACCATCGACACCAAGAAACGTTACGTCCGACAAATCGGGAAGCTTTAAAGCCGCCTCACCGCCCTCACGCGCCTGCCCAAAGGCGGCGGGCCCGACCGTACAAATAGCAAGAATTGCAAATAAAAATGTAAATATTCGGCGATGGTTAGCCGTGGCAAAGTTCGACATTGAATGCACCAGAAATCGAAATCCTTCCTTATCGTTTGAGCGATTGGCGAGAAAAAGCCGCGCTGAAAAAGCCGAGTATTATTGCTGATTTATGAGGGACTGTCTACCGTGGATGGTGCCACAGGAATATCGCTTTCGTAATTCTAAGCCTCAGCGAGTGCAGCATCTGATGCGAGTTCAGGCCGTTTGCGGCCGCCGATCCAATTCCGTGCTGAATCGACTAATACAATTACCGCCGCTGTCATGATCAGCGCCGTCAGTGAAGTGTTGATGTAACCCTGCGTTGCGGTCGGAGCGTTTTGCGCTTGCGGCCAGAAGATGTCGCGAATTGATTCGTAGCCGGCGACGAGCGTCGTCGTACCGACAAAAGATAGCGGTAGAAGAGTGACCCAACTGTAGCGCGCCTTACCCATGTTAATGATTACAGTTGTCGCTACGCATAAGGCAACAGCTGCGAGCAATTGGTTCGCGATGCCGAACATCGGCCAGATCGTCGAAATCGATCCATTCCAGATGAACGCGCCCCATGCGAAGACAACAAGTGCACTGGTAACAATCGCCCCGGGCTGCCAGTTGGGTTGTTCGAGTTTGGGAAATGCTCGCCCGGCGAACTCACCCAAAAGAAAGCGAGCTACACGCGTGCCCGTGTCGATGGTGGTGAGGATGAAAAGAGCTTCGAACATGATCGCGAAGTGATACCAGTACTTCATTAGCCCGCGCAGCCCGGGAATGCCGTCAAAAATTTTCGCGATGCCGAGTGCCAGCGTCACGGCGCCGCCGGTTCGGCCACGCAGATTCTTCTCGCCTGACTCCTGTTGCAGGCGGTCAATTTCCTGCGTCTGAAGATTGAAGCCCTGAGCATTCTCCGTCTCCACCATGCGCACGTACTTGCCACGCTCGGTTTCATTTCGCTGCGCAGTGTTAATCGCAAAGTAGTCGCCGGGAAAAAGTGAAGTCGCCGCGATCAATGCGACCACCCCTACGACACCTTCCATCAACATGCCGCCGTAACCGATCATCCGGGCGTCGGTTTCGTTCGCGATCATCTTTGGAGTCGTTCCTGATGAAATAAGCGCATGAAAGCCGCTTATCGCTCCACAGGCAATCGTGATGAACACGAAGGGATAAACTTTTCCGGGCACGATCGGCCCGCCGCCCGAAACAAATGGCGTGATGGCCGGCATGTGTAACTGCGGATTCACCAGAATCACGCCGATAATCAAGAACGCTACGGTGCCGATTTTCAAATACGAGGAAAGGTAATCACGCGGACAGAGCAGCATCCAGACCGGCAGGACCGAAGCGATAAAACCGTACAAGGCCATCAGCAACGTCACTTTGTGAGGTGATAAAGTGAATGCGGCCGCCCAGGAGGAATCAGCAAGCTTGCCGCCCAGATAAACCGCCAGCAGCAATCCCAGGACGCCAATCACGCTTGCTTCCGCGATTCGTCCTTTGCGAAAGCGATACATGTAAAGTCCCATGAAAAGCGCCAGGGGAATCGTGAAACCAACGGTGAAGGTTCCCCAGGGGGATTCCGCGAGCGCATTGACGACGACCAGACCGAGACCGGCGAGTGCGATTACCACAATGAACAGAATCGCAATGCCGGCCACGAAACCGGAAAGCGGACTGATCTCGGTGCGCGCAATTTCCGCCAGCGATTTTCCTTTGCGCCTGATGCTGGCCACCAGGATCATGAAATCGTGCACCGCCCCGCCAAGGCACACACCGATTACCAGCCATAACAACCCTGGCAAAAATCCAAATTGCGCTGCTAACACCGGCCCAATCAAGGGCCCGGCACCGGAAATCGCCGCGAAGTGATGCCCAAACAAAACCCATTTGTTAGTTGGGTAGTAGTTATGCCCATCGTACATTGTCTTCGACGGGACCGGGCGAGTGTCATCGAGTGCAAGTACTTTTGCGGCAATGAATGCGGAGTAATAGCGATAGGCAATCGCCAGAACACATAAAGCGCCGACAATAATTGGCAGGGCCTGCATCTGATTCTCAGTGCGGATAATATATCTGGCTGGCTGAAATTTGGGTAGTGTCTTACTTGCTTGGCGGCTTCTGACTGGTTCGCGCAAAGGCGCTAAGGAAACCTCAAGTCGCCAGGTAAATCGTTTGCGCCTTTGAGAAAATTATGTCAACCATCCAAATGCAGACATTATTGAAATTTGCGAAGCGCAGGCGCAACGCATATCTTTAAATCGTCGCCCTACGTTTGCTCCGATGGGTTCAATTCAAAAAGAGGTGCTGCCGATGAAATTCTCAAGATCAGCTCTAATAATCGTGACGATCATAATCGCAACGACCGCGTCTCAATCGCTACGGGCGCAGTCGAGTAACAGGCGGCTGTCACCCAACGAGCTCGTGGCCGATCTTTATAAGCAACACAACCGGAAACACGGTCCTTTCTTTCAGACCCGAAGCCGCGCATTGCTTTACAAATATTTCGAGAGGAGCCTGGCCGACATGATTTGGAAAGATGCTGTCTCCTCAAAAGGGGAGGTAGGTATTATCGATGGCGATCCACTTTACGACGCCCAGGATATGGAGATCAAAAACTTCACGATCGGCAAAGCGGTTTTTGAGGATGGCAAAGCGCGACTAACGGTTTCATTCGATAACTTCGGCGAAAAGAAGTCGATTATCTTCGTACTGGTTAACGGTAGAAGCGGTTGGCGAATCAGCGATATCGATTACGGTAAGGGCAGAACTCTTGTTGGCGAATTCAAGGAAAGCAGGCGCTGAATATCAGCGATCACACCGGTACTGGGTACTTTACAGAGTTAAATTCCAAGTTTCAGATCCGCATAAAGCAGTCGATGAAACAGGTGTTCACCGGCCTCACGCCGCACTGACAGTCGGCCGGCGTTGTAAGCCCGCGATTGCAAACCGCGTTGCACAGATTCGCAAATGCCGACGTCTTCCTGCTGAATGAGTTCGCCGACATCGATGCTGGCAAGATTACGTTCGCGCGCAGTTTCGGAAATATCAGCAAAATAAAAATCAAAAACTACCTCCGTCCGATCGATGGCGAGCGGCCGAACGAGATTCGTGTCCATCACGTCTTTGTAACAGTTGATCATGAAGTTCGGATAGAGCCAGTAATAAAACGCGCGTTGGCCCGTTCGAACAGCACTAACTTCATCATTCTCCTTCGCCGGTACCATCGGACTTGACTGCAAACAGAAGTGCTCACCATTTTCAATTGTGTAGTTGCTATAGTCGAGCACGCTGTCGAGCCCCTTGTGCAAATGCGGCACGTGATAACCGCCGTCGAGATAGTTGTCGACAAATACTTTCCAATTGCAGTTCAAGGTATAACGACGCTGTTGGAACCACGAAAGGTTGGACAGATTTAACTCCCGAAATCGATCAATCAAGTCATTCCCGAGAAATTCATTAAGATTCATCTGCGAGCCCTTCAGAAGTGGTTTTTGCCCGCCGTCGATCTTCACGAAAACCCATTTCTCCCAAGTTGCGATTTCAACTGGAACTAGTCCATTAGCGCCGCGATCAAAATCACAGACGCCCGTGAAATCCGGTGTTCCTTTCAGTTCGCCTTCCAGCGAATAAGTCCACCCATGATAAGGACAACGCATTTGATGCGCGCGGCCTGCCGTCTCAGTCATGACCGCGGCCGCATGATGCCGGCATACGTTGAAGAACCCGCGTACCTCGTCATCGTTGCCGCGAACAATCACAATCGGTTCGCCGGCGATTTCAGTGGTCACGTAGTTTCCTGAATCGCGAAGCTGATCGACACGCGCTGCGAACTGCCAGGATTGGCCGAATACGGTTTCCTTTTCGAGGTGAAAGATTCGCTCGTCTGTGTACCAGGTCGCGGGGACAGTCGAAGCGCTGGCGACCGGAGCGTTCGGGTCATAAGCGTCAATGATTGCTTTCAGATCTTTCACGGCTCAAAAGGCGCTCTTACTTTGCGAGCTTTTGCGGCAACAATATCTCACGCAAAGGCGCAAAGAGCGCAAAGAAATCAAAAGTTACTAATTGATGAAACGAAGGCTCTATTTCACCGGCGTCGCAGTCTTATGTTTTGGATTGTAGAACGGCGTCTTCGCTACGATTGCCGGGACACGATGACGGACGGCCTCGACCGTAACTTCGATCTCCACGCGCGCTCCAGGTTTCGCAAATTCGCGTTCCAACGTAGCCAGCGCGATCATTTTTTTCAGAGTCGGCGACCACGTTGTCGAGGTAGCTCTTCCGGCTTGCGATCCGTTTCGGTAAACCGGCACGGCCACTCGTGAAGCGATTGCGGAAACGGCCGGCGGCAATCCCACAGCTTCGTAAAGCTTTTCGACTTCGGGCCAGTCGATCTCCAGGCCGATGATTTCTCTTTTGGGTCCGCGCTTCTTTTCTTCTATCAGCGCCTGTTGGCCCACAAAACGATTCTTGTCGAGATTCACCAGACGTCCCAGCCCCATCTCGAACGGCGAATACTTCTGCGCTTCGATCAAAGCCTTCTTGCTGCTATTGAAATCGATGTCAATCAGCAGCAGTCCCGCTTCGATGCGCGCCACGTCCAGCGCCAGCATGCCGGCCGGCTTAATATCAAAAGGCCGCCCGCGATCTACCAACACGTCCCAAACTTTCAACGCCTGTTCGGCATCGATCCAAATTTCGTAACCGAGATCGCCCGTGTAACCGGTCCGTGAAATCTCGACCGGAACTCCGGCAATCGATGCCTTCGTCACGCGAAAATATTTCAGATTCTCGATGTCTGCGCCTTCTACGATCTGTATCAGAAGTCTTCCTGAAGTCGGACCTTGCAACGCGAGCGCCGCCACAGATTCGGAAATGTCTTCGATCTGCACGCTCAGCCCGAAAGCGTTTTGCGTAAACCAGCGCAGGCTCGGATCGGCGGCCGTCCATCGATAAACATTTTCATCAAGACGTGACACCGTTCCATCATCGATCACTTTTCCATGCTCGTCGCACCAGGGCGTATAGATCACCTGCCCAATCGCGACCTTTCGCAGGTCCCGCGTGATAATTCGATCTACCAGACGCGTGGCGTCTTTTCCGGTGATTCTGTACTTGAAAAGCGGTGAGACGTCAATCAGGGCAGCCGCATTCCGAATCGCATTGTATTCGTGTTCATGATGCGTTTCATATGCGCTGACGGCGTAGTAACCCGACCACTCGCGATAGTTCAGGCTGTCGCACAACGCGAACGTTCTGTCATGAAATGGTGTTCCGATCGGCATGGTTACCGGTTCAGAGTTCAAGCTTTAGCTTGTCTGTAAAATAGCAACCTGAAGGTTGAACGCTGCGTTTGTCAGAGGGAGCGATTATAAGTATGCTGTTCGGCAGCGAGCAAGAAGGTTTCCCCCAAATCAATTTTGAAGAGAGGGAATAACCATGTGCGCACCAACCTTTTATCGAACAATTTCAATCTTTGTTCTTTCACTAATCATCGGCGTTGTCAGCATGACTGCGCGCGTTCAGAACAATCCAAAGAAACTGGCTGAGGCAACGAAACAATCGCAGGAAGCTGCCGATGTTTTCACCGAAATCATGAATGTGCCCGACAAGTCGATTCCTCGAGGCTTGCTCGACAAGGCGGAGGCAATCGCGGTCTTCGAGGTAGTTAAGGCGGGGTTCATCGTAGGCGGCCGCGGTGGTCATGGTGTCATCAGCCGTCGCGTACGGGGTGGTTGGAGCGCCCCCGCATTTTTCAATCTAGGCGGCGGCAGCATTGGTTTGCAGATCGGCGCCTCTAAAACCGACGTAATTCTCTTGTTTATGAACACCGGCGCCCTGGAAGGACTACTGCAGGATAAGTTTGAGATCGGAGGCGAAGGCAGCGCCGCCGCAGGGCCGGTGGGTCGCTCCGCAAGCGCGACAACCGATGCCCAGCTGAAGGCGCAAATCCTTTCGTATTCAAGGAGCAAAGGCCTGTTCGCTGGGCTCGAAATCAAAGGTTCGGTGATCTCGCCGGATAACGACGACAACCAGGCAGTCTATGGAAAGAAAGCCAAAGAGATACTGGCGCCGACACAATCCTGGACGATGAATCAAATCCCTGCAGGCGTCCGCATCTTTCCCCGAACGCTGGCAAGATATTCGACACGGCGATAATCGGAGCACGAGGATCTTGCCTGCGGTTCACCGGCATCCTTGCCGGAGTTTCTGACGCCGTTCGACACGGGCTACTGCCCGCGATTATTAAGGAGAATTATGAAGAGCTTCAAACCGATGACTTTCTCGATCGTTCTTCTGGTAATTACGATCGCTAACGCTGGCTTTGCACAAACCGGTCGCGAACGCAGTTCGAAGAAAGCGCGCGCGGCGGCCGAGCAATCGGCCAGGGCGGCACGGGTTTTCAATGAAATCATGGGCACGCGCGAGAAATCGATCCCGCGCGATCTTCTCAACAAGGCTGAAGCAGTGGCCGTTTTTCCTGGTGTAATCAAGGCGGGCTTTATCGTCGGCGGCCGCGGTGGCAGCGGTGTCATCAGCCGCCGAGTCGCCGGCGGCTGGAGCGCTCCCGCATTTTTTGATCTCGGGGGCGGCAGCATCGGTTTACAAATCGGCGCCGCGTCAACTGATTACATTTTGCTTTTCATGAACGAGAACGCGGTTGAGAGTTTGCTCGGGGATAAATTTGAAATTGGTGGTGAAGGCAGCGCCGCTGCCGGTCCGGTCGGACGCTCAGCCAGCGCATCTACCGACGTAAAGCTCAACGCGCAGATTCTTTCTTATTCACGGAGTAAAGGCGCTTTTGCCGGATTGGAATTGAAAGGCGTTGTAATTAAGCCGGACAACGAAGACAATTCGCAGGTTTACAGCATGACCGCGCGCGATATCCTCACCGGGGCAAACAAAATTTCCATGGAGAGAATGCCCGAAGGCGTTCGTGTCTTTCCGCTTACGCTCGCAAGGTATTCAACGCGGAAGTAATCGCAGGTCCTTTTCGTCTTAGTCGTGCGAAAAATATTGTAATGGCGTCAAATTGCCGAAGCCATTGACGACGTGCCCCTCGTTAAAATTGTGTCTTCCCGCCTGGGCTATTTCGGGACCACCATTCATCGAACCGGGTCTGACGACTGCAACGTGTCCATGTCCTGAACCTGTGTTCTTCCACATCACAACCGCGACTTTTCCGTTGTTCGCTGCATCCTGCGCCTGCTGAGCGTTACAGGCTCTCCACCCAAATTGGTTGACACCGTGATCTCTCATCCAGTTCACGCCGCCATTAATGTTGATTTCGTTTGCATGCAGCGCAAATGGCGCAGCAATATTCCCCGAGCTATCGACCCAGTGAGGGATTTCCGCGCCCATCGCGCGACTTACATCCCAGACAAAAATGTTGCAGTAGGTGTTGCCGTTCCCGGGGAGATATCGCGGGTTGAATCCGACAGCGAACTGGTTGATCAGCTGCGAGTAAATCGCCGGATCTCTTTGCCCAGGAGAGTTCGTAAGTGGCGGATGATTGTAGTTGGCACGATTCGTAGTAACCGTGCCGGGCGCCGGATGCACACCATCATATGTCTCGGTGTGACCTGGCGCCGGAGTAACCGGAGGCGCCGGCCCAGTGCTCGGAATATTAATCTTCTGTCCGACCTTGATGAGATTTGGGTTGTGTATCTGTTGATTGGCGTGTAATAGCGCTTGCAAAGTAATTCCAAATCGGTTGGCTATTGCAGACAAGGCGTCGCCTGGTTTTATCTCGTAAGTATCTGCTATTGGCATCGGTAACCTCCTGGAAAATGTCTATGTTGGTTCGCGAAACAGACGCTGAAGAATCATGAGGTGCTAGGTTTGCGAAGCGCAATGACATCAGCACTCAACATCTTGAACTTCGAAAAGCAAGTCAGCACGCTCAATATCGCCGCCAAAATTTCCGTCAACGCTGCCGAGATCGAACTAGGCCCTTTCAGCCGTGCCGAAGTCTAGTTACGTCGGGACCTGATGAACCTCGTTTGAGTATTGGCATGATGAGTTTTCCCTAATTCAGAGAGTGCTGGTGCCCATCATCCTCAGAGCGGACGTAAGCCACTTCAAGAATCCGACCGCGCTTCGTCATTATCGGAGCGACCCGAACGCGCCTCGTCATGATCGCCCTGTCCCGATCGGGATTCGTCATTCTCTCTGAGTCCTGAGTGAGCTTCATCATCGTCGCGCCCATCGGACCGCGCTTCGTCATCGTTATTAGACATTCTCTCCTCCAAAGAAATCGCTTCCAGCTTTGTTTACGGTTTGGGAACAACCGTGAAGGGAATTGATGTCTTGCTTTGACCGGCTGGATTGACAATTGTGAGCTGACGCTGCGTGGTCTCCGCCTTTTCATCAATGTTAATTTCGGCCTGCAGCTTATTAGCTCCGAGAACTCGTATTGACTCGTTCGGCACTTTCACGCCTTTACCTGATACGAGGACTCGAGTTTTCCCCGGAATGAAATTTGTTCCAGTTATTTCGACTTCCAATTCGCTCGTGCCGACCTGTCCGTCCTTGATGTCTATATCGGTAACGGTTGGTAGATCCGGTGTGTAATGTATCGGCCTCGTGATCGTCTGAACAGCCTGATCATTTGAGACTTCAAAAACAAGCAGCGTATCCGGAGGAACGGGCATATCGGACTGGATAATGAAGTTAAGCTGATTGCTTGTCGGGGTTCCATCCAATTTGATAGTCAGCCCTTGCGGTTGCTGATTTAGAAGATTGATTTTTGCATCGGTTGAGAATCTTCCCTTAATGTAGCCCTTCACAACGGGCTTGTCATTCTGAAATTTCTTTAACTCGGTCTCATCAAACTGGACTGAATTGAGCGTCGGGGGTAAATTCCCCAATTCTTCAATGAAACTCCCACGTACGGCTACTTCCGTCCTGCGAAAGTCCACGGGATTTTCTCCCTCAAAAAGGACTGTCGGCTCATTCCAAAAATCGTCTCGTTGCTTCTTGGTTAAGAAGATTCTTTGAGGAATAAACCCTACGATAACTTTTGCCTGCTGCTTTGGAACGAGGGTGTTAGATTGATAGGCCGAATCGCTCAGACGGTTCATTTGATTGACAGTATAGTCAGGATAAACATGGCGATAGGCGGCAAGAAATTCGCCATTGTACAACGCCACGGAATCTCCGTACGATGGGCCAAATCCTGCAATACCAATAAGCCCGGCAGCCACCGTGCCGATGCCTTCAAAATAGCGCAAAAGTCTATTCCTTCCGTTTTTGCTCTGTCCAATTTCGGCCACGCCGCGGAGCAGCGATAGCTCCAGCGAGGACAATTCATACTTCGATCCCGATTTGTCTTGCTCCGGACAGGTGCCGCAGTCTCTGGAAATCTCTCTAGTCTTGTTCGCTTGTTCGCATTCGGCTTTTCTCTTGATACAGTCCTTCCTGATTTGGTCTTCCACTTGCGAGAAATGTCCAGCCGGAAATACTTTCTCTAAGTCAAGAGACACATCATGAATTAGGAATTGGTAGTCCTTGTTCCTATTTCTGATTGTTACCTGAATCGCAAGAAAGCGCTGCGCGATTCTCTTTCCAAAAACATCCGATACTGTTTGAGGATCCATCACACTTACATAAACCTTGATATCGTCTCGTACGGATGGCGCAGATTGAGCGGGCACCCAGGCGGGTGCCAGACAAAATATCAGAGTAATGCCCAGATTCAGAACGACTCGTCTTTTTGGAAAACAAGATATTCGCATTGTTGGACCTCCGGAAATATGATTTTGGACAGCTATCGCTGAGTTTCGTTTAAGACAATCTTTTGGCACAAAGTGAATCGGTTCTGATTAAGAGTGTCCTCGTCAGCTTCGAATAATTTGCTCCACTCCGCGTTCAATTCTTCAATTTCTCCCGGGCTCTTCTCTTTTGGCTTGACAGTTGAACAGATGACGATGAACTGTTCAGCAGATCAAATACCATCAAAGCTTCGGATGGGTGCTGTTTGCCTTAGTCTCAACGTTAGCGTTTTGTGCCCTCCCTTGGGTATCAACGCTCGTCGTTGTGTTAAGCGCAGCATCATTGATTAGGTTTCTGCTGATTTGGTGTCGCGTACACCGCCCCGCCTGTCAGGAGCGCAACGAGGAGGATTGACAGCGCACGTTAACCGGCGCCGGAATGTAACCGGTAAGCCACTCGGTAATAGGAGGAAAAACACTTGCACCAACGGCGCCGATGACGCCTTTAAGTACAGAAGTGGATTCATATAAGTCTCCTATTAGGAGAAACCCCGCCAGATTCTGCGAGGCGAGTTGAAATTAAGTCAACAAAAGCACCACGGGAAGTCCGACAGTTTAGAAAGCGAGCAACCTCCGGGAGCAAAGGCGGCGCCGCGACCGGCTAGGGAATGGTGGCGATGTCGCGTCGGTTTCGTGAGAACGCGCCGCGGTGGCGCGTCGTTAGACCCTTGGGATAGGCGCCTTATACTCTCGCGCCCGTACAGTGTCAAGAATTATTTTCTTCTCAACTTGTTTCATTCATTCAGGAAACGCTGGTTTGCGCGATTCTGCACAAACTTGCGCGATTCGATGCAAAAAATTATCGGCCGGTTCTTGAAACCGCATTTGCTAATAACGAATATTTTGCATAACAGTGAAACCCGTAACGCTTATTTTCTCGATACAGTTGGCCGCGCATCCGATGCGTCACATTCGTAGGGCTGAGGCCGGCCCGACCGCTCTGGAAGTACTGATTCAATTGTTAGTGGCGCCGGCGTCTCGCCCGTCAATCACGCGCAAGATGCGCGTGCCACAAAGCAAACTGAACCAGTATTGCTCTTGCAAAAACATTGCTGACCGCGGTTAGTTGCATCTAATAACGAACCATCGTGAAGCAAGAAATATCACTCTGGACAGTTGGACACTCGACGCTGGCAATCGAAGATTTCATTCACATGCTCGAATCGTTTGAAATCCAGGTGCTCGTCGACGTGCGCAGCTTTCCCGGCTCGCGGCGCTACCCGCACTTCAATAAAGAGAATTTGCGAAGCGCGCTGGCAGTCGTCGGAATCGGGTACCAGCACTTCCCCGAGTTAGGTGGCCGTCGCCGCGCGCGTCCTAATTCGCTTAACATCGCCTGGCGCAACGAATCATTTCGAGGGTACGCAGATTACATGGAAACAAAGGAATTTAATGTGGGGATATCTCGGCTGCTTACGATCGCAGCCGAAAGTCGAGCGGCGATTATGTGTGCTGAGGCTGTGTGGTGGCGTTGTCATCGGAGTCTCATTTCTGACTACTTGAAAGCCCAACGAGTCAAAATCATTCACATCCTTAGTCTGGGAAAATCGCAAGAGCATCCTTTCACCAGCGCCGCGCGAATCGTAAACGGCGAACTCTCCTATCATGGTTTATTGGATAGTTAGTTGTTTGATAATATCGACTTGCGTTTGCCATCCAAACTGAGACGAGAATCTATGAACCTGGAAATCACGATTGAGGAACGGGAATTCTTGCACGAAATGCTGGAAGAAGAACAAAAGCACCTAATTCGGCAGATTGATCATACTGACACGCGTCAGTTTGAAGATATGTTGAAAGGCAGACTTGAAGAACTAGAGAATCTCAAGCGGAAGATCGAAAGTCTGAGATAGCTGATTCTGAATCGTGAAGGCGCGGTAACCACGAGTGATGGGAGTAGAAGACACAGAAATTCACCGTTGCGAACGGTGCGATCGTGAAACCAATCATGTGATCGAGTTCATCGGTCCTGATAATCGACAGCACTTCTTCTGTTGGGATTGTGTCGAACGACACGAAAAACGCTTCAATCAAAAGCCCGGCTGGCGCCGCGCGCATCGAACGCGACGCTATCAGCGGGCCGGAGCCAACTCGTGATTGCCATGGGGGCGCTTTTTGGTGGTAATGTCGTGAGTTATCTCCCACTGTGTGTCATCACAGCCAAGTAAATCGTCGGCCACCTTTGGTCCCCAGCTTCCAGCTTTATAGTTAGGAAAGGCTGGAGGCGGTGCTGCGCTCCAGGCCGCTTGAATTGGCGCGACGACGCTCCATCCGGCTTCGACTTGATCCGCTCGCTGAAACAACGTGGCATCACCCACCATGCAATCGTGTAACAGACGTTCGTAGCCCGTACTCGGCGTGTTCCCAAAATAATCTTCGTAATCGAAATCCATGTCGACTGCGCCAATGCTCATTACGGAGCCGGGTACTTTCGCGCCGAAGCGTAGAGAGATCCCTTCGTCAGGCTGGATGTGCAGCACCAGCCGATTAGTCGTGAGTTGCTCGACTGACGTTTCGCGAAAAAGGACGAACGGCGCACGCTTGAATTGAATCGCGATTTCGGTGTCGCGGGCCGCCAAACGCTTGCCAGTACGTAAATAAAAGGGGATATCGGCCCAGCGCCAGTTATCGATCAATAACTTTAATGCGACGAAAGTTTCCGTTGATGAGTCAGGCGCGACATTTGGTTCGCTGCGATACGCCGGGACCTTCTCGCCGTCGATCTCACCTGCATCATACTGGCCGCGCGCGACTCGTTTCGCGGCTTCGTCCGGCGAGAGACGTTGAATCGCGTGCAGAATCTTCGTCTGCTCATCTCGCACAGCGTCCGCTTCGAAAGAGATAGGAGGCTCCATAGCAGTCAGGGTGACCAATTGCAGCAGGTGATTTGGCACCATATCGCGCAACGCGCCGGCGCTCTCATAATAGCCGCCGCGTTCTTCCACGCCGACTTTCTCGGCGGCGGTGATTTGCACGCAGTCGATGTAGCGACGATTCCAAATCGGCTCGAAAATGCCGTTGCCAAAGCGAAAAATCAGAATATTCTGCACCGTCTCTTTCCCGAGATAGTGATCGATGCGATAAATCTGGTGCTCTTTGAGGACGCGTTTAATGTCCCGATTCAATTTCTGGGCTGATTCAAGATCCCGGCCGAACGGTTTTTCGATCACGGCACGTCGCCAGTGATGATTTTCTTCCCGAGTCAATCCAGCGCGACCGAGTTGTCGCACAACCGGCGTAAAAAACTCGGGCGCAGTTGCCAGATAAAAGAAGTAATTGCCCTGCGCATTGCGTTCCTGGTCGGTCTTTTCGACCAGCGCCTTCAGCCGCGCGTACATTTGACCGTCATTGAAATCGCCAGACAGGTAATACAATCTTTCCTCGAGCCATTGCCATTCGCCAGAATTGACTTCGGCGGTGGCGAACTCGCGCATATCATCGCTCAGCCGGCGACGAAACTCTTCATCATTCAGCTCGGCGCGAGCGACGCCGATGACAGCGAAATTGTCAGAAAGCAAGTTGCTGACTTTAAGGTTGTAGAGGGCGGGAATGAGTTTTCGTTTCGTGAGGTCGCCGGCCGCGCCAAAGATGACCATGACGCAGGGGGGCGCGGTATTCAAGCGTCCGTTCTTTTCGTTGGCGGCCATCGGCGTCACTTGGGTTCAGACCGCGGCTCGAGATGTCCGCCAAATTTTTGTCGCATTGCCGACAGGATTTTTTCAGCGAAAGTGTGTTCCTGTCGCGAACGAAAGCGCATGTACAGCGCGGCGCTTAGCACCTCGGCGGGCACCGCTTCTTCGATTGCGGCCTGGATTGTCCAACGGCCCTCGCCGGAATCCTGCACGAAGCCCGTGTAATTTGCCAGTTTAGGATCCTCGACCAAAGCCATCGCCGTGAGATCGAGGAGCCAGGAAGAAATCACACTGCCGCGTCGCCAGACTTCCGCGATGTCGGCAACTTTCAAATCGTAGCGAATGTCCTCCGGCAACTCTTCGGAGTTGGCGTTGTGGAAAATGTCGAAGCCTTCCGCGTACGCCTGCATCAACCCGTATTCGATACCATTGTGCACCATCTTCACGAAATGTCCGGCGCCTGATGGCCCGCAATAGAGGTACCCATCCTCGACCGTTCCCGTAATCTTTTCCCGACCGGGTGTGCGCGGAATATTTCCCCGGCCGGGAGCCAGCGACTTGAAGATCGGATCGAGATGCCGAACAGTTTCTTCCGGCCCGCCAATCATCATGCAGTAACCGCGTTCCAAACCCCAGATGCCGCCACTCGTGCCAACGTCAACATAATTGATTTGTTTTTCGCGAAGCGACCGAGAGCGTCGAGCATCGTCTTTGAAATAAGAGTTGCCACCGTCGGTGATAATGTCGTCTGGTTCAAGTTGCGTGGCAAGATCGCTAACGGTTTGTTCCGTGGCCTTGCCGGCCGGCACCATGATCCAGACCGCGCGCGGTTTATTGAGTTTGTCAATGAACTCTTTCAGTGAGGCAGCGCCGCTGGCCCCTTCGCCCGCGAGTGCCTTTACATTTTCCGGGTTCTTGTCCCAAACGACGCATTGATGTCCGCCGCGTATCAACCGCCGTACCATGTTCGCGCCCATACGGCCGAGACCAATCATTCCAAGTTGCATATGGATTACGCCCTCGCTGCGGCTTTGCCGCGTTCATTAGGAAGTCGCTTCCTTGATTAAACCCGTAAGCAAATCGAGTCCTTTATCGACATCCGCTCGGAGATGCACCCGCAACGCTCGCCGACCGCGCTCGGCCAGTACTTCGAAATCTCCGCGCGCTTGCGCGGCCTTCACAATTCCGAAGGTGTAGTTTTGGCCCGGCACTGGCAAATCCTGGGCGTCCTCGGAGGTGATTTGCAAGAAGACTCCCGTATTTGGACCGCCCTTGTACGCCTGGCCAGTCGAATGCAGAAATCGCGGACCAAATCCCAAACAAGTTGCTACATGTTTCGCATCGCGGACTGCGTGACGTCCGATTTGCAGAATCTGTTGGTGTTGCTCATTCATTTCTACGTAAGCCAGCGTCGCGAAATAATCGTCTGGACGCAAACGATCGAGATGCGCTTTGATGTAAAGAGCCAATGAGGGTTCACCGACGGATGTTTTCAACTCATCTGCATTTCGTTCGTCACTGAACAACTTCACGCTATCACTTTCAAAGAATGGAGTCTCACTCGGCAAGGAGCCCGTTTGTTCGTACTGTTCTGTCAGTTTACGCGTGGCCACTTTACTCGCTTCAACATCCGGCTGATCAAAAGGATTGATTCCAATAATCGAACCGGCAACCGCGGTTGCCATCTCCCAGCGAAAGAATTCCTGTCCGAGACTGTAAACGTCAGGAATTGAAATCAGCACCACCGGCTGGCCCGTAAGTCTGAGCGCTACGACAGCCGCATCCTGCATCGGATCAGGAGCTGATTCGAGGCGGAGATAAACAAAGACGCGGTCGTCACCATAAACATCAGGCGAACCAGGCGCCTCGCTATCAACTGGTATCAGGCCTTTGCCATTCTTGCCGGTAGATTCCGCCAGCAATTGTTCGAGCCACGCGCCCAGATCGTGAACGCCTTCTGACGCAATGATGGTCACTTTGGTTCGACCTTCATGATGGCCGGCGCCAAGAATCGCCCCCAGCACAGCTCCCGGATTCTCGCCTGCTGGAATGTCTGCGCCGCATGCTGCAACCATTTCCTGAGTTCGCTCCAAAAATAGGGGCACATTAATACCCATGGCGGTGGCGGGCGCCAATCCAAAATCAGAGAGAGCCGAGTACCGGCCACCGATAGTCGGCACACCAAGAAAAATTTTGCGGAAGCGACCTTGTTCCGCAACCTGCCGCAATTTTGACCCGGGATCGGTAATCGCAATGAAATGATCGCCGACTCGATCTTGACCGACGACCTCTTTTGTTTTTTCAAAAAAGTATTGTTTGAAAATATTCGGCTCGAGCGTCGTTCCCGATTTACTCGAAACAAAGAAGAGAGTTTTCGCGAGGTCGACCTTCTTTTCGAATGATTTGATTTGCGCCGGGTCAGTAGAATCGAGCACGTGAAGTTC
>Ga0070697_100001331_pt1 | contig 18668 bp, 18 predicted proteins | sample KBSK1501metaG_FD_65475 | JGI IMG/M metagenome (GOLD analysis project Ga0070697, IMG submission 65475) | Corn, switchgrass and miscanthus rhizosphere microbial communities from Kellogg Biological Station, Michigan, USA - KBS K1-50-1 metaG | ecosystem: Host-associated > Plants > Roots >... | reverse complement strand
CATCCTTGGCGGAGCCGGCGCGGTGGAAATGGCGGCGTGCGCGCTCTCCATCCAAAACGGTGTGATTCCGCCGACGATCAATCTGGAGAATCCCGATCCGCAGTGCGATCTTGATTACACGCCGAACGTCGCGAAAGAAAAGAAGGTGCGCGTGGCCATGAACAATTCGTTCGGCTTCGGCGGCCACAACGCGACCCTCATCGCAACCGAGTTTACCGGATAGTTCTTTGCGACGTCGACGGCCCACAGGGCCGTGGCTACACCATGTCGACCTCTTACTCGTCGGCGAAGATCTGGCGAGTCGACGCGTCTGCAGCCTCGAAGGAAAGTTCGTGGCTGTTGCGTTGGAGCGCTTTAAGGAGACCGGAAACAATTTTCGCCGTGGCGGCGGAATAAAATCTGACCAGGCCCACGGTCGTGCGCCGGCCAAAGACCGTGATCATGATCGTATCCTCATCGACCGAGTTCATGAAGATATGACTGCCGTTGCCTTGATGATAGAGCGCGTTGAATTCCAATTCGCCAATGCGCCGGGCCAGTTCCTGCGTGGCGGCGAAAGAGCCCGCGGCCAGCGCGGCAATGATCGTAACGTCCATCGCGTTCATATCGCCAAACTGCGAGATAACATTCCCGCCGCGATCGATCACGACCGTAAGATCGGCCTCCGCCTTCTTTAGAAAATCCGCGAGCACGCCATCGAGCGTTGCAACATCTTCAATAGTTAAGACGGGAATGGAGTTCATGCCGGAGTCGTTTCACTTTTCGCCAGAGTTGGATTGCCGGGAACGGCCGCAGTCGGTGCGATCGTCTGGGGCACGTCATTTTGTTTGCTGAACTTATGCAACAGAATTTGCGAGACGGCATTCAAAGTGGCGAAGACATTTTCTCCCGTGCTCGAGCTCGCTTCGAAACTTTGCAGGCGTTTCTTTCGATTGTTCAGAACAAACTCCATGTAATTAAGCGGCGCGACGTTCGGCAGATCGCGTTTGTTGTACTGCAACACGCACGGCAAATCGTCGATCGCGACATTTTGTCGGGCCAGATTGTCAGCGAGATTTTTGAAGCTCTCGACGTTCTCTTCCATTTTCTCCCACTGCGAATCGGCTACGAAGACCAGCCCGTCGACGCTGCGCAGAACGAGCTGGCGGGTCGCGTTGTAGATCACCTGACCGGGGACAGTATAAAGCTGAAACTTGGTGACGAAGCCTTTGATCACGACCGCGTTCAAGGGCAGAAAATCGAAGAAGAGTGTCCGGTCGGCGGCCGTGGCGAGGGAGACGAGATCGCCGCGATTTGTTGGGCTGATCCGTTGGTGAACGTAAGCCAGATTGGTGGTCTTGCCGCAGAGCGCGGGACCGTAATACACAATCTTGAACTGAATTTCGCGACTCGCGTAATTAATGATCGACATGAGATATCTCCGGTTGTGAATAGGTTCGCGAAAGTTCGTCCACCATTTTCGCGAGCTGCCGGTGTGTTTCCGCGGCGAGCTCTTCGGTCGTGTGCAAGGCAGAAAGACAAATGTTCCCCCGCATGAAAAATGTGACGGCCGAGGTCGCGCCGTGCAGCGTCATCGAGTTCAACGGACCGAGCTTCGTATCGAACATGTGTCTCTCGATTCGTTGGAGCAACGTTGGTGCCACTGCGCACAAACCATCGGCCGAGATGGCGGGTGGAAGATTTCCAGCGAGGCTCAGTCCATCGGCGAAGGTAATTGCGCAACCGTTCACGCCCGGAAGTTTTGTCGCGCGCGCCACCACCTCTTTGGCGTCGACCTTTTCGACTTCCTCGGGCGGCTTCTGGTCGATCGTGGCTTGGCTATCCGAAACTAAATTCAGAGCCGGGGGTTCCTCACCGCGAAAGCGCCGCGCATCTTCCTCTGCCTGGATTGAGAAGGGGGTTTCGATCGTTTCGTTCTCGACCAGTGCTTCCTGATCGGTCCGCATCTGCAAGGCAGCCGCAGGCACGTTTTTCAAAACCTCCTGCAACGGCAGCATGACCGGGGTCTCGGCCTCATCCGGCCGAAAGAGGTAGCGGTAATCAGTTGGGATCGCTTCGTGGAAAATTTTTGGCGGGACGATGATTCGCCCGGTCACGAGCTGGTCCGCGATTGGTGAAAACGGAAGGCTTACCTTTGCGCCTTCCGGTGCAAGACTCGGATCGCCCTTTAGCTGAAAGGCTGGCAGGTTCTGCAACAACACACGCAGCGACAATTCAATTTTCTCTTCCGCCTTCGGCGGGGTGGCGGGAACCGGTGCAGTTTTGGCGACCGGCGGCGTGTCGGGAACCGGCGCAGTAATCAGGTCAAGATTGTCGGATTCTGTCGGTTTCCGTCTGCGCGGTCGGTCCAGTTCGGCCGGCCGATCCGAGGTCGATCTTTTCTCGAGATCGGAAAACTGAACCTGGTCGAACGGCACGGTCTCGTAAGGATTCCGCAGTGTCCGCTTTCGCGGAGAAGGAGGAACCGAAGGCAGAACGGGCGGCCCGCTTGAGGCTGGAACTCTCTCAGAGGCGGGCGCACCCGTTCCCTTCGGTGGAAGATGAAAAGGAATTCTGGCAGGGGCCGGGGCAAGATGATGTGGCAGCTCTTCGCTCACGTCAGACTCCAGAAGAGAGATGCCCGATCTAGGCGGAGACGGAGCGGCGGCGGTTTCGCTCTCCGCCGCTTCGGGTTCGGCGGCGGCGAAGGATTCGGCTGAGGCCGCTTCCACCTTCACCGATGGCAGTGCGGAACTTTGCAACGGCTCAATCGTCGTGCCGAATTTCTCGCACTCTTCCAGCGCGACGACGAGAAATGGCGTATCGACTTGCGGGACGATGTTGTCCCGAAGTTGATCGCGCCGGACCTGCACGCGATTGAATTGCTCAAGCACTTTCTCGAAAGGCAGCGCGATGCGCGTCTGATCCGTGATTTCAACGCTGCGCAGGAAAATTTCCGGGATTTGTTCGTAGACGCTCGCCAGTGCCACGCTCGGATTACGCGCGGCCATTCCCTTCTCGATCTCGACCGCTTTTAACAGGATGCGCTGTGTCGGGTCGAAGCTCTCTTCGGACTTGATATAGCCAACCGGGACTTGCTCAATAATGTCGGAAAGCTGGAGCGAGATGGCGCGTTCGACTTTCGGCTCGAGCGCAAGGGCAATGGCCGGTGGCAAATCTTTGCTTTGTCGCGAAAGTTGCGTCGCTCCCAGCGAAATCATGCGCGGCCCTGTCTTCGCGGTGGTCGCTGCGCTCGGCGCGGTCGTATTGGCCGAGGCAGTCTCGAGAGGGTCTTGCGGCGCGATCGTACGCGTAACGTTCGGCATGACGGTTTTGCTCAGCCGTTCACCAGCCGGTTTCCCGGCTGGAACAACTGCCGATCTTTCCTTCGCGGGCGCGACGTTGCCGGACGCGGAAAATCGCGAGCGTACTTTGTTTACCAGATCGATAAGTGGATTGATCACGTCGCCTTTAACGGTCCTCCGCCGTGACGCGCCAGATTTCCTCCAGCGTCGTAATTCCCTCGAGCGCTTTTTCCACCCCCACCATGCGCAAGGTTTTCATTCCCTCGGTCATGGCCTGGTTCTTAATGACTGACGAGGACGCGCGCTTAATGATTAAGCGCCGGATGGATTCGCTCACCGGCAGCGCTTCAATAATCGCGACGCGGCCAAGATAGCCGCGCCCTTTGCAACGGTCGCAGCCGGAGCCGTGATAAAAGACCGCATCCTTCGCGTCCTTGATTCCTAACTTCTTAATCATTTCTGGCTCGGGCACGAATTGGTCGCGGCAATTGGTGCAAACGCGGCGTATCAGTCGTTGCGCGCAGGTCATCAGGATGGAGCTAGAAATCAAAAATGGCTCGATGCCCATGTCGTCAAGACGGGTGATGGCCCCGGCCGCGTCATTCGTGTGCAACGTGCTCAAGACCTGGTGACCAGTGAGCGCGGCCTTCACCGCGATATCGGCCGTTTCGTTATCGCGAATTTCACCCACCATCACGATGTCCGGATCCTGACGCAGAATGGATCGGAGCGCGGAAGCGAAATCGAGCCCGATGTCCGCGCGCACCGCCACCTGATTAACGCCGCCGAGCTCGTACTCAATCGGGTCTTCCACCGTCACGATGTTGTATTGCGGGTTGTTTAATTCCTGAAGAACGGAGTAAAGCGTGGTCGTTTTTCCCGAACCGGTCGGTCCGGTTACGAGGATCATGCCGTGGGGCGCGTCGATTGCGTGTTTGAATTTGTTGAGCGTGTCCTGGTCCATGCCCATCTGGTCGATGCTGCCAGTGAGCTGCGCCTTATCGAGAATACGAATCACTACTTTTTCGCCGTGCGCCGTGGGTAGGACCGAGATACGCAAGTCGATTTCCTTACCGAGGACCCGGATGCGGAACCGTCCGTCTTGCGGAACACGTCGCTCCGCGATGTTAAGGCCGGCCAGAATCTTGATGCGCGACGTGATGGCCAGTTGCAGCGCTTTGGGCGGCGATTCCGCCGGAGCCAACTCGCCATCGATGCGGAAACGCAGCTTGAGCGTGTTTTGAAACGGCTCGACGTGGATGTCCGACGCCTTCTCCTTCACCGCCTGCGCCAGGATCAGATTGACGATTTTTATGACCGGCGCGTCTTCGCTGTCGGAAGCGAGACGATCGAGATCGATCTCTTCGCGCTTGGCCGCCTGCACTTCCACCGTGTCGGCCGATTGGGCGGCTTCTTCCGCAACTTTCTTGAGCACCTGGCTCATGTTGCCGGCGCCATGTGCGCCGCTGAGCGCCTCGGTCACCGCGCGCTCGGTCGTAATCATCGGAACGATTTCGAGCTGAACGCGCCGCTTCAGGTCGTCGAGTGCGAGCACGTTCGTGGGATCGGACATGGCCACGAAAAGCTTTCCATCCAGACGCGCGATCGGCACGAGCTTGTTCGCCTTGGCCATGTCGCGCGGCACGATCGACATGATCTCTTCCGGCACGTGCAATTTGGAAAGGTTGATCGGCGGCGTGTTCAGGCAGCGCCCCATGCTGAAGGCCATGTCCTGTTCCGTGACGAACCGTTTGTCCGTCAGAATTTTGAGCAGACGACCGCCTTCGCTTTTTTGAATGCCGACCGCCTCCTCGAGCTGGTTGGGCAGGAGCAGACCGTCCTCAATCAGGACATCCGCGATTCTCTCTCCGAAAGATTTGCTTCTGCTCATGTCGACCTCGCGCTTTAAGCACGTGACTCCAGCCGATAGATCGACTGCAAACTTTTTATGATGGATGAAGGCCGGGCCAGGTACCAGGCCACGGTATAATCGAGCGATTGCTGCACGGCTTCGCGGCCGGTCGCGTCAAAAGGATTGCAGCACGCCACCATCATGGTGCGGCTGACCAGATCGAACGGCACGAACAATCGATTGAGCGTGAGATACTCGGGCAACATCGGCGCGATCTGGCGATCGGTGTCGTAATATTCGAGCGGGACATAAGCGAACTTCGTCCGGTCGATTAAGGCCGAGAGCACGGCATCGAGATGGTTCGTCTTGTCTTTGCTCAGGTGGTCCAGCAGCGACACGGCCAGTGCCTGTCCGGTCAAATCCTTGTTCAGTTGCTTCACCGATTCGAGCGCGGCGACTACTTCGTCTTCGGGGAAGAGTTGCTGCACAATCAAAAATTTCGCGAGATGATCGTCCCCGCGCTCGGCCAGGTCCCCCATCTTTCCCGCGTCACCGCCATGCGTGCCTTTCGTATCGATCAACAAACCTTCGCCCTTGGACACATCGGCGGGATTGACGGTCAATCCCGCTTGCGCGCCTTTGTTCACGAGCGCTTTACCGGAAGCCTGGAGCCGCGTCTCGATCTCACCGAGCATGGCGAGAATTTCCGGAGCGTTCGGCTCCTTGGCCAGGATCACGTCGCACTCCTGCATGGCCAGGGCGTAGGAACCGGCGTTGAAATACGCTTCCGCCAGTTTGCGCGTAGCGCGTAGAAAATCCTCCTCCCGCCCGACCTTGTTGTAGGCTTCTTTCAGAATCTCCAAAGACTGGTAATCATCGGGTTGCGTTTGAGTAATGGCCTCAAACATCTCGATGGTTTGGAGTATCTGACTATTTTCGTCGTCCGACAGAGTGTGTTCCAGCACGTCGCCGGTAAAAGCTAGAAGCATGCCCCTACGCGAGGGGAACCCCGGCGAACGCCTCTCAAAGCCTGCAAATTCTTCAACTTTCCAGCCGCCGCGCTATGCGCCCCGTCCGGTAACTCCATCAGCAGCCGCGGATTATGAGTTAGAAAGGCCCATTGCTGCGGCCAGATCGAAGCAGATCTAGCCAATTATGAATCCTTCGATTGATTTGCCTATCAACCATCAACTCTCAATCCGCCTATGACCAATAATCAATAACAGATAACCTGGCCGAAGGCGGCGGCCCCCTTTTCGGCTTTTCTACTTTCTACTTTTTAATTTATCCTTTGCTCGTGTTCCCCCGTTCCTCCGCTTTTACCCTGATCGAGCTGCTCGTCGTCGTGGCGATTATTGCGTTCCTGCTCGTGCTTGTTGCGCCAGCTATCACGAGCAGAAAAGGCGCTAATGATCTGACCAGCGCAGCCTACGAAATCAAAGGAGCCCTCGAAACGGCAAGAACTTATGCGAAAGCGAACAATACCTACACCTGGGTGGGGTTTTTCGAAGAAAATGTTTCGATTGCTAGTGCCAATCCCGCAACGGCCGGCAGTGGAAGACTCGTAATGTCTATTGTTGCTTCCCTAGACGGTAGCAATGTATATGGCTCGGGCACCGGTGTGATTGATCCAACGCACCTTACCCAAGTTGGAAAATTGATTCGAATTAACAACGTTCATCTGCCGCTTTTCGCGGTTGGCTCTGGAACGGGTGACACATTCGAGACCCGTCCCGCGCTTCAATCGGATCCGACCGCGGGATACAACTATGGCCGGTTTGGAGAACTCAATGCTGCACCTCCTAATACCGCGCCGTACTCGACGCCGTACAGTTTTCAATATCCAGTGGGGAATCCAGCTCCCACTGCCCAATATGTTTTCAAAAAGCTCTTGCAGTTTAATCCGCGCGGGGAGAGCAGGGTCAACGGCGACAGCTACGAAATTCGACGAGTTGTCGAACTCGGGCTGATTCAAACACACGGAAGCACGGTTCCAACTCCGATTAGCGGAGCCGGAACTTCTACAGCGATATATGCTGGCAACGTAATCGCAATTCAGATTGGGGGAATTGCGGGCAACGTCAGGATTTATAGGCGATGATTAGAAAGTTTCGCTTCGTTGCGGCCTTTTCGCTTATCGAGGTAACGATGGCTATCGGGATCGCCGCATTTTGTTTAATCGCAGTTTTCGGCTTGCTGCCTGTCGGTGTGCAAACAAATCGCAACGCGACATCACAAACGGGAGGAGCGAATATACTCGCCGCAGTGATCGCGGATATGCGTGCGACGCCAAACGCTGCCACAACGTCCGGAAACTACCATATCACGTTTGGCGCGTCGCAAGCGGTGTACTTCGACGAATCCGGGCAATTTGCCACGTTAATAGGTCCGAACTCACGGTATCAGCTAAATGTAACCTTTCCTCCGAGTACGGGACTGACTTACGCCGCCACGTACGCAACTCTCAAGGTAACTTGGCCAGCGGCGGCTAATCCCGCCAACGCTGCTGGCTCGGTCGAAATGTTCGCGGCTTTCGATCGGCACTAAAACAAATTTGTGACCACGCGAAAGTTAAATAACGGATTCACGCTTGCAGAGTTGTTGGTGGCAATTTCAGTACTCGCATTGTTGGTCCTTTTCGTTTCCCGCCTTGCCGACAGCGCCGCGGCAATCACAACTCTTGGGCATAAAAAAATGGATGCTGATTCACAAGCGAGGCAACTGCTTGATCGAATGATTGTGGATTTCGCTCAGATGTTAAGAAGATCGGATATCGATTATTACGTTAAGTCATTTGCAAATACTCAGCCTGGCAACGATCAGATCGCGTTCTACAGTACCGTACCTGGTTATTATCCATCGACCGGGTCACAAAGTTCGGTTTCGCTTGTTGCGTATCGGATCAACGCCCAAAACAAGCTCGAGCGAATGAGCAAAGGATTGGTATGGAATGGCGTCTCGGCGACTAATGCGCCGATTGTCTTTTTGCCACTCACAATCTCCGCCACATGGCCAGCAGCGACCAGTACAACAGTTGACATAGACTACGAGTTAGTTGCGTCGCAAATTTTTCGCTTCGAGTACGCCTACTTACTGAATGATGGCACTCTCTCGGATACGCCATGGGCAACGAGCGCAGGACACATCAACGTCAATGGAATGCAAGACGTAACAGCGATCATAGTTTCGATCGCCTTGATTGACTCGAAAAGCAGAACTCTAATCGCCGATTCGCAATTGAGTACTCTTTTGAACAACATGCCTGATTTCGCGCCGTCAATGAACCCCGGCGATTTAGTTGCCCAATGGCAATCGGTAATCGACGGCACCACCGGGATACCACGCCCCGCGCTTCAAGGAATTCGGTTTTATGAACGTTACTTCCGCCTGCTAAAATGAAACCGCGCTCAGGTCCTTCGCGAAATTTCCAGCAAGAAGGTGCCGCTCTCGTAATCATTCTTGCCTTCGTCGTGCTCCTCACCGGATTGGTAATTGCCTATCTGAGTCGCACGATCACAGATCGACAATTGGCAAAGTCAAGTTTCGAGGACACGGCCGCCGACCTTTTGGCACGAAGCAGTCTGGATATTATAGTGAGCGACCTTAAGCAGGAAATTGCCGATTCACCCGCTGTCAGTGTCAGCAACATTCAGCCGAGGTCTTTTGGTACGCCAGCACCAGCACTTACGGCGATTCCAAATTTGATCCGGCGGAGCGTTTTAGGGGATCCGACAGGACGCACTTCGAATGTAAACTCCACTGCCGCTTCTGTGAATGGTCGGTCAATTAGTCTCCCTCGTTGGAACAGTCATTATCTGGTTCCACGAGCGAGCACGAGTACAACGGTCGACTCGACCCCCGTTTCCAGTTTTACAGCGCCGGATTGGGTCTTAGTGACCCCGGATGGGCCGCAAGTTCTCGCGACAGCAGCGCCGACTGTAATCGGAAGATACGGGTTTGCTGTCTTTAACGAAGGGAATCTATTTGATTTGAATGTAGCCGGATTCCCGTTCTCTCCGGCGAGTCCAGCAAGCTCGGCAACACCGGGTATTCCAAGCACTGATGTAGGTAGAAAAGGAGGCGTTGCCCTCGCCGACTTAACGGGATTACCAACGTCCCCAACGGTCATCACAACATCCACGTCAACGCCGAGTAGCTGGCACAGCGCGAGTGCTACCAACGATATCGTTGGCTGGCGAAACTTCGCAAGCGTACAACCAAGTGGCTCGTTCGGGAATTTTACTTTCGATTCCGCTGGCGCACCAATTGGTACTGGAACTCGCTTCCTAAACCTGTTCCTTAGTACGAACAGCAGTTTTCTAACAGTATCAACTGCTACTAGTTCAAACCGCACCGACCAAGCACTGCTCAGCCGAGGAGAACTGCTTAAGCTAAGAGGCTCGATTGGATTTAGCCAAAATGTCCTGCAATATCTGGGCACATTCTCGCGGGAAATAAATCGTCCTACTTCGGGAGCAGTTACGGCGAGATGGCCGCTAAGCCGATTTGATAATTTTGCGACAACACCACCGTCTACAGCTAACGCCGTAGCGATCCAAACATACTTCGGCCTCAGTTACATTGCCGCCGTGTCTGGTCCGCCCGCGGTTGGCGAACATTGGGAATATGTTGGGACTTCTGGTAGCACGCGGCAGTCGGCAATTCCTACCGCCTCCGGTGCAACTGTCGACTCAGATTTACCAACTCTTTTGCGGAATGTTTTACCGAGCGCTGCATCGACAGGTGAAATCTTATCGATCGTCGCGTCGTTAATTGATCAGCGAGATACAAATAGTGACACGACTTGGATCGAGTTCGGAGGTCCGGGTCCGGCCCAAAAAGCGTATGGTGTCGATGTCAATCCAGTAGTCGATCCTTCTCCAAGTCCCTCACCAGCGCCACGCCCGGCCAGTGTTGTTGTTCTTAACCGCGCCTTCAGAAATGTCGGGGAGTTAGGCTATGCATATAGAAATGCAGCAACCACACTGGATTTCCTTACATCGACAAGTACGGACGCCCCGCTTTTAGATTTATTCACGTTTAACACAGCATCAATCCGCGCCGGAACAATTAATCTCAATACCGGGAACATTGCTGTTATTACGGCGCTGCTTACAGGTGCGACAACTAGCGAGCCCTCAACAATTGCGAGTCGAACCAATGCGTACCACGCGGCACAGAATATCGTCAATGAAAGCAACCGACAAAACGCCATCGGTAGAGCAGACGTGGCACGTCTAGCCGGGGCGGGCGGAACTTTTTTTGGATCGAGCGATGAAGCCCGAAAAACTGTCGTTCGCACCCTCGCAGAATTGGCGCAGACACGAACATGGAATCTCATGATTGACGTAATTGCGCAGTCAGGTCGCTATCCGCCCAATGCGAGCAATCTTGCACAGTTTGTTGTCCAAGGTGAGAAGCGATACTGGTTACATATCGCGATCGATCGATTCACCGGTCAGGTGATCGATCAACAGCTTGAAGCTGTTTACGAATAGCAGATTCGTTAGTGCGGGCTTGGGCTTTTGCGCGGCGGCGGATCGAGTGGTGATGGGTGATTTGGATCCCACATCCATGAGCCGGGTGAAATGCCGCGTGCCTGGTTGTCGATTCTGACGGCGGCGGCGTGTCCAACACGGTGCGCCCAACGATCAACGATCAGCGCTTACGCCGCTGGCTTTCAGTTGCCTGATCGCGTCGCGTAGTTCGGCCGCGCGTTCGTAAAGCTCTTTCTGCACCGCGGTTTCCATCTCGCGCTGCATGATTTCCAGTTTCGACAACGGCCGTTTCGCGCGCACTTCCTCCATCCATTCATCGAGGAACGCGATCTCGGAACTCTTGGCCGCGAGTTCGGGGAAATTCGATTTCTGGAAGAAATCCATGATGAGGTCCCGCCCGTGCTGAATCTGGGCCATGGCGTCGACGAACTTGCCTTGCGCCAGCAGAATCGACGACTTGGCGCGCGTGTTCATCATGAGCACGTAGGGCCGGAACTGTTGCAGGCTCCAGGCCACTTCCTCGCGGTCGGTGTGCTCGGTCACGAACGTGAAGAGATCTAGGTTGCGCTGCGTGTCGCGCACCACGCCGGCGAAATCGTTGAGCTGAAACAAGCTCAGGTAACGATGATAATATTGAATCCCTTCCTGTTGCATCTCGGCGCACTGTTCCGTGGTCAGCTGGTAATTCTCGCCCTTTTCCTCCGCGCGCGCGGCGCGCAGCTGATGATAAACAAGGAGCGATTCGCAACCGTGCGGCCGGTTTCCATCGGGCCGGCCGGTCATCTCCATTTGTAAAACGCCGAGGTCGATCCGCAATTGCAATTTCTCCCGCCCATCGAGTCCCAAAATCTTGCGCACCTTAATCGTGCCACCCTCGTGCGGCCAGTCCTTCAGAATCGTGTTTAGGTCCAAGCTCATCGCAGAAGAGAATATTCCAATATTTATAGTTCGCTTGTCAATAACTCCGCTAGGCTGTTCAGTGCCTATTGGACGGTTCCCGGGGATCACCCGTTCACCCATTCTTTCGCATTTCGCGTCCTTTTCAGACGCATAGGCAAGGAGAGCGACGGTTTTCCAGCCGCCGAGAGCGCCAAGAAGGCGGCGGCCTCCCGACCGCCGAAGTAAATAGACGGCGGCTTGGGTTGGGCGCGGCCGAAGCCGAAACAACATGCGGAGAACCTCTTTCCGGAGTACAGTGAGCCGTGCCGACTTACATTTACGAAACCACTGACTCCAAGAAACCAATCCGATCTTTCGAAGTTATACAAAGCGTGCACGACGATGCGCTATCGGCTGACCCCAAGACTGGCGAAGCGGCGCGGCGCGTGATCTCCGCCGGCTACGGCATTCTGATTCGCGGCAAATCAATTGGCCCTTCGGTCGGCTCGGTCGGGTCGCATTAGCAATTAATGTCGCCGCGGCCCTGCGGGCCGTTTGCATTTAGATTCCAAGAAGAACCGCTCGCCAGACGGTGGCTGCAACAGTCGTCACTTGTCACTCGTCACTTGTCACTCTTAAGTCCCTTGTGGAGCAATCCATCGATTCGTTCATCCGTTTTCTCGCGGTCGAGCGCGGCTTGTCCGAAAATTACCAGCTCTCCACGCAACGCTCGCTGAGCGAATTCGCACAATGGTGCGCGAAGAAGCACCCGTCTTCGTCTAACTACGGCGCGGCAAGACCGCCTTCGCCCCGCGGTCGCAGCGCTTCGGCGTGGCAAGCAGTGAGCTTGCAGATGATCAGCGAGTACCTGGCAGAGAAAAAGCGCGCCGGCCTGGCTGCCTCTTCCATCAAATTGATCGTGGTGGCGTTGAAGATCTTTTTCCGCTATCTCGCCGGCAAAGGCGCGGTCGAACGCGATCCGACCGAAGCGTTAACACTGCCGCGCATCGAACGATATTTGCCGGAAACGTTGAACGAGATGCAGGTCGAGCAGTTGATCGACAGCATCGACACAAAAGTTCCTCTCGGACTGCGCGATCGTGCCATGATCGAATTCCTTTACGCGAGTGGCCTGCGCATTTCCGAGCTGGCCAACGCGCGCCTGGAGAATTTCTCGGCGGAAGATCGAATTTTGCGCGTTACCGGCAAAGGCAACAAAACGCGGCTTGTGCCGGTCGGGCGTAAAGCGTGCGAAGCGCTCGCGTCCTACGTGTCAATGGAACGGCCAAAACTGGTGAAGCGCCGCAGCGGCAGCGAAATTTTCTTGTCGGAGCGCGGCACCAAGTTAACCACCGCGCGCATCTGGCAGATCGTGAAAAAGCACGCGAAGCATTCGGGGCTGGAGGCCAACATTTATCCACATCTGCTTCGGCACAGTTTCGCGACGCATCTGCTTGGCAACGGCGCCGATCTCCGCATCATTCAGGAAATGCTTGGCCACGCCGATATCTCGACCACGCAAGTTTACACGCACGTCGATCAACAGCGGCTCAAGGCCGTCCATCGACAATTTCATCCAAGAGCCTGAGCCCACGGCAGCTCGCAAAAAGTCCACCACGGACACAAAGATAACCTTTACTTCTCATCCTACTGCGTCCGTGGTGGCCGTTGTGCGAGATCGTTTTTTCTGATTAATTCCAGTTCCCCATGAAACGACCAATTCTGCTCGCGATCGTCGGCGCAGTCGTCGCGCTAGCGATCTTGTACGCCGTGCGTCTGGCCATAAAATCCCCGAGCACGACAGTGAGCGCGCTTCTCTCGCGCGAGACAATAGCGTTCGCCCATCTCCCCGATCTCAACCGAACGCGCGACCAGTGGCATCAATCGGATATCTGCCAACTCTACTTCGAGCCAAGTGTGCAGGACTTTTTGCGTAAGCCTCTGGCCAGGTTGCCGAAGAAGGACTCGGCCACGCAAACCTTGCACGAAATCGAACAGCTCGATCCGAAAGACGCGTTCATCGCCATTACCAGGATCGACGATAATAATCCGACGCTGGTCGGCGGTTTTCGATTCCGCGGCAGTCAGGCTGACGCCGAGAAGGTCATCGAGAAGTGGCGGTCGAGCCTGTTCGCGAAAAATCCGGCGGCGAAGCGCGTGAAGGTGCAACACGAGCGGCATCAGATCGACATGTTTACAGTGGCGCCATTTACTTTGGCGACTGCGTTCGACGGCGAATGGTTCTTCGCCGCAAATGATCTCGGCGAGTTGAAAGCGATCCTCTATCGCGCCGATCATCGCGCGCAAGATCGAAAATCAACCCTCGAGTCCGACAAACAATTTCGCGCGGCCATGGCGCATCTGCCCGCGAACTACGCGCTTTCGTTCTACGTTCAGCCCAAGATATTTGCCGAGAAGCTCGCGGCGCTGCGCGCGGCCGACGGCAGGAACGTTTCAGCCGAGAAGCAAACCATGCTCGAGCAGATGCGCAGCATCTGTGGCTCGAGCCGCTTCGACCGCGGAAAAATTCACGACCTTTTCTTCGTCGGCATGCCGAAGCTCGCGGATGCAAAGCTCGCGCGATCCTCGCTTACGCTCGGCACGAAAGACACGTTTCTGTATCTGGCCATGCTGCTGAATCTCGGCCAGAAATTCGACGCGCTTAATCAAACGACCGGCCCGGCACCGATAACAGGCGGGTGGCGAAAAGCTTTGCATGCGTTCGCGCGCACGGGCGTGACGGCGGAGGATTGGAAAGCCGCGTTTGGAGTTGAGTTGGGAGCGCTCGCCGAGTGGCCGGCAAGCGCCCGCTGGCCGTGGTTTTTCGTAACGTTTCCGGTTCAAGACGCGGACAAGGCAGGCAAGACTGTGGAGGCCCTCACGCGCGTAGACGAAGATTCAATCTGGAACCAAACCGAGAAGGACGATGTGCGCTACTTCGCCATGGTCTCGCCAGTCGGTCTGCTTGCGATCAGTCCAACAATTGCCGTTTCCAACAAAATTATGATTGCCGGTCTCGATCCAATTTCGGTCGAAACAGCGGTCAAACGCAACGACGCCGGTCGCTCGGAATTGTCGAACTCAGCCGACTACGACAAGGCGGCGCGCTCCATTCCAGCGCCGACGAATTTTTTTGCATACGTCGACGTGCCGCTTCTTTACTCGCGCTTGGATGCTGCCTTGCGACCGATGTTCTTGGTCAGCGCCGCTTTCCTGCCCTGGCTGTCGGACTATGTCGATCTTGCCAAGCTGCCGCCGTCCGAAGTTATTACAAAGCACATCAGCCCGATCGTTTCCTCGCAACGATACGACGGCGATGGTTACGTCGCCGAATCGATGGGGTCGATCACGCTCAATCAATCGGGAATCGGTCTCGTCACCCTGGCCGCCTTCGGCACAACCTATTACCAGCGAGCCATGGCTCCGAGCTTGAATACTTTGGCGTCGCCCGCGTCTCCAATAGCTCCACGGCGTCGAACCTCGCCATCCCCTTCTCCGAGCGGCAGTCCTTAAGAAAACCGCGCATAAGGCGTTGGCTACACCGCCTGCGAGCTACTCGATCTGCGCCAATTCGGCGCTGTTACCTAGGAGAAACGGCGTAAGTGAGAAAACTGCTGCAGTTTAGCGAAAATGTGTTAGGATTGCGGCCCTATGGCTATTCTCAAGAAAAACGCATTTTCCCGTCGAGTTCCCGATCTGGTGACCGAGGAACTGGTTGCGGTGCTTTCCCGGCGTGCATCGTTTGAATTCAAGCAGCTCTTTGACATCGTGCACGAGAACTTGCGGGCACGAAATGCTGCGAGTGGCGGCGAAGAAATGTTGCGTCTGCGCGCTTACGAAAAGCTGCAGAACCTGGTGGCGCGCGGCGCAGTCAAGAAGAATGGCAAGAAGTACAAAGGGTTGCCTTCTGCTTTAGCGGCGGCAATCGCTCCGCAAAACGGTCATATTCCCACGAACAGGCTGGCGGGAGTTAAGTAAGTAACTGCCCGTTGAGGGTGGACTGAGTTTTCGAGAGTCCAACCAATGCTGCAAGAATATCTCCCTGTTCTGCTGCAGGTCGTAGTGGCGGTCGGTTTTGCGTTGGCGGTGTTAGTTGTCAGCGTGGCCGTGGGGAAATCAGGACGGCGCACCCGAGTCAAAGATACGGCCTACGAATGCGGCATGGTGCCGCAGGGCGAAGCGCAACCGCGCTTTAGCGTGAAGTTTTATCTCGTAGCCATGCTCTTCATTCTATTCGACCTCGAGATCGTGTTCATATATCCGTGGGCGGTCGTTTACAAAGAGACGATTAAACACGGCACGCTCATTCTCTGGAGCATGCTCAGCTTCATCTCGATTTTGATGGTCGGATACGTTTACGCGCTCAAAAAGGGCGCACTCGATTGGAAAAAATAATGCAAGATCGAGATCGTCCGTAACCGGGCGATTCACGCTTGCACGCTTCGCTGGAACCGCCTAATACGTTTAGCTCCCATGATTCATCATGTCGTCCTTTACAAACTCAAGCCCGAGGTAACGCCGGCTCGCACCGAGGAAATGATGATGAATGCCCGGATGCAGCTCCTCAAAATCCCGGAAGTGCTGAGCATCAAGTGCGGGAAGCGGATCGATCCGGAGCTGCCGTGGCCGTTCTTCATCGCCATCGATTTTGAGTCGATGGATAAGTTCGCCATCTTCCGCGAGGACCCGGTTTTCGTGAAATTCACCGAGGAGGTGATCAAGCCCAATACTTCAGACTCACTCAGCCTCGATTTCGAAATGGATCCGGGCAAGGACGTGCGCTTTTCCTGAGAAGCGCAGTTGAAAGGTTGAGCAGTTAAGGGGTTGAGAGAACTCTTGCTCGACGTTTCTTTCTTTTCCGCTCAACCTCTCAATCTCTCAACCACTCCACGCTCTTGCGGCTCGGTTATCTCTACTCCCGCTATCCGGTCATTTCGCAAACATTTTGCGACACGGAAATGCTGGCCCTCGAGAAGCTGGGTTTCTCCCTCGAAATCGGTTCGATTTACGCGCCGCTCTCGACCGTGCGACACGCCCACGCTGCGCGGATGGGCGCGTCCATCCGCTACGCCCCACCGCAGCCGGTGCTTCGAATTTGGGAGGAGAACGCAAAGGCGCGCGGTAAATGGCCGGGCGAACTTGTCGATCGTCACGAAGAAAAATACGGCTGGCGCTACAAACCGGCCCAGCGCGCGCGCAACGCCCTTTATTTCGCGGAGCTCTTTACGCAAGCGAGCGTCGATCATTTTCACGTGCACTTCGCCAATCGCGCCGCCCACACCGCGTTGTTTCTGAAAAAGATTTCCGGAATCCCGTTTAGCATCACCGCCCATGGACAGGATTTCATGGTCGATCTCGGGAACGATAAGCTTCTCGCCGAGATCTGCGCAGCGGCCACGTTCGTCGCCGTGGAAACAAACTACAGCGGGCAATTGCTGGCCAAACGATGTCCGGATTCCGCGTCGAAAATTTATCACGTATTTAATGGAATCGATCTAGAAAACTTTCCACCGCCTTTGCCCCATTCCTCGAATGGACCCGCGCGCATTCTCAGCGTCGGGCGGCTCGTTCCCTTCAAAGGATTCGACCAACTGATCGATGCCTGCGCCGAACTTGCCCAGCGTAATCTCGATTTTACCTGCGAAATCGTCGGCGACGGCCCCGAGCGCGAGCGCCTTCAAGACAAGATCGACAAGCACCAATTGAAATCGCGAGTCGCCTTACACGGCTCCCTTCCACGCGAATCTGTTTTTGAAAAAATGCGCGCTTGCGACATTTTTGCGCTCGCTTCGATCGTCGAGCGAAACTGCGCGAGCGATGTTTTCCCGACTGTTATCCTCGAAGCCATGAGCGCGGCGCGGGCCGTGGTCTCAACCCAGGTCGCTGGTATTCCCGAATCGGTTGTGCACGGCGAAACGGGTCTGCTTGTCCCGCCAGGCAACGCCACCCACTTCGCCGACGTGCTGGCGCAGTTAATTGTCGATCCGGCGTTGCGAGAACAATTTGGCAACGCTGGGCGCGCACGTGTCGAGCAACATTTTGCGATCAACAAAACGATCGTGCCATTGGTACAATTGTTCCGAATGTCTACGGTTAGTCCGCCGAAACCGCCCGCGCTTCCCAAGGTCAAGCAGATCGCCTATTTGATCGATCGCTGGCCGGACGACGCTTTGCCGTCGTTGGAGCGGGAATTGAAAGAGATGAAGCGTCGCAATATTGCGATTCTGCCCATCGTCTGCCAGTTCGATTCCGAAATGGGTCTTACTCCGGAGCGGGAACGGGTCGCACCGGCCTTGGAATTTCTTCCCGACGCGATGGTGATCGAGGCAGAATGGGAGACGAGCCGCGCTCTCGCCCACAGATTGGAAGACGATCACGCGAACGCGGAAGAACGGGTTCCCGGCGCACTGTTCTTCCGGGAAGCGCGTTTCGCCGTGAGTCTGCGCAAGTTTCTTGCGGAAAAAAATGTCTCTCACGTCCACGCCACGAGCTCACGCGCGCTGGTTTGCGCCCTTATGCTAAAATACCTTACTGATCTTACAATCAGCGCGACGATCGAACCGCGCCCTCCGGTCTCACCGGAATGGATCAAGGTCGCCCTCCGTGAGTCTTGTGGAGGTCGCCTCAGCGACCACAAATTGCTGCGGCGGCAGGCCAGTTCCTTCCTTTACGACAAGGCCGCATCGATTTCTTTTGCGCAGCGATGGCAAGAAAAGATCGGGATCGATTTGACCGGGCATGGACGTTTCTGGCAGGAATGGTCGGACCTTCTCGTGCGCTGGAGCCGGGAACGCGCCGAACCAACCTAAGATCGACAATCATTCATGGATAAAAAGGCCATTCTCCTCGCGGGCGGCGCCGGCACGCGTCTTTTTCCAATCACCAAGATCGTCTGTAAACAACTTCTGCCCGTTTACGACAAACCGATGATCTGTTATCCGCTCGCCACCCTCATGCTCGGTGGCTTGCGCGAAATCCTAATCATCTCGACGCCGAAAGATTTGCCGATGCTCCGCGATTTTTTGGACGATGGGGCAAAGCTCGGCCTTCGCATCGAGTACGCCGAACAGCCGAAACCGGAAGGAATCGCGCAAGCTTTTCTGATCGGCGCAAAGTTCCTCGGCCAGTCGGGCGCGTCCCTCATTCTCGGGGACA
>Ga0070697_100001330_pt1 | contig 18676 bp, 19 predicted proteins | sample KBSK1501metaG_FD_65475 | JGI IMG/M metagenome (GOLD analysis project Ga0070697, IMG submission 65475) | Corn, switchgrass and miscanthus rhizosphere microbial communities from Kellogg Biological Station, Michigan, USA - KBS K1-50-1 metaG | ecosystem: Host-associated > Plants > Roots >... | reverse complement strand
GGTGGGTGATATTCTTGCCTTCGCCCGCTTCGCCAAGTCCGTATCCTTTAATGGTCTTGGCCAGAATAATCGTGGGTGATCCAGTATGGTCGACCGCCGCCCGATACGCGGCGTGTACTTTGATGGGATCGTGTCCCCCCAACCGCATGCGGGCGAGTTGCTCATCGGAAAGATGCTCAACCATCTTCAGCAAACGTGGGTCGGTCCCGAAGAAGTTGTGCCGGAAGTAAGCCCCGCTCTCGACGAAGTATTTCTGGTACTGACCGTCGGTGATCTCGCCCATGCGGCGGACCAGCAAGCCGTCGCGGTCATTTTGTATGAGACTGTCCCAATCGCTGCCCCAGATCACCTTGATTACGTTCCAGCCAGCCCCGCGGAAAATGGCCTCGAGTTCCTGAATGATCTTGCCATTGCCGCGCACCGGCCCGTCCAGCCGCTGCAAATTGCAATTCACCACGAAGATGAGGTTATCGAGCCGCTCGCGCGAAGCCAGGGTGATTGATCCCAGCGACTCGGGTTCGTCCATCTCTCCATCGCCTAGGAACGCCCACACCTTGCCGCCAGTTGAATTCTTTAAGCCTCGATCCTCCAAATACTTGATAAATCGGGCGTGATAGATCGCCTGAATCGGTCCCAGGCCCATCGAGACCGTGGGAAATTCCCAAAAATCTGGCATGAGCCAGGGATGGGGATACGAACTCAGCCCACCACCGGGCTTGAGTTCACGCCGGAAATTCTCCAATTTTTGTGCCGGAATGCGGCCTTCCAGATACGCCCGCGCATACACCCCGGGCGCGGCATGGCCCTGAAAGTAAACCACATCGCGGTCGCCCGTCTCGGTCCGAGCCCGCAGGAAATGATTGAAGGCCACTTCGTACAGAGTTGCCGCCGAAGCATAGGTTGAAATATGTCCGCCGATGCCCTCCTGCAGCTTGTTGGCACGAACCACCATCGCGAGGGCGTTCCAGCGGATCAAGCTCTTAATCCGCCGCTCCATTTCCTGGCTGCCCGGAAAAGGTGCCTGCTGCCTCGCTGGAATCGTGTTCTGGTACGGTGTTGTTGCGGTAAAAGGGAGGTTTACTCCGGCGGCGCGGCGGGCATGCAGAGAGAGCTGCTGCAACAGGCGTCCGGCACGATCTGGGCCGCCTTTCGACAAAACGTAGTCCAGGGAGTCGATCCACTCCCGGGTTTCAAGCACTTCTAGGCCGTCAGTCTGCGTTTCAGGCACTTATGAATTCTCCGTCTTTTAGCGGTGAACTTCCAATGATAGCCAATTGTGCGGAATTCTGCAGAGAACGATTGGCGTAGTCCAACGATAGAAGGGATGCCTAAGAATTGACAGGGTCAATCCCAAAACGGTTGGCAGACCAAAAACAAGGAACCCACTCAGAGCTAGAAATCATCCAAGGGAAAGAAAACAGAAGGACAATTTTCCGGATCTTTGGAACAGGAGAGATGCCCATGCCTAAGAAGACAGTTACCAGTAACGGTGGCAGAGTCACAGCTCAGCCGCGCATTCATCAGCACTCTCGCGAAATCCAGGAATATGGCACGGTAACTCACGCGCTGCCGTTGGACTTGGAAGAGCCGGTTCGACTGGAGATGACCGAACAACTAAACCAGCTACTTGCAGACACTATGACGTTGCGCGATCTCTATAAAAAGTCGCACTGGCAGGTTGCTGGACCGACGTTTTACCAGCTCCATCTTTTGTTCGATAAGCACTTTGGGGAGCAGGTTGAGCTGGTGGACACCATCGCCGAGCGGATCCAGATCTTAGGCGGCGTTAGCATTGCGATGGCGCCCGACGTGGCAGAAACCACCCGCATTGAGCGTCCACCTCGCGGCAGGGAAGAAGTGCCTGTCCAAATTTCCCGGCTACTCGACGCTCACCAGATCATCATTGGCCATTGCCGCAAGTTGGCTCGCCGAGCGTCAACCATTGGCGACGATGGCACCAATGACATGATCGTCAGCGATGTCCTTCGTACCAACGAATTGCAGGTCTGGTTTTTGAGCGAGCACCTGGTGGATGTTCCCTTGGTTGAAGCGCGAGAGTAGTTCTAAGACGGAGAAATCAGAGGTTACCTGAAACTCCCCCCGTAGAGTATGCCGATCGAGCGCGGTTTTGGAGCCGCGCTCCGGTTTCTTCCCTTACCTCGGGCAGATCCCTCCCAATTCCCATATCCCGCTGCTCTGCTTCAGCTTCTCCCCAAATATGTGGGGATGGCTCAGCTTCTTGCGATGCCTGCAAACGCAATCCGCTTTCCTTCATCCAATACCAGATTCGGTCGCCTGCTGGCGAAATGGGCGCAAAACTATGGCAGAACCAATCCGAAATCCGAAACCGTTCCGCAACCAGGAACTCGACAGGCCAGAGGAGCACTTCGACGGCGAAATTGAGGCGGTAGTCACCAGTTCCGTGACGGCAGTGGGCGGCGTCCCTGCTGGTGTTCCCCCATCCATGCTGGACGAAACGCCCCGTGGCAAAGTGGTTGAGTGGAAACAGACAGCCGGCCAGAAGCTCGAGGAGACCCTCGAACAAACTAAAGAGCATGCCGCCGAAGTTCTGGACGAAGCCAAGCAGCGCACTTCAGAGGCGCTCGACGAAGCTGGCGAGCGCATCAGCGATGCTTATCGGGAGACTGCCCGCCGCGCGCGTAACTTGACCCATCGTGCCCGCATGCGTGCCCGCTATTATGCCGACGAATATCCCCTGCATGTCATCGCTGGCGCTGCAGCTGTGGGATTTGCCGTCGGTGTTCTCCTCAGGATTTGGAGGTCCAATCGCTATGAATAGCCGAGCTTATGCCGTCCGCGACGAGCGCTCGCTGGCAGAGGTCGTCGCCGAAATCAAAGATGAACTGAAAGAATTCATCCAGACCCGGGTAACGCTGCTTCAGTCGGAGTTCAAAGATAATATCGCCAGCCTGAAACAAGCTCTGCCCCTAGCTGGCATAGCGGTGATCCTGCTGGGCACCGCGTATCTGCTGCTTACCCTTGCCTTGGTCGCTGTGGTCGCGGTGGCTTTCTGGGGCAATCCCTACGCCTGGTTCTTTGCGTTGCTGATCGTAGGAGGAGTCTGGCTCTTGTTCGGAGTCATGATGGCCTTTTTCGCCTACAACCAGTTTCGCAGCCATAGCCTGGTGCCCAAGAAAACCGTTGAAGTCCTCAAGGCCGACAAGATGTGGTTGGAACGCGAAGCCAGGAGCCATGTATGAGCGGCAATCTGCCACCCTATGATCTGGAACTCCGTGCCGCCGAGGAACGCCGTCGCCTTCACAGCTCCGTGGAGGAATTAAGAGAGCGGGTGCGGGAAAAACTCGACATCAAGAAGAATGCCCGGCAGCATGTTGTCGCCGGCTCAGCAGTCGCGGCGATCGCAGCCCTGCTTCTCGGCTATGGCTTCGCCGGAATGTTTACCCGCTATTAAGGAGGCGTCAACTCTTTTTCGAAGGAGGCGTCCATGCCTATGCTGACCAGCGCTGCCAATGCGCTTACTAAATCATTCCCCAAGGTGCTTTCGCCCAAAGCTCACGCCATTGCGGACTATCTCACCATCGGGACTTTTCTGGTAACGGCGGCGCTGTTCTGGCGACGCAACAAGCGCGCCTCCATGGCATCGGCGTTATGCGGCGTCACCGAGCTGGCGACCAATTTATTGACTGACTATCCGGGAGGAGTGAAGGGAATCATTAGTTTCCCGATGCATGGCAAGATTGATATTGGACTGGCTGCCATGATTGCGACCATGCCGGAGTTCATGGCCTTCCCCAGGGAGCGCGAAAAGACATTTTTCCTAAAGCAAGCCGCGCTCGTAACCGCGGTCAGTAATCTCACAGATTTCGAAAGTCATCAGCACTACAGTCGGAAAAGACCACGGCGTGCGGCGTAGGCCACATTTGGGCTGGCTCTGCCCGCGCGCAGAGAGATGAAAGATGGGGAAATTGCGATCAGCCGAGCGGAATCAAAGCTTCGGACCAAGGAACTTTCCTTATTTATTCTTGTCCGCCATCAACACACCGCCAGAAGCATAACTCTCTTTCGATAGCTCGACGAAAGTCACCACAATCGCCTCGCGGCGAGCGCCTGCTTCTTCCACCATGGCATCAGTGATGCGCTGGGCCAACTTCCGCTTCTGGTCGGCCGTGCGGCCTGTCAGCATTGTGACTTGGACTAGGGGCATAAAGCAGTTCTCAGTTCCCAGTTCTCGGTTCTCAGTTCGCGGAGCCAAGTTCTCACTTTAGGTCCACTCGCTTTGCCTCAGGTCTCAGTTCGTGATTTCCAGTTCGTTTGCCCTTTGTCAGCTGCCGCAGTCCCAACTGAGAACCGACAACTGAGAACTGGTGGTTGAGAACCGAGAACTGAATTTCTTCACTTCGCCAATTCATAGCCTGCGAAGAAAAAACTCAGCTCGAATCGCGCCGTATCTTCCGCATCCGAGCCGTGAATGGCATTGTTTTCGATGTTGGTCGCCCACTTCTTGCGAATGGTGCCCTCCTCGGCGTTAGCCGGATTGGTTGCACCCATCAACTTGCGCAGATCCGCAATCGCGTTCTCTTTTTCGAGAGCCAGCGCGACGATTGACCCACTGGACATGAAGTCGGTCAGCGAATTGTAAAAAGGCCGCCCCGCATGTACGGCATAGAACTGCTCTGCCTGATGCTTATTAATATGCAGCATCTTCATGGCGAGGATCCGGAAGTTGTTCTTTTCGAATTGCTCGATGATATCGCCGACCGCGTTCTTGCGTACCGCGTCCGGCTTCACGATGGTAAGAGTACGTTGCAGAGTCTTCATAATTTGGGTTTTAGTTCCTGTTCGATCTTTTCAGCAATTAGCAATTAGCGTTTGGCCTTGGAAGGCGCCTCCATGATGTACCACGGATGGCCAAGTGCTAAATGCCAAACGCCAAAAGCTGAGCTCTAGACTTTTACTCCCATACTGGCAACTACTGTCTCGCCGATGTCCGCGGGAGACTTCGCCACGCGGATGCCGGCAGCTTCCATGGCTTTGATCTTCTCGCTCGCTGTTCCTTTTCCCCCGGAGATAATCGCACCGGCGTGGCCCATGCGCCGGCCCGGAGGCGCAGTCTGACCGGCGATAAAGCCGATCACCGGCTTCTTCATGTGAGTCCTTACATATTCGGCAGCAGTCTCTTCGGCGTTGCCTCCAATCTCGCCAATCATCACCACCGCTTCAGTCTGGGGATCACGGTTGAACAATTCGAGCGTGTCGACAAAATTTGTGCCAATGATCGGATCGCCGCCGATGCCAATCGCCGTCGATTGTCCAATCCCTCGCGTCGTCAACTGATGCACCGCTTCGTAAGTAAGCGTGCCCGAGCGCGAGACGATGCCCACCGGTCCTTCGCGATGTATGTGCCCCGGCATAATGCCGATTTTGCACTTGCCCGGAGAAATGATGCCTGGACAGTTGGGTCCAATCAGTCGCGAGCGGCGGTCCTGCAGAAACTCCCAGGCGCGCACCATGTCGAGCGTGGGAATTCCTTCGGTGATGCAGACGATCAACTCAATCTCGGCGTCGGCCGCTTCCATGATGGCGTCGGCCGCATAGGGCGGCGGCACAAAAATCACCGAAGCATCCGCGCCGGTTTTGTCCACTGCTTCCTGCACAGTATTGAAAACCGGCCAGCCTTCGTGGATGGTGCCGCCCTTTCCAGGAGTCACCCCACCCACGATCTTCGTTCCGTACTCCGCGCAGGCCTTGGCGTGAAAAGTTCCTTCCCGTCCGGTCAGGCCCTGCACGATCACTCGCGTCGATTTATCGATAAGAATGCTCATCTAGGTCCCCGTCTTCCGGCTTCCCGCAGTGATTTGGTCTCGCAGCCAGGCACCGAAGTCACGAAGTCCATTAACGGTGGCATTGATTTCCCCTCGCGTGAGTTGGACTTCTGCGTTCTCGTTCAGGTACCGCGGATCACGGTGGCAGGTGAGGTAGTTTTGCAGGCTTTCCGGATGTTGTATGACATTTCTGGCCGCGACCACCTCCTGTACGCGATCCCACTCAGCGTGCCCGGCGAGGTCGATCTGCGATTCCTGGAAGAACTCCCTGAACCGCGTAAGCCAGTCTCCTCTACTCTTCTTACTCTTCCTGTCATTTGCTATATTGCTGACCCCGACAGACGAATCACGGGTTGTGCGGTCGACCTCGGATTTCGCTTCCTTCAGCAACTCTCGGACCGTGTCGGCCAGCGACACAAGAACAAATTCAGCCCGCAGCTTGTTGCGTGCCTCCAGATCGCATTCCTGTTCGTCAAAGATCAAGTGCTCCCATTCCTTGTACGAGTCCGGGTCTCGGTCCACGTTCGCCTGACGCTCCTCCTGCAGGAGCTGTCTTTCAACACCGAAGGCCATCTCCATTTGGCTATAGATCCACTTCAATCGTTCTAGTTTCTGGGCGAACGGATCAGGTGCCAAGTCGTCAAGCGAAGGCATCTCCATTGGCTCAGTCATCGTCCAGCTCCCGCTGCTACCACCTTCTCCGCCGCATCTTTCATTGTGTCGGTAACAATACAATTCAATCCTGAGTTCTTCAGAATCTCCCGCCCAGCTTCCACATTCGTGCCCTCCAGTCGCAGCACGATCGGCAACTGAATATGAGTTTTGGTCGCGGCCTCGACTACGCCCTTGGCCAGCGTATCCACGCGCAGGATCCCGCCAAAAATATTGATCAGCACTGCCTTCACGTTCTTGTCGCTCAGCAGGATTTCAAACGCGTGTGTTACCTGCTCAGCATTCGCTCCACCGCCCACGTCAAGAAAGTTTGCCGGCATTCCGCCCGCGTACTTAATAATGTCCATGGTCGCCATGGCCAACCCGGCGCCATTCACCATGCAGCCTACATTGCCGTCGAGCTTGATGTAATTCAGGTTGTACTTCGACGCCTCGACTTCCAGCGGATCTTCCTCCATCACGTCCCGCAACTCGCGGATTTCGGGATGACGGAACAGCGCATTATCGTCAAAATTGATTTTTGCATCCAGTGCGAACAGCCGTCCGTCCGTGCAAGTGATGAACGGATTGATTTCAACGAGTGAAGCATCGGTGTCGAGGAACGCGCGATACAAGCCAGTGAGGAACTGCACTGCAGGATTGATCTGCTGCGGCTTCAGGCCGAGTTGAAAGGCAATCTTGCGGGCCTGGAACGGTTCAAGCCCCATGCCGGGATCGATATGCTGCTTGAGAATGGCATCGGGATTCTCCGCCGCAACCTGCTCAATTTCCATGCCACCCGCCGCCGAAGCCATGAACACCGGCTTGGCCTCGACGCGGTCGAGGAGAATGCCCAGGTACAGTTCTTTTTCAATGGGCAGAGTTTCTTCGATCAAGAGACGCCGCACAACTCGGCCTTCCGGCCCGGTTTGATGCGTGACCAGGTTCATGCCCAGTATCTTGCCCGCCAGATCTGCCGCCTCTTCCACTGATTTGGCAATCTTGACGCCTCCACCCTTACCGCGGCCGCCCGCATGAATTTGAGCTTTCACCACTACGCCGGTGGCGCCGGCGCCAAAAAGATTCCTTGCCGCAGCTTCGGCCTGTTCGCGCGTCTCGGCCATTTCGCCACGCGGCACAGAGACACCGTACTTCTTAAGAATCCCCTTGGCCTGGTACTCATGAATTTTCATAATGATTCCTGGTTCAAATGATCCCGGTTCAAATGATCCTGGAATTCCGATAACGGCAGGACCTGCTTGCAGCTTCGCGCGAACGTAGCGAACCACTGATTCTATAGAACGTGTCTGGATAGGGCAACGTCAAGGATCACGTTGCAGCAGGAAGATTCGGCGGACGTGGTCAACAGATCACTGCTTCTTCTTGCAGGCTGGCACATCCAATAGAGGCATTCACCCAGCGCGGAGCACTCGTGTTGAAAATCATTTCCCTCAACGTCGCCCAGCCCCAATTGACCAGCTACAAGGGCGCTTCCATCGAAACTGGGATTTTCAAACGGCCGGTGGAAGGGCGCATTATGCTTCGCCGCCTGAATCTGGATGGCGATCGCCAGGCAGATCTCAGCGTTCATGGTGGTCCCTACAAAGCGGTTTATGTCTACCCCTCCGAGCACTACAAGTTCTGGATGCATGAGTTCCCTGACATGGAGTTGCCTTGGGGTATGTTCGGCGAGAATTTCACTACAGAGGGGCTATTTGAAAAAGATTTGCACATTGGCGACCGTCTTCGCATCGGGTCCGCCTTGCTTGTCGTCCGCCAGCCGCGCATCCCCTGCTACAAGCTCGCCGCCAAGTTTCAGCGCGACGACATTCTCGAGCGTTTTCTGGTGAGCGGGCGGAGCGGATTCTATTTCTCCGTGGAGGTGGAAGGTGAGGTGGGCGCCGGAGATTCTTTTGAGATATCGCGCGACGATTCCGGCATCACCATCGCGGAAATGAACCGGCTCTACGTGCGCGAGAAATACAATCCGGAGCTGCTCGCAAAGGCTATCGCCACACCAGCCCTTCCAGGGGAGTGGAGGCGCTATCTAGCAAGGCGTTTGGAGCAACCCGCGCCGCGCTCTTAGGGCGGATTGCCTTACAATGCCAAGCTGCGCATGATCACCGACGCCCTTCACTGCATCGCCAACCATCGCCAGTCGCTCTCGCGAGAGCAGGCCCGCGAAGTCATGTCGGAAATCCTTTCCGGTGTATGCACCGATGCACAGATTGCCGCGCTGCTAGTTGCACTCCATATGAAGGGAGAGACGGTCGAGGAGATTGTCGGATTCGCCGAAGCGATCCGGGCCGCGGCAGTTCCGCTCATCATTCATCAGAACTCGACCGTGGACGTCAGCGGCACCGAGCGCGATGCTCTGGTCGACACGTGCGGCACCGGAGGCGATGCCAGTGGCACCTTCAATATTTCTACGGCTACGGCAATCGTAGTCGCCGGTGCGGGGGTGCGCGTGGCCAAACACGGCAACCGCAGCGTTACTTCGCAGTGCGGATCGGCAGACGTGATGGAAGCGCTGGGCGTGAACATCAATGTGCCAGCATCGCGCATTGCGGAATGCCTGGAGCAGGTTGGCATCGCTTTTCTTTTCGCTCCGGCCATGCACTCGGCCATGAAATATGTGCAACCGGCGCGCCGGGAGCTGCGGCTGCGTACGGTTTTCAACTTGCTTGGGCCTCTAACCAATCCGGCGCGCGCCTCGGCGCAAGTCGTGGGAGTCTACTCGGATGCGTTGGTTGAAAAACTGGCAGAAGCGCTCAGCATGCTGGGATTGCATCGCGCCCTGGTGGTGCACGGCGCGGACGGGCTTGACGAAATCACGCTGAGCGGGCCCACGCGTGTCGCCGAGGTGCGCGACGGCAGTGTTCGAACCTACGAAATCGTGCCGGAACAGTTCGGAATCGGACGCGCCGACATTAAACAGATTTCCGGCGGGGATGCTGCCGCCAATGCGGCGATTATCCGCGAGATTCTCGACGGTAAAAAGTCACCTAGACGCGACGTAGTCCTGCTCAATTCTGCCGCAGCCCTGGTGGCCGCGGGTCGTGCCGATCATATTGCAGACGGTCTGCCGCTTGCAGCGCGTTCCATCGATTCCGGAGCGGCGGCCGGGAAGCTCGATGCTCTCGTACGATTCACCAACGTTCACTAGCAGCCAGCGTTGCCCTCCAGCCTTGTTATCCAGAGCGAAGCGAAAAACCTGCTGTCTCTTACTGAGTGTGGCGCGGACACTCCTGTCCGCGAAAACCGACGGGCTCTCATCTGGCGGAAGCTGAGCACAAATCCCTGTTTGTCACCCTGAGCGCAGCGAAGGGCTTGCTTTACCTTGTCATCCTGAGCGAAGCGGGCGCGCACGCCGCAGCGTAGTCGAAGGACCTTGAGTTCCTTGATGGCAACCGCAAACTCCAACTTATGCCGCTTCTTTCTTCAATCTCTCAATCTGCTCCAGATGATTCGGTCCGTGGCCCGCCATCATCTCAACGATTCGAGCGACCGTCACTTTGGCGTTGTGTTCAGGATGGTACGCGCCCTTCTCCAGATCAGCCGGCCTGATCCGCCGCAACAGGCGCAAGTTCCCATACCGATTCAAACCATAGGAGGCGACCAACTCTGCGGGACTCTCCTGCATATAGCCGAGGTTCTGCGCCCAGGCATTCTGATCGATGGGAGCAATCGTAGGCTCTTTGTCGGCTAACATCTGACGCATGCGGTAGGCGTAGAGAATTTCCATGTCCGCGAGGTGAGCCAGAATTTCGAGGATGCACCACTTGTCCGGTGACGGCTTGTAGCGCAGAACTTTGTCGGGCACTCCCGACACCGCCGCCGCGATTTGCTTCGGGCTCTTCTCCGCTGCATCCAGATGCTTCTTGAGTTCAGCTTCTGTCATAACCAACTCCACGACATTTACGATTTACGACTGACGATGGACGATTCAAAATTCTGGATCCAATCGTCAATCGTAAATTCCCCTTACCGCACCTCCACCTTCTGCATATACTGCGCCACCTGCACCTCCCAATGCAGATCGCTCAGCATCAGCTCACGCAATTTTGAGGATGCGTCCGGCTCGCCGTGTACCAGGTACGTGACACTCGGCTTGGAGGCAAACGTGTGCAGCCACTCCAGCAACTCCGGCGGATCGGCGTGATCGCTGAACTGCTCAAAAACCGCGATCTGCGCCCGGATCGGCACCGTCTCTCCATAAATCTTCACTTCCCGGGCGCCGCTCTTGATGGTGTATCCGCGCGTGCCCGGCGCCTGAAAGCCAATGAACAGCACAGTGTTTCGAGGATCCGGCAAGCGCTGGGCCAGATGATGCTGAATCCGCCCGCCGGTCACCATGCCGCTGGAGGAAATGATGATCGAGGGATCATGCGAGTCGTTGATTTTCTTTGACTCCTCCGGAGTACAAGCAAAAGTGAATCCCGGCCAGTCGAGCGGAGAACCGTATTTGCCGATCAGTTCCCGCGTCGTATCGCTGTATTCCTCAGTGTGTTTCAGGAAGATCTCTACCGCCTGGATCGCCATTGGACTGTCGGCATACACAGGAACGCGGGGAATTTCCCCAGACTCCATCAGTTCCTTGAGCATGAACAGGAACTTCTGCGTGCGCTCCACGGCAAACGCGGGCACAATCACAGTTCCGCCACGCTGCACGGTCTGACGAATGACTGCCGCCAGCTGGGGTCGAGGATCCTCCTTGGGATGCGGTCGGTTACCGTAGGTAGATTCCATCACCAGCACGTCGGCAGTCTCGTGCTCCGTCGGTCCGGTGTGAACGACTTTGCCGGGCGCGACATTCTGATTGCGTACCCGCCCAATGTCTCCTGTGAACAGCAATCGGCGGTTTACGCCGTTGCTCTTGAGCGTGAGCTCCACCATGGAGGAGCCGAGGATGTGCGCGGCGTGTACGAAGCGGAATTCCATTTCCGGGCAGAGTTGCTGAGCCTGTCCGAATTGCACCGGCCGGAAATACTGCAGGCACGCTTGCGCCTCTGCGAAGGTATAGAGCGGCAGCGCTGGATTGTGCTTCGACTTCCTGGTTCGGTTGTAGAATGCTGCGTCTTCTTCCTGCAGATGCCCGGAATCGGGTAGCAGAATGCCACACAAATCTATGGTCGGCGGGGTGGCATAGATGGGACCGCCAAAGCCTTGTTTTACCAGCCGCGGAATCCATCCGCAGTGGTCGAGGTGCGCATGGGTGAGCACGACCGCATCAATTTGGCCCGCCGGAATTGGCGAATTCTGCCAATTCCGCTCACGCCATTCTTTCGGTCCCTGGAACATGCCGCAGTCGATCAAGAGCTGAAACCCACTCTTTCCGCTCGCGTCAGAAGATGTGTTGATCAGATGCTTTGAGCCGGTAACAGTTCCGGCTGCGCCGAGAAATTGGATGTAGGGCAAGTATCCTCCCAGTTGAGCCATTGAGGATTGAATCATTGAGCCATTCAATCAATCTCTAAGTCTCTGAATGTCTAAATCGCTAAATCTCTCAATGATTCAATGTCTCAATCCTATACACGTTGTTGCTCATGTCGCTTTCGGGCACGCTACCGTCATTCACCACCACCTCTTGCGGCATGGTGACGGCTTCGATCCGAACCGAAGCTTTGCCTTTGCCGGGAACTATGATTCGTTTGGTCACTTCGCCGCCTTCGATTTTGAGCGTCACCGGCACTTCGCCGCCGGCGCCTCCCAGATTTTCCACCGTCACGGTGACCATGTACCCTCCTCCGAGTATTTGCCGAGGAAAAACCGATCCTACTCGGAAATCCGGCAGACCTCGGTCGCGGTACACCCAATCGTCGAAGAACCACTCCAAGTCCTGCTTCGATTCGGCCTGAATCAGGCGTTGCAGGTATGCGGGATCTTTGTCCTGATTGGGCCGATAGAGGGACAGCGCTTTCTTTAACTCAGCTTCTCCAACCATGTCGCGCAGCATCCACCAGACGAACATCGCTTTGCTGCGATAGAGCTCCTGCAGGCTGGTGTTGATCAGCGACTCATCGGCGGCAGGGTTTGGGCTGGAATTATTTGAGAGCGACTTCGGGCTGGAATTATTCGAGAGTGACTTCTCCGCTTCGGCCACCGCCGTGCGGTGCACGCCCATGAAGTCAAGCGCAGCCTGCCGGCCGCTCTGGCGCTCGCGATAGGCAGCCTGGGCGAAGTGCGCCAATCCTTCATAGATCCACGGTCGTGGAGACGAAAACGCTGCATGCGTGAGTTGGTGAACGGCTGTCATCTGCGCCAGCCGGGCATCGCTCGAGATGCTCAACGGCGTGAACAGCATTGTGCCGCTCTCAAACGGTGCAGCTTCCGGATCGGCGATTTCCACGACCTCAGCTTTTTCCCGCGGAGCGCCAAACCATTCGCTGACGAACGGCGTGGCAAGTTCCGATGCGAGCGCGTAGTTTTCCGCCGCGCTCTTGTGATCGCCGAGATAATCGATGTTTACGTTTGCGCGGTTCAGCGTCGAGTAGCCTGCCATGGCAAACGTAGGAACTGTCTCGCCCACAGGATGAAATACTTCATGCGAGCAACTGGTAAGAAGTGGCGTGGTGATTTGAGTTGAATCGTGAGGTTCGCCACTTCCCCTGCCCCCGCCGCTCGTGGTCAGTCCGTTGGCAATAATTCGGCGCTCTGAACCTGGAAAATGATCCACGCAGAGATCCAGATCCATGCCGGCCTGAGCTTCCCGCCGCTTCCATCGCCCCAGCGTTTGAAAAACAGCATTCCCATCCGAAAGGCTGGCCGCTTCGGTCGAAACCGGATACCAGACGACGTACCCGATCCCGCGCACCGCCGCCGACGCTTCGGAAATCTGATCCCAATCCGAATGCTTGGCTGCATCTTCGGGAACACCGATGCGGGTTAAACGCGTCACATCGAGCGGCATCATGCCTTCATAACCGATCTCCAGTTCGACCGTTCCGTGCAGCGCCACTTCTTGCGGCAGAGTCACAACCGCCTCCGACAAAGCGCCGGTGTGATCGACATCCGAGGCATAGGGCTGTGACACAAATTGCACCGCTTTGCCATTGAGTTGGATTGACCGCCAGTCCAGGCTGGAGGAAATCTGCAGCGTCAAATGCCGTTGCGGAGACGCTGAGTCATTGCGTAGCCCAATCTTCCCGCGCGCTGCCAATCGCTGCTGCTCGGGCTCAACTCGGACGTCGAGGTTGTAACTGGTAAAGGTGAATGCCTCGCGATCGATGGCAGCGCAACTCAAGGCGCATGCGCAGAGGAAAACGGATATAACTATGACTTGAAATAACTTCATGAAATCTTAAGCTGAATCTAACGAAGACTCGGTCGCACTTATTTACCAATCGGACTGAGCCCAAATCTGAGAACAGAGAACAGAGAACAGAGAACTGAGTCCTAAGCCTTTAATTCACCCTTTCTTTGCCGCACAAGTTCATACAAAACGACGCCCGCCGCGACCGACACATTCAACGACGGCACCTTCCCCAGCATCGGAATCGAAACCAGGAAGTCACATTTTTTGCGAACCAGATCATGAATGCCTTTGCCTTCAGCTCCCAGCACCACGGCACAATCCATTTTGTAATCCACCGAATCGTAGGTCTGCGAACCGCGCTCATCGAGTCCCACGATCCACAGGCCCTTCTCTTTCAATTCCTCCAGCGTGCGGGAGATATTCGTAACTTTGGCAATGGGTAGATGTTCACTCGCGCCGGCCGACGCCTTCGTAACCGTGCCCGTCACCCCTGCCGCCCGGCGCTCTGGGATCACTAGGCCGTTTGCGCCTGCCGCGTCCGCCGTACGCAAGATCGCTCCCAGATTGTGAGGATCTTCCACTCCATCGAGCACCACCACCAGAGAATACTGGCCGCGTTTGGCGGCGATCACGTCGTCAAGATCGTTGTACTGTTTGGCCGAGGTGACCGCGACCACGCCCTGGTGGCCGTTGTGTCCGGCCATGCGATCGAGTTCCATGCGCGAGACGAAGCGTACTGCGATCCCATTCTTGCGGCAGTCTTCAATCACGCGCTGCAGGCGCAGATCATGCCGCTCTTTCGCGACCCCCACCCACTCGAATCCCCGTCCGCGAGCCTTGACCGCTTCGGCGACGGCATTGATCCCATAAATAAAGTGCATGAAACATCAGTTTATCGCGAGCAAGCCTTCGCCGCGAGAACACCAACTTGTGCCCCGATACCGCAGCTGCCGCTGTGCAGCCAACCATTAACCCGCATGTGATGTCCTTCGTGTACCTTCGTGGCCTTTGTGGTTTGCTTTTAGAAGCTCTGTTCCCCCGATGCTAGACTAAAAGCTTCGGAGGTGCTGGTTGAACGAAGTGTATATCCTCTCCGCCGTGCGAACCCCGATTGGAAAGTTTGGAGGCTTGCTGGCTTCGATGGCCGCCGCCGACATGGGAGTCGTTGCCGCAAAGGCCGCGATCGAGCGCGCCGGAGCGCGTCCCGAGCAGGTCGAAGAAACCATCTTCGGCAATGCCCGGCAGGCTGGCGGAGGCCCCAATCCTGCCCGCCAAATTTCCGTGCGCAGCGGCGTGCCCAAAGAAGTTCCCGCGTATACCGTCAACAAAGCCTGCGCCTCCGGGATGAAGACCATCGCGCTCGGCTTTCAGGAAATTGCCACCGGCAATCTCGATTGCGTGCTCGCCGGTGGAACCGAGTCCATGTCGCGGCTCCCTTACTATCTCGACGGCGCGCGCTGGGGATATCGCCTCGGCCACCAGGAGCTCGTCGACGGCATGTACCGCGACGGCTTCTTCTGTCCCTTGGCCAAGCTGGTCATGGGCGAGACTGCTGAAGTGTTGGCTGAGCAATACCGGATCTCACGCGAAGAGCAGGACCAGCTCGCGCTCTGCTCACAGACGCGTGCCGCGGCGGCCATCGACTCCGGACGCTTCCAGGATGAAATCGTCCCGGTCACGCTTGAAAGCAAGAAAGGAACGCAGGTTTTCAGCCGCGATGAACATCCCTTCATCGGCGCCACGATAGAGAAGATGTCGAAGCTGCCGCCGGTTTTCTCCAAAACCGGCACCATTACGGCCGGTAATTCTTCCGGCATCACCGACGGTGCCGCTGCCGTGGTCCTCGCAAGCGAAGAGTTCGTAACTAAGAACAATCTCAAGCCGCTGGCCAGGATCATGGCCGTGACCTCGGCTGGAGTCGATCCCCGCACCATGGGCATCGGGCCGGTTCCCGCCATCCGAAAGCTGGAACAGAAGCATCAGTTGCGTCTGAGCGATTTCGATTTAATCGAGCTCAATGAGGCCTTCGCCGCCCAGGTGCTGGCCTGCGATCGTGAGCTTCACTTCGATCATTCCAAGCTCAACGTGAACGGAGGCGCCATCGCGCTCGGACATCCCATCGGCTGCACCGGGACGCGCATCGTCGTCACGCTGCTGCACGAGATGCTGAAGCGTAAGGCCCGTCGCGGCGTGGCCACACTCTGCGTCAGCGGGGGGATGGGCATGGCGCTGGCGATTGAGAATGCGAACTGAGGGACACGGACTTTTTCTATTGCCATTGGTTGGCTCTACTCCAGATGGGAAATCATTTTAATCACACGCGAGTCGGAGTGAAGAAGGTGTAGAATATCTCCACTAAAAGGGAGTCTTTCGGGCAAGAGCTTAATTGGGTCCATTGGGCCGTGCGGCGCAAGGGAGAGAATTATGAAAGGGCCCACTCGTAAGCTTCTGTTTGCAGCCGCACTCCCCATTTCCCGGTTTGTTTTACCTCCAGGTTTTCACCCGAACCCACTTTGGCCCACCGACGTTCATTGGTCGATACCGCACTGAGAGGGTGAGATGCAGAACCGAATTGGTCGTATCTGTCTTGTGGGGCAAATGCTTCTTCTGGCTGTCGTTGCACTTGCAAGCATCGCTTCATTTGCGCAAGACATGAAGCCGCTCTCCTCCATTCTAGCCAAGAGCATCGCCGCATCCGGACGAAAGACGGTGGCTGTGGTTGACTTCACGGATTTGCAAGGCAACGTGACTGAACTGGGCAGATTTCTCGCGGAAGAGCTTTCAGTTGATCTTGTCGGTGATGCGAAGGGCTTTGAGGTGATTGAGCGCAACCAGTTGAAAGTAATTCTTCAGGAGCATCGACTTTCGGCCACCGGTCTGATTGATCCGCAAACGGCCAGAAAGCTCGGCCAATTTGCTGGCGTAGATGCGCTGGTGACAGGAACAATAACCGCTTTCGGTGATACCGTGCGTCTCTCCGCGAAGGCTCTCGACACGCAGACCGCCAAGATGATAGGCGCAGCTACCTCTGATATTCCCAAGACGAAGGCGATAGAAGATCTCTTGCAGCGAGGCATAGCTGGGGAAGGACCGGCCAAAGTCACCTCCGGCGGCGGTGATTCAGCCCTGAAATCATCCGCTCAGCCTCCGTCGGCTACCAAGCCGACTATGTTCTCAGCAAAGGCTCCGGATGGCAATCGAATCGAGTTAATGTTTACCCCGAAGGCCTGTAAGCGCCATCGGCAGGAAATGACCTGCCGCGTAGAAGTGATGAACAAAGGAGAGACAGGCCATGACTTCCGCTTGGACACACGCGTTTGTTCCCTGGTGGATGATCAAGGAAATCAGTACAAATTGGATAAAGTCTCCATTGGGCAGAACGGGTCCGAACATCTCGAACCAGAAGTCCCGATCAATATTGTTGCGGTCACCGATAACGTAAGCGATCAGGCTTCGAGCATGAGTCTTCTTCTGAGTTTCGATTTCGAAGGCTGGTCCAATACAGCCGTAAGGAATATTCCGATCGAGAAGCAGTGACGCCACGAATGTACTGATGTCGCTCTGACTGTTGCAAGTTGAGCCTACGCCATGAAGCTGTATCTGGAGCGATTTCTTCTTTCGATACTCGCGAGCCTCTTCACATTAGTGCTCACAGGAAAGACAAACCCCGCTTTTCGTGTCGCAGCGATTGCGACAGTTGCAGTGTTGGCCTTCTTGGCTGCAGTTGTCGCGGAAAGGTTTCCTTCCGCCGACGCTTCTCAAAAGGCCCTCTCGCGCAGGCAGCCGTTGGTGCTTGTTCTGCTCTCAATGGGAGTCCTTCTACTGGCAGCGTACGTCTTGTTGCGACGACCTGACATGTTTCAGACTGCACAGGAAGGTTCCAAAAATCCTCCGGGTCAGCCCGTCGATGGCCCGAAACTCCGAGTCGAGGGTGGCCGCCCGACCATCGCCCCGGGCGAAACGCCACCCAGCTCAGAAGATAGTTTCATAAGGAAATACGTTGCTGATGACGGCCAGCCGTATCGAACCGGAGCGTGGACAGTCGTCATTTCGGCAGCCGGTCCTAACAGTTTTCCCGGACTGTACGCCGCCGCTGAGAATGCACTTTCGGAAAAGGGCTACGCTGTCCGGCCATTATTTCGGGCAGCGTTGCTCCAGGATAGTGCGGCAGTTGACGAGCTCTACACCGGCAACCCTGCACTCCTGAAGCGAATTGGGACTTACCGCGACGGTTTCGTGGTCGGCAAACTACGGTCAGAGGTAACCCAAAATCCTGCATTGGACATGTTCACCGCCCACCTCTACGCTGATCTTCGCGTCATTTCCGCCCGATCAGCCAGAGTGGAAGGCCAACTTACAATTGATGAGACAGGGGCAGGTTTCTCGGAGGCCGCCGCCACAACTGCGGCCGAACACAGGCTCGCCGACAAACTAAAACAGCAATTGCTTCAGTCAATTCCTCCCAAATAAGACTTCCGTATTCGTGAAAACCTCTCACCCAGTCCATTCTTATGGCGTACGGCAGATTCTGTACATTAGGTGTAGCAGTTTTCCCGTTCGTGGAGCTCCCTCCCCTGCCTTGCCCCTCCTGAACCCCATCGCTATACTTTCAACAGACATGCCACTCTCCGCCGTGATCGTGGATGATGAGCAACTCGCCCGCGATGAGCTCGCCTACCTGCTCAAAGGTGTGGGTGATGTCGATGTCGTGGCCCAAGGCAAGAACGGCGTCGAAGCCGTCAGCCTGATTCGCGAACACAATCCCGATCTCGTCTTTCTCGATGTGCAGATGCCCGGCCTCGACGGTTTCGGCGTCATCAAGAAGCTTCTCGACAAGCGGGTTCCACTGCCGAAAATCGTCTTTGCCACTGCGTTCGATCAGTACGCGGTCAAAGCCTTCGAAGTGAATGCGGTAGATTATCTGCTCAAGCCATTCGACAAGAAGCGGGTTGCGCAATCGGTGCAG
>Ga0070697_100001329_pt1 | contig 18677 bp, 14 predicted proteins | sample KBSK1501metaG_FD_65475 | JGI IMG/M metagenome (GOLD analysis project Ga0070697, IMG submission 65475) | Corn, switchgrass and miscanthus rhizosphere microbial communities from Kellogg Biological Station, Michigan, USA - KBS K1-50-1 metaG | ecosystem: Host-associated > Plants > Roots >... | reverse complement strand
CCGACGGTAATGTCGTCGAGGAAAACTCCTTCCAGCTCGAAACCAAACCGGCTGTTGAGATTGATATTGCGCATGTTGATGTCGCGCGAGTGGATGTAAATCTTGTTCATGTTCCGGATCATGAAAGCATAATAAAGAAAGCCGAAGGTCGCCCGTTTCCCGATCCCTTTGCCCTGCAACCCGGGCTCGCCCACCAGCTTTTTCATCTCGAGCTTCCCCGCCGTCGGATCGATGTTCTCGCCGCCGACGATTCCCACCGGCTGGTCGTTGTAGTAGACGCCGAAATAGTCCCGTGTCGGATGGGTGAAATACTTTTGCAGCTCGCTTTCATTCTCCGGAAATGCCGGCACGAAACTTTCGCGGACCGCCGGGACCTTCAGCCACGCGATGACCTTGCCGATGACTGGCAATTGCAGCGGACGAAGCGTTACGTCTTGGACGACAAGTTGTTTGCGTTCCGCCCATTCGTCCTTCACAGATGCCAGCGTAAAGATTCCGTTGTAATACTCCACGCCTCCGGCGGGTGTCCTTCCCTGTGCCAGGAAATTGTCGAGCAGGTGCGACGTGACCCGAAGGATCTCGTCCTTCCGCACGCCGTAATTGATGAGTTCGTTGTAAAAGCCTTTCGAGACCAGTTCCAGCATCCGATCGCGCTGCTTCTTGCCGGCGATTTCTTTATCGCTTTGCTCGTCCATCGCTGCCACCGACCGCACTATTTCAGCTTCGCAACTAAAGTCCAGACTACTCGTGCTTCTTTCATGGCAATGTCCCTTCAATAAGTTTGCGGAGTTCGCCGTCTGCCGGTTGTCGAGGCGTGGTTCTGGAGGAGGACTGGCGCGGACTTCGACCGTCCGGCTAGTGATCCAGCACGGTCGATTCTAGAAACGATCTGAAAAAAGGCGGGTTATGCGATAAACAACTTCAGGAATCAGGACCGGAGCGGTCCATGCGGTGGCGATGCAAACATGCCGCTACGTAAAGTATTTTACAAAGCCTGTGTCACTGGAAACGGCTAATCGCTGTCCGCGGCGCAAAAGCATTTCGTTTGAAGCTGTTCCGTGACGTGTAAGTCGCCCCGCCTAAGCATCGATGTTGCGGACGCGGGCCGTGAAGGAGCGTTGGAATTGTTGTGTGCGTATTTGTGCGTAACTCAACTTCCAGGCATCAACTATACGAGGGAAATGGCTGTTTTTGACCCAGCTTCGAGTCCTATCGAGGCAGGTTTTCTCGTCAGACTGCCCGACTATGTCGGTTGGTGCCTGGTCGTGCCAAAACTCCTCTGGATAAAGGACTTTCGATGATTCAGTTTCGGCTGGACGATGTGCCACGCGGCGACTGCGGGTTACAGTGTTTTCGTGAATACGCATTCGAGGTTGATTCGGGGAAATCCTGCCGAAGCAAACTTCGCCAAAACTCGGCGAACGTCTTTTTCAACGACGCCCCATGTCTGAGCTTTTGTAAATACTTCTGGCGCGCGTGCCAGGCCGGCTGCCAGCGAAGGAGCGGCCACACCGCCTCGACCAACAGTACCCGCAGGTGTTTGTTTCCGTGTCGGTCGATCGCGCCGAAGCGTTGCACCCCGCCCGAGCTGTGCTCGCTCGGACAACAGCCCGTATAACTGCCGACCGCTTTGCGATGAGAAAAGCGCCTCCAATCGCACACTTCCCCTTCGATCAGCGATATCGTCAGCGCGCCTAACCCGCCGGGATTTTTTCTTGCGCTACCAGCGCCTCGATTTGCTGACTTAAGCGATCCAGTTGCGCTTTGGCGGCTCGATATTCGCGAAATTCTCGGTGCGAAAACCATGCGCGAGATCACGCTGAAGTAGTCACGATAGGGACAGCGCGCTCCGCCATCCACAAGACACCGCGGCCCGATGATCCCTACCTCAATTGTAGACACGGTCCCGTGGCGGTTTAGTGGCCGCCATGACCGTGAACCGTATTGCCTGCACTTCCTCGGCCACCCTTACCCGGGATCATCTGGCTATTTCCAAAACGAGTGGCGCTCTTGCCGTGCATGGTGCTGCTCTTGCCATGGACGCTCTGAGCATGCAGCGTGGCATGTTTCGACCGGTGCGCGGCGCTCACAAGCTTGCCGAGCTTGAGACCGTAATCGTGCGCAATTTCACCCCAGCCTTCGCCATCTTTGAACTTCCCTACGATCGTGTCGAAGCTCTGGCCCGATGCGTTGGCCAGCGAGTTTGTTTCTTCTTATCCTATCAAACTATGCCCTGAATTAATTAATTACGAATAAGTCCGGTCGACTTTAGGGGAGACTGCGGCGAGACAGGGCACACCCAACGAATTCCGTCGACTCAGCAAGATTCAATGGACGGTTTCAATACCTTACATCCGTTTGAATCGCTGGAAGCGCGACGCCCTGAACCGATTCCCCATAAGCCGTGTTAGTCGCGTCGCGCCGTGCTACAAAAAGGAAAGCGGGCCGTTCGACGAACGGCCCGCTTTTGTCAGACTTTGTTAAATTTGGAGCGCTCGGAGATTAACGCTTTACGAAGCGTCGCACTAACGCAAGTCCGCTAAGAGCAGCACCGAACAACATCGCGGTCGCGCCACCATCGGGGACGTGAGTAGCCCCACCATTGGCAGCGAAACCGGTAACGATTGCGCCGTTTTGCCCGTTGGCAGGGGATGATGTAACGAAGATGTGAGCCGCCGCTTCAGTGCCACCGGCGTTCGGGGTCAGGACGACGGCGTCGCTAGCCCAAGTGCCGGACAGGTCAGTCAGGCCGAAACTTATAGTGTCCGACGAGTGTGTGAAGCCATCAAAGCTGTTGATTGTTTGATTTAAAACTCCAAATCCGTCGACGTTCCCGCTTCCACCATCACTCCAGGGCCCCGGTGTGAAGCCTGTGCCCGCGTTTGACCCCGTAATAGTGCCAAGTGAAAACGAAGTCGCGTTGACATTGACATCAACGCTCCCCCCGTCTCCAAATAGGTAAATATTCCCACTGTTTGTGAGGGACGTGAACGTGATTGTGGCGTGGGTACTATCCACGAGATGTACGTCCACAGTGGCATAAGGCCCGGTGAAGGGGGAGAGGGCACCATTCGGAACAGTAAGGGTAAAGATAGTGTCTGCTTTGGCAATGGTGAACGCCGCGCAGAGCACTCCAACTAACGCTATATATTTTAGTAATTTCATTTTGTTATTGTTGTTATTATTGCTCCAATTTAACTTGTCGGGAGTATCTAAGCATTAAGGGTGCCAGCACTGACCAGCATGACTTCATTATCAAATATAAGATACTTGTAACAAGCATGTTAGCCAAATCACAATTTCCTCTGATGAATCGTACTGGATGTTCTCGATAACGTCAAAACCGTAAAGTATTCCGACGTCTTGCGGTTCGAATCTAAATGCGATTCGAACGTTAACACACTGGTGCTCTGACATTTATGGTCTTTTCCTACGGTCGGTAAAGAAGTCCGACGAAATGCCGATAGCTTTACAAGTGTCAGTTGCCAGGCTCCTGCTTTATCCACTCGTCTGCGGTTCTAGCTGCGCTAATAACGCGATTTCTCCCCACTTTTTGTTAAAGACGAAGGATTTTTTGCCGCGCCTGGCAATCCTGGAGACCGGGAGCGAGCGGATTATGCGCTGACACAGCTTCAGGCGGCGGAAGAGGAGCGATCAATGCGATACCTTGGACATCTTCCCGCCGCTTCTAATGGGACTGGCCGCGTGAAATGCTTCATGTGTTGGCAATCTTTGCATTCTCCTGATCAATCAATGAATGGGACCGCAGCATCCTCTCCGTTGCAGATAAGCTTTGTCATTTCGACAACTTATTTTAAATCTCCGCAGCTCAATTGTTCCGGTGAAAGTGGTTATCGTTGTCGAAAAACTCCTCGCACCTTCGCTGCGTCATGCGTTGGGAACTGTCGTTAAATACTGCAGATTTCAGCGACTGAAGGTGGAGAGCGGTTTGTCCGGCGGGCCGATTATAAATGAAGCAGGTGAGTTGGTAGGCATCGTATCGTGGTGATTATTCGAGGGAAATCAGGGTTTTTGAGCCAGCTGATTCGGAGATCAGAAGTCAGACGTCGGAAGGGCGCATTCGTTTTGCAAAAACGCCAGCGCTGGTCGCAGGCTACATTGCCGCTTCAGCACACGGGTTCATGCACGTCCGCGTCTTCGTCTGAATCCAACTACGTTTCGACAATTGAGATGATGACTCAAAATGCGAATGCCAACGAGTCCGGCAACGCCCAGAGCGAGCAATTCGATTGTGCCGCCAGAATCTGAAACAATATCGGTCGGAATTCCTGGACCTATCCCAAACGGCGTGAACGTACCATTACCAGCTAATTTGAATTCACCACCCGTCACTGTGACCGAAGGGTTACTGGGAAACGTGAAGTCGAAGTGAACGCCAAAGAAATCAAGCGGCCTCTGTAACTGGTCGTTGGGCGTGCCGTTCTTGTCCTTGAGAAGGGGAAACAGGGCGATACCCAGGGAAGCATCGTTGCCAGAAGCGCTTCCAGTAACCCCGAAACCAGGAATGGTGTTGCCGTGAGCATCAATCAAATGACCCGTTCCACTAAGAAAGCCCAGAAGCCCGGAACCGTTCGTTTGAATATCAATTGAGGCTTCAAATAGCGGTTGGGTGGCTGTGAATAGTCGCACGAACTCGTTATTGGTGAATAGAAAGTCCACGGAGATACTCCCAACCAGTGGCGTGCCGTTGAGACCGTTGAACGGAATCTCGGCGGTCTCTGGGTTGGTGCCGGTCAGAACACCCGTTGGGCCCAAATCTATTTGAACGGGGATCGCTTGAACCCCCTGCGCAGCCAGCGCAAGTAAGGCAACGACGCCCACCAAGGCCAATGTCGCGTAAGGGAACTGCTTAGTCATACTCTTAGTCATACTTCACGTTTACTCGAAATTTACATCATCTGTGCGAATGAACAAATTCATGTGGTTAAGGCTCTCGAAGCCGGTGAACTCTGCGGGAGGCCATAAGCGCTTCGTGAAAATTACAGAAGCGCGCACGGCAAAGTCAATGCCTTTTCGCAAGCAGTAGCCCTAATAATGAGAAATTGCGGCAATTGCCGTTTTAGCAATCAGCTCTAGCCGTCTCCAGGGCCGGCATCAGAGTCGGCAGCGCGTTTTTTGCGAAAGAATTCCAGCAAAATGGCGGCGCATTCGTTTTGCAAAACGCCGGCGGTGATTTCGCAACGATGATTCAGACCCGGCATTTGTAAGAGATTGATGATGCTTCCGGCAGCACCTCCGCGCTCATCAATGCAGCCAAAAATCACACGGCGGATTCGCGTGTGCACGATAGCGCCCGCGCACATGGGGCAAGGCTCTTTCGTTACGTACAAATCGCAGTCTACTAAACGCCAGTCGCCCACGGCCGCTTCAGCCTGCGTCAACGCCAGCATTTCCGCATGTGCGGTCGCGTCCTTAAGCAGCTCGACCTGATTGTAGGCGCGGGCGATGGTTTTTCCCTGGCGGACAACTAGTGCCCCAACCGGCACTTCCTTTGCGTCGCAGGCTTTTTTTGCCAGACGAAGCGTTTCCCGCATGAAAGACTCATCACTGACCCGATCGATGAAAGAGTTCATTAAAGTCGATATGACCACTTGCCAGATACATCCACGCAGCCTAGCGGTGGCGAACTATTTATAGAATGAAAAAAATTTTCACAACTCTCGTTGTTTTTTCTCTCGCGGTCGCGGCTGCGATAGCAACCGAACAAGATACTGTCGATCGCAGCGCTAACATTGTTCGCGAATTCCGTCATATGCCGGAAAAAGGCGTCCCATCGAGCATTATCCGGCATGCCAAAGGCCTTGCCATCATCAGTGTGGTTAAAGCGGGGTTTATCTTCAGTGGCAAAGCTGGCGAAGGCGTGGTCGTTGCGCGAACGGCTCATGGCTGGTCCGGCCCGTCGTTCATTGGCACCGGCGGCGCGGGATGGGGTCTTCAAATTGGCGCTGAAGTGACCGATTTCGTGATCGTTCTTAACAACGACGCCGCAGTGCGCGCTTTCGCCCGGGGTGGAAATGTCACCCTCGGCGCCGATGCCAGCGTGGCAGCAGGACCGATTGGCCGCACCGGTGAAGCCAGCGTTACTCCGAAGGCCGCAATTTACACTTATAGCAAAAGCAAAGGTCTTTTCGCCGGGGTATCGCTGGAAGGGGCAGTAATCGCCACACGGACGGAGGCTAATACGCATTATTATCAACGCCCGGTGAACGCCTCCGATATCTTGGATGGTCGTGTCGCGCCCCCGCCTGGCTCGGCGACATTACGCGCAGCGGTAGCGGGACGTTAACCAACCGACAGAATGCACTAGTCGCTGCGGTCCCCAAGCCGCGCATTACTACATTTCTAAAGAGTAATTTGCTTTACAAAGCCATGGCCGCTTCGGCAACCTAGGAAGGTGCGCCGTTTCGTAGTATGTTGGTTGGCGGTTGTCTCTCTGCCGGCAGCGCTTGCCCAGAACCAGGAACGTTCGCTGGTCGATCGCTTGCTCAAACCGGATACTACCTTACGGAATAACGCACAGAACAGAAAATTTATCGCGGATGGCGCGCCGATTAACAAACGAGCGGCCGTTTCCACTTTTTACATTCAGCAAAAACCCAAACCAGCGAGCGTCGCCGGGACACGCGAATTTTCGAGCGGCAATTTCAACTCTCGCCCTTTTCCTAACGGAAATCGAACAAGCGTTTCCGCTCAAAGGCAGGCGCACGATTCGGAGAGCTATTCAACCTCGTCTGTGACCAAACTGCCCAACGCACCGGACAGCGATAAAGAAAAGGCCAGCCGCACATTTGCCGGGCAACGGCCGTTTCTCGAGCGCGGCAAGAGCCAAAAATCGCTTGACCGTCAAAACCCGCCGCTGACGATCGAGCAGGTGCGTGAGCTCTTAAACAAAAATAAATAGAGCCACTGTAGTGGCGGCTGTCCTCAGCCGCATTCGCACATGGCGATCTTCGCCGCCGAGGACGGCGGCCACTACAGTGCCATTTGCACATCGAGATCTTCGCCGACGACGAGGGCGGCCACTACAGTGGTATTTGCAAACCGAAATCTTTGCCGCCGACGACGGTGGCCGCTACAGTCTTACATGATGGATGCGGATGAAGCGCGCGCGTCGTTAAAAAAAGGGGCTGCGCAAATTATTAGCGAAGCAGAGTTACGCGAAAAACTCGCGCTGGGCCGGCCGCTCCGCGTGAAGCTCGGTGTCGACCCTACAACACCGGATATTCATCTTGGGCACACCGTCGTCTTGCGCAAGCTGCGGCAATTTCAAGATCTCGGGCACCAGGCCGTCCTTATCATCGGCGACTTCACCGGAATGATTGGGGATCCCAGCGGACGCTCGGCGACGCGGCCACATTTGACTCACAAAGAAGTTTTGGCCAACGCCGAAACTTATCGCGAGCAGGCGTTCAGGATTCTGGATCCAGCGCGGACGGAAACCGTCTGCAACGGCGACTGGTTCCGCGCGATGTCGTTTGAAGACGTGCTTCGCTTGAACAGCCGTGTCACGCTCCAGCAAATGCTCCAACGCGAAGACTTCCGCGCCCGAATCGACAATCAGCAGGCAATCCGCGCGCACGAGATTCAATACCCTATCATGCAGGGCTGGGACTCGGTTATGGTGAAAGCAGACGTGGAACTGGGCGGGACCGATCAGCTATTCAACATTTTGATCGGGCGTGATCTGCAAAAGGAAGAAGGCCAGTCGCAACAAGTCGTTTTTCTGTTGCCGATCCTCGAAGGGCTCGATGGCGGGAGAAAAATGAGCAAAAGCTTCGGCAACTTCGTCGGGGTGAGCGAACCACCGGCGGAGATGTTCGGCAAATTGATGAGCATTTCCGACGAATTGATGGCGCGATACTATCAATTGCTGCTCGGGCGCGACCTCGAGCCGGGCGTTCATCCGCTCGAAGCCAAAAAGCAACTCGCGTTCGAAATCGTGCAGACCTATCACACGCCGGACATGGCGGGAAAAACTCTTCAGGACTGGAATGCCCGCTTCAGCGAGAAACGGCTGGCTGATGCCGATCTTCCGGAATTTGTGGCGCGGGCCGACGATTTGGTCGGGATTGTGGTGGCCGCATTTGAAGATGCGTTCCGGTTGAAAAAATCACGCGCCGAAGCCAGTCGCTTGATCAAGCAAGGCAGCGTCCAGTTGGACGGAAAGAAAATTGTCGATCCTAAAAAAGCTCTGTCGTTTCGGCCAGGTCAGATCTTGCGCTTGGACAAAACCCATGCTGTCCGCAGCAAATAATCAGTGATAACTAAACGCTGGCCCGTTATCGCAGCTACCTTGATAAGCTTGCCGGTGCAGGCAGCTTCGCGGTTAGACAATAAGATCGTCGTATGAAGCTTCGCATTCTTTCCTGCGCTGCGGCTCTTCTCGCCTCGTCGGCGTTTGCGGCTGACCTTAAGCCGGCAGACCCCAGCACTCCGCTGTTTCGAATCTTTCAGGCGCTGCCCAAAGGCGAAAAAAAGAAAAGTGGGGCTCCGCAGATCACGTTTGATGCCAAACGCCCTTTGTTAGTGGTTTGGTCAGTGCGCGATTTGAAGATTGGCCCAGATCACAAAAGCGTGCTGCTCGTGTTGACGGAGAAAGACAGAAAGATTTTTGCGGCGTTAACTCACAAATATAACCACAGTCTTCTGTTGTTAGAGGCACAGGGAGGTGTTCTGGAAGCCATCCAAATTACGCAGCCGCTCGAGAATGGCGCGCTTGAATTCAGCTACCCCGACGACGCAGCGATGGCCCAATATCTTCGCCGCCGATTTAAGCTCGGGGAGTTCAGGTAAAGAGTAGGAAGCATTTAGATCTTAGCGTCGGGAAAATTGCCCTAACTCTTCGAACTGCCTCGCTTTTCAAGTAAGTCTGGCGTTGATTGTCGGACCGATGCAAAAGCACGTCGATTTTTGTTTCTACGAGCTGTTTCAGGGAGTTGCCATGTCTGCCGCTTTTGCGCTGCTACTCGCGGGAACCAGTTATTCCGCTCCGGCGGGTACGGCCTTGTCTCCGAGTTCTCCCACACCAAGCGTTGAGAATCCGCCTGTTACAAACGGAAGCCTGGCCGGACCGAGCGTTACCCCCTCTGTTTCGGTTGAGAATTCCGTCGTAAAAGTATTTTCGACGGTTGCGCACCCAGACATGTACCGTCCATGGACGAAACAGCCGCCAACCGAGATCTCCGGTAGTGGCACAATTATTCAAGGAAAACGCATCTTAACAAACGCGCACGTCGTTTTGTACGCGAGCCAGATAGAGATCCAGGCCAACCAAGCTGGCGACAAAGTCGCTGCGACGGTGGAGGCCGTTGCGCCGGGAATCGACCTGGCCGTGCTCAAGCTCGATGACCCGAAATTTTTCGATTCGCATCCGGCAATTGCCCAAAGGAAAAGACTCCCCGACCCAAAGGAAGCGGTCATGGTTTATGGTTATCCGACCGGTGGAACCAGTCTTTCCATTACGAAAGGGATCGTCTCGCGGATCGAGTTCACCAGCTACTCGATGTCGGTTCCTGGGTTGCGGATCCAAGTCGATGCCGCACTCAATCCTGGAAACAGCGGCGGACCAGCCATCGTCGGCGATGAAATGATTGGGCTGGCCTTCCAACATCTCCCGGGCGCACAAAACATCGGCTACATCATTCCAAGCGAAGAGATCGAGTTGTTTCTCAAAGGGATTGCCAAAGGCGATTACCGCAAACCGACGATGTACGACGACCTTCAAACGCTGGAAAGTCCCGCGCTCCGTTCGTTCCTGAAGCTAGATCCCGCCGTCCGCGGCCCAATCGTCCACAAACCTTTCAGCAATGACGCTAATTATCCCTTGAAAGAATGGGATGTAATCACACGGATTGGCGACACACCAGTAGACGACCAGGGGATGATCAAAGTGAGCGAAAACCTGCGCGTCAAATTCCAGTATCTCATTCAAAATATCGCCAAGGACAACAAAGTGCCGTTAACGGTGATCCGAGGCGGCAAGGAATTAAAAGTAAGCGTTCCTCTGCTTACTCAACGTCCTCTCGTGATTCCCGAATTGGAAGGCAGCTATCCGTCCTATTTCACTTATGGGCCTCTCGCTTTTTCCGAAGCCACTACCGATTTCGTTGGCGCTTTTGCGAACGCATCGAGGCCGTCGCCTTATTTGGGATTCTTAACGTTCCTTGGAAGTCCGCTAATCACGCGAATCGGGGACAAGCCGGCATTTGAAGGCGAACGCCTGGTGGTGGTTTCATCGCCTTTCTTTCCGCACAAACTTTCCACTGGCTACGGGAATCCGGCCTGGCAGGTGGTGAAGACAGTCAACAACCACTCGGTCAAGAATCTCGGCAACATGGTCGAGCTGCTCCGCGACTTGAAAGACGAATTCGTTGTTATCGAATTCAGTACTCGCACCGGCGGGGAAACGCTTGTTTTCCCGCGGGCACAGATGGCCTCAACTACCGACGCAATCCTGAATGACAACGGTGTGCGCAGCCAGGGCTCACTCGAAATCATGAAAATCTGGGTCGCTACATCCAGCCACTAAGAGCCTGTTGAAAAACTCACCTATGCCGCGTTGCTGCCGATTTTTTGCCTCTCCAAGGCGCGAGGAGGGCGCATACCCGTCCCGCAGTTGCGGGATAACCGACGAGCAACGCTGGAGAGGTGAAAAAGCGGCGCAACCGAGACGGCATAGTTGAGTTTTTCAACAGGCTCTTAAGTCCGCGGGAGCGAAGAGAGCAGCTGCTAAATAGCTGGTTGCCAGACTAACAATAGTCCGTAATATCCTCAGCTTTTCAGCGAGCAATGATTCATCTGGCCCTAACCATTCTCAATTCCGGGGTGCAATTATCGATGTTGTGTGCGGTCATCGGCCTCGTTTTCGCGTTTATCCTCATCGCGTTGGTGATGCGTTCGTCGGCGGGCAATGAACGGATGCGGCAAATCTCCGGAGCGGTGCAGGAAGGCGCCAAAGCCTATTTGAATCGCCAGGTAATCACGATCAGCGCTATCGCGGTTGTGATTTTCCTTTTGCTTTTCTTTTTTAAAGATCATCCCACTGCAATCGGGTTCGTGATCGGCGCGTTCTGCTCCCTTTCGGCCGGCTACATCGGAATGCGCATCGCGGTGATCGCAAACGTGCGCACGACTCAGGCAGCAACTCATTCGCTTCTATCGGCTTTGCGCATTGCCTTTAATGGCGGCGCCGTGACCGGTTTGCTCGTGGTCGGGCTGGCTCTGCTCGCGGTGTCGATCTTTTACACCGTCGCGAGCAACATGATTGGCCATCAAATGGCGATCCGCAGCCTTGTCGGTCTGGCCTTGGGCGCGAGCTTGATTAGTGTGTTCGCGAGGCTCGGCGGCGGCATTTATACCAAAGCCGCGGATGTTGGCGCCGATCTCGTGGGCAAGATCGAGCAGGGTTTCGAAGAAGACGATCCGCGCAATCCGGCCACCATCGCCGACAACGTGGGCGATAACGTGGGCGATTGCGCCGGCATGGCAGCGGACGTTTTCGAAACTTACGCCGTCAGTTTGATCGGCGCGATTCTGGTCGGCGCGCTTACGCTCGGAAAGGAACCAGCGGCGATTATTTATCCGTTTGTGCTCGGCGGGATCTCGGTGTTGGGCGCAATTTGCGGCGTGCTGTTTGTCAGCATCGCCCGAGGTAAACCCGCCAGCGTGCTCATGGGCGCGGTCGGAACAAGCGGGCTGATCTCGGCGATTCTGTTTTGGCCGGCGACGCACCGGCTTTTTCCAAACGGGATTACCATCGGCGGCCTTGCTCGGACGCCGACGCAACTTTACTGCGCTTCCGTGATCGGGCTGATCATGACGGCGGTCGTGGTAGTGATCACGAATTACTACACGTCGATGCGCTATCGGCCGGTGCAAAAAATTGCGCACGCATCCGAGACGGGTCATGCCACCAACATCATCGCCGGTCTGGCGGTCGGGCAACATGCCACCGCGCTGCCGGTCGGCTTCATCGGTATCGCCATTCTCCTCAGCTTTCACTTTGCCGGTCTTTACGGAATCGCGATCGCCGTCATGTCGATGTTATCGATGGCTGGCATCATCATCTCACTCGATTCATTCGGTCCAATCACCGACAACGCCGGTGGTATCGCGGTGATGAGCAATCTGCCGAAGGAAGTCCGCAACGTCACCGACCAGCTCGATGCGGTCGGTAATACCATGAAGGCGGTGACGAAAGGTTACGCTATCGCCTCAGCTGGTTTGGCTGCGCTTGTTTTGTTTGGTTCGTATGTGGAAGAACTAAAAGCGCACGTGACGCGAAATGGGGAACCGTTTGCATTCCAATTCAGTTTGACCGAACCGAAAGTGATCATCGGGCTTTTTCTTGGCGGGTTGCTGCCGTTTATCTTCACCGCGTTCAGTATGGACGCAGTCGGCAAAGCGGCGGGCGCGGTTGTGCGTGAAGTGCGCCGGCAATTGCAAGCCAAGCCCGGAATCCTGACCGGTCAGGACACACCTGAATACGGGACCTGCGTGGACATTGTCACGAAAGCGGCGTTGCGCGAAATGATCGTGCCCGCATTGTTGCCGCTGGTTTTTGTCGTTGCGGTCGCGACCATCAAGCCGCTTGGCCCAGTCGTGCTCGGCGGATTACTGGTCGGCACAATTGTCACTGGATTGTTCGTCGCCATTGCGATGACCAGTGGCGGTGGCGCCTGGGACAACGCGAAAAAATTTATCGAGGAAGGTAATCTTGGTGGCAAAGGCTCATTTGCCCATCAAGCAGCCGTAACCGGCGACACCGTGGGCGATCCTTATAAGGATACAGCCGGCCCGGCAATTAATCCGATGATCAAGGTGGTCAACATCGTCGCAATCCTGATCATCCCGATATTCTTCTAAGTCTTTTCTTTAGCGGCGGGCGTGTCGCCCGCAAAAAGCTTGCTAGCTACCTCGCAGCGTGTCGCCTCCAAGAATCAGTGAGCGCAGCCGGCACGGCTGCCTCTACGGAAAAAAATAGCAGGCAAAATTTTGTCGATCTGCTAGAAAATCGACATGGCTCAGATTCCCGATTTCCAGATTGTCGCGACCGACCAACGCGCTGCGCGCAAGCAAGCCTTGGCCAAACCCGATCCGACCGCAACCCCGTTCAAGGTCGTGATTGATCCGAAAGTGCGGCTCGATTTGCGGCGCGCGCTCATCGATTTGATCGATTATCACGACGAAACCCTGGCCGAACACTTCGCCGAGGGAAAGCTCTCGCTCGATTCCTACAAGGAATACATCGAGCTTTTTGCGCGGAGCTTAAAAGAGACGATGGAAAGCCGGCAAGGCATTTCTTATTTGCTGCGCTCAGTCGGCTTCGAGGTTCCAGCCCACGAAATCAATCTGCATCCGGAATTGCGCTGGAAAAAGGGCGAAGCGCCTTTCGGCGCCAGCTTGCTGTAGTTGTTTTTGTCATCCTGAGCGCAGCGGAGCACTCGCCTTGTCATCCTGAGCGAAGTGTAGCACTCCCTTTGTCATCCTGAGCGAAGCGCAGCGAAGTCGAAGGACCTCAATTATTGGTTGCCCTTCGGTTCAAAACCAGTCCATCGCGAGATCTTCCCAGCGCGGATTGTCACGTTGAACGAGCGTGTTTTTCTTTGAACGCCGCCAGCCCTTTAGTTGTTTCTCCCGCGCGATTGCATCGCGAATGTCACGAAAATGTGAGCAATAAACGAGACTTGTGCAGTGATAATCCCGCGTAAAGCCGGGAATTTCTCCGCGGCGAGATGTTGCAAAACGCGCAATAATAAATCATTAGTCACGCCGATGTACAAAGTCGAGCGCGTCTTGTTGCTCATCATGTAAACCCAGTAGTCGTGATCTCGAGACAAGGCTTGAGGTCCTTCGACTTCGCTCAGGATGACAAAGGGACGCTAAAAATCCAGGGGAAGCTTTCGCGGATCCTCGATGCACTCTTTCACTTTCACGAGGAACGTGACCGCTTCTTTGCCATCGATCGCACGATGATCGTAGCTGAACGCGAGATACATCATTGGGCGCACTTCCACTTTGCCGTCGATCGCCACCGGACGTGCCATGATTTTGTGCATGCCTAAAATTCCGCTCTGGGGAGGATTCAAAATCGGCGTGCTCAGGAGCGAGCCGTAAACGCCACCGTTTGACACCGTGAATGTACCGCCCGTCAGGTCTTCGATCTTCAATTTCCCCTCGCGCGCTTTGGTGGCATAAGCAGCAATGTCGCGCTCGAGATCGGCAAACGATTTCTTGTCGGCATCCCGCACCACTGGCACAACAAGGCCACGCTCTGTCCCGACCGCGACGCCAATGTCGTAGAAATGGTTTTGGATGAAATCTTCGCCCTCGATTCGACCATTCACCACCGGTACAGCCTTGAGCGCTTCGACGGCCGCTTTGATAAAGAACGACATAAAGCCGAGTTTTACGCCGTTCTTTTTCGTAAATGCGTCTTGCGATTTCGCGCGCAATTCCTGAATGGCGCTCATATCGCACTCATTAAATGTGGTGAGAATTGCGGCGGTATGCTGTGCCATCACCAGCTGCGCCGCAATTTTTCGTCGGAGCGGGGACATTCTCTTGCGGGTGAATCTGCCTTCCGCTTCTTGCCGCTGGTCGATCTTTTCCTCCGCCTCGTCCGACTTTTCAGCCGCGGCAATCACGTCGCCCTTCGTTAGCCGGCCGTCTTTCCCTGTTCCCGAAATTTTTGCCGGCTCGAGATGTTCCTCTTCAACGATTCGGCGAACAGCAGGCGAAAGCGCTGTAGCCGGGGTCGTTGACGCCGGTGCTCGGCGCTCGGCCGCCGGTTCTCTAGCAGCTGGCTGACTACGGTCACCCGCGGAAGCTTTCGCAACGGCTACAGGCTGTTTCTCCGGCTCAGGTTCTTTCCTTTTCGGCCTCTCTCCTTCTTTTCCTTCGGGCGCCTGCTTCGAGTCATCAATTGTCGCGACCACTTCGCCGATTTTTACCTCCTGTCCTTCGGCGACGATCGTTTCGAGCACGCCCGGTTTCTCAGCAGTAATTTCGGTCGAAACCTTGTCCGTCTCGAGGGTAAAGAGCGCATCGCCGGCGTTCACGAAATCCCCCGATTTCTTGTGCCAGACAGAAACCACGCCGCTGGAGATTGACTCGCCAACCGCAGGAATTTTTACTTCGATCGCCATCTGCGCTAACTAAGCGCAGAAAAAACGGCTGGTCGAATCAAACGTTTCGGGTCATGGCAATCAATGAGCGGATTTGTCATTTGCGTGCGCGACACGCCACAAAGCCGCGCTATCAATCTTTTCCATTTTCGACATTGCCTCAATAACGCGCTCCGGACGCCCGTATTTTCCTCCCAACAGCAAAGCTAAGTCCGTCGGCACTACATGCCACCACACACCAAATTTGTCTTTGAGCCAGCCGCCCCGCGACTTCTCTCCACCAGCAGAGAGCTTCTCCCAATAGGTATCGATCTCCTCTTGCAGGTCACAATTCAAGGTCAATGCTGTCGCTGCAGTGGCTTTGAACTTAGACCCACGGTTCAATAGCACGATGTCCTGTCCATCGATCCACAACCTGACGCCTTTGAATGTGACCTTTGAGTCGCGATCGACCTCCGTGTAGTGATCAACGTTCGGATCTCTGCTTGAGTGCTTAAAGATCGACAAATAAAACTTTGCCGCTTCTTCAGCGTTGTTATCGAACCACACTACTTGCGTGATTTTCTGCGTGAGAGCGGTTGAAGCTCGGCTTTCGATCATCGCCTTAACAGCAGTTGCGAACTTCTGCTGCTCAGTTGCAGTGTGGTTTAGAAGCGCGACCACTGATTCTCGAACACTTTTGCCGTTTAACGATTCGAGATCGAAGTATCCAGTTGGCGAGCCGCCTGACGAACTGATCCATACGGCGTCACCCTCGCAATTCTCGTCTTCGAAATCGACAGGCAGCGGCTTGCCATTTTGGTCGTGCGTATGAGTCCCAGGTTTGTTGAGAAAAAGCAGATAAAGCTGTCCCGGAGCAAAACCTCGCGGGAGCGGAGCCATGTCGCGCGGAGGATTAATGTTGAATCCTAGATCCCGTAGGTAGGCGGTTGACCGTTTGTTGGGCTTCACATCGCCTTTGATCACTTTAACCACTTCAATTTCGAATGTGCCACCCGCGCCCATATCCATTTCTTCGGCCCGCGGTCGCTTGGCTACCTCGGCAACAACGATGAACTCTGCGCCATCGATCAGTTCGTTAAGCCCCGGAAACACGCCGAATATTGGCGCCGGCGCTTTGTTCGCCATCAACAGTAGAAACGTCGCCGCGAGGATGACGATTCGCTTCACGTCCTCACCTAAACGGAAAACGCGTCGCCAACGAGGGCTGCCTGCTCGCGCTTGTGGCGGGCTAGCGCGCCGACGGCCGGACTGGCGCTGGCGTCGCGCCCGGCGTAGGCGATTTCGCTGCAAAATAGCGCGCGCAATCGCGGTTCGATAAAAGTCCAGGCGCCCATGTTTTGCGGTTCTTCCTGGCACCAGACGAGCTTCGCGTTTTTCGAAAATGGCTTGAGCATTTCGCGCAGCTTTTTTTCCGCGAGTGGGTAAAGCTGCTCGATGCGAATGATTGCTGCTTTGTTAATCTTTCGCTCGGTCTGATAATTCAGCAGATCATAATAAACTTTGCCCGAGCAAAAAATGATCCGATTCACCTTGTCGATCAGGCTGGCCTCAGGCGAACCGAGGATTTCTTCGAACCGGCCATGGATAAATTCCTGCGTGGGTGACGAAGCGAACTTGGCACGCAACAGACTCTTCGGCGTCATGATGATGAGCGGTTTTACGAAATTGCGTTTTATCTGGCGCCGCAAAACGTGAAAATATTGCGCGGCCGTAGTCAGATTGCAGACCTGGATGTTGTCTTCGGCGCAAAGCTGCAAAAAGCGCTCGAGTCGCGCACTGGAATGTTCCGGTCCCTGGCCTTCGTAACCATGGGGCAAAAGCAGAACGATTCCGCTCGGCCGTTGCCATTTTGATTCGGCGGAAACGATGAATTGATCGATAATGGTCTGCGCGCCGTTGACGAAATCCCCGAACTGCGCTTCCCACAAGCAAAGCATATCGGGGTAATCGAGCGAGTAGCCGTAGTCGAAACCGAGCACGGCGGCTTCGGAGAGAAGACTGTTGTAAACGCAAATCCGCGCCTGTTTTTCGCTGAGATGCAGAAGGGGAATATAGGGCTCGCCAGTTTTCGCGTCGTAAAGAACGGAGTGGCGCGTGCTGAACGTCCCGCGCGAACTGTCCTGTCCAGATAAGCGGACCGGAATTCCTTCCAGGAGCAGCGATCCAAAGGCGAGCGCTTCGGCGTAATGCCATTCGTAGGGGCCGCCGTCTACAAAAACTTTGCGCTGATGGTCGATGATAATGCGTTTTATTTTTGGCTGAATGTTGAAGTCCTCCGGCACACGCGTGAGTCCATCGATGATGGTCGTCAACATTTTCTCGCTGATGGCGGTCGGTTCCGACGCGCTGCTGTATTTCGGTTGAAAGACCGCGGTTGATTCCTTGAACTTCGCCTGCTTGCTGGCTTTTTCTTTCTCGAGCGCTTTGACCTCTTCGAGCGTCATTTCGAGCCGGAGATCAAATTCCGTTTCGAGCGAGGCCGCGTCGTCCTCGCTCAAGGTGCCGGCTTCGAGCAGTTCGCGTTTATACAACTGCGTCACCGAGGGGCGCTTGTCGATCTTCGCATAAAGATCGGGCTGGGTGAAAGCTGGCTCATCGCCTTCGTTGTGGCCGTAGCGGCGATAACAGTACATGTCGATAACAATGTCGCGCCCAAATTCCTGGCGAAAATCGAGCGCCAGCTGGCTCACCTGCATACAAGCCAGCGGGTCGTCGCCGTTCACGTGGAAGATCGGCACCTCGATCATCTTCGCGACGTCGGTCGCGTACATCGATGAGCGCGCGTCCTTTGGCAGGGTCGTGAACCCGATTTGATTGTTCACGACCACGTGCACAGTGCCGCCGGTCCCATAACCGTCCAGCTGCGACATGTTCAATGTTTCGGCGACGATCCCCTGCCCCGCGAAAGCGGCGTCACCATGAATCAACAGCGGCAAAACTTTCTTGCGATGTTCCGTATCGCCCCGAATGCGTTGACGCGCCCGCGCTGTCCCTTCGACAACTGGATTAACTGCTTCAAGGTGGCTCGGGTTCGCGGACAGACGAATCTCAACTTCCGCACCCGAGGATAGCTTCCGGATTGTGCGATAACCCAGATGATATTTTACGTCGCCGTCGCCAGCTACGAGATCAGGAATGTAGTTCTCGCTAAATTCGGTGAAGATGACACGCAGCGATTTCTTCAAGAAGTTCGCCAACACATTGAGGCGACCGCGATGCGTCATGCCCATGCAAATTTCTTCCACGCCCGCAGGCGGACATTTGTGCAGGATCGTGTCGAGAATTACCATCAATGACTCGGCGCCCTGCAACGAAAAGCGCTTCTGCCCGACGTAACGCGAATGCAAAAATACTTCGAATGATTCGGCCTCCATCAAGGCGCGGAGCAGCGCAATCTGCACCTGACGCGGAGTAGAATATTTGTCCGCGCGTGACTCGAGCCGGTGTCGCACCCAGTTGCGAATCCGCGTGTTCTGGATGTGCATGAACTCCGCGCCGATCGACTCCGCGTAAATTTTCTGGAGCCGC
>Ga0070697_100001328_pt1 | contig 18680 bp, 18 predicted proteins | sample KBSK1501metaG_FD_65475 | JGI IMG/M metagenome (GOLD analysis project Ga0070697, IMG submission 65475) | Corn, switchgrass and miscanthus rhizosphere microbial communities from Kellogg Biological Station, Michigan, USA - KBS K1-50-1 metaG | ecosystem: Host-associated > Plants > Roots >... | reverse complement strand
TGTTGGTTTCACCTGTGACATCACCCGTCCTTGCAGCAGCGCGGTTACTGCCCATCTACCGTGGAATGAAAGGACGCCGCTGAATGGCCGCTTTCAGCTTGCTGTACGTTTGTCCTTTGACAAACCAAGCCCAACCAAAGGCCCAAGTCGCGATAAATTCAATGAAGAAGATCGGATGATAGTGATAGTGCCACCGGTTGTCTGACAGGTATGGGACAAAAAGAAGAAGGGCAGCAAGCACAATACATGCGACCAGAGTGATACTACAGATCCGATAGACCAGATTATTTCTTCGCTTTCGCTTTCTATCCGTATCCGTTACCTTCTCTGGATTTCCTCTTGTAAAGAGAAAGCCCGCCATGATAGCGAGTGCTACGAGAAAGCCCGTAGCAAACAAAAAGTGCGCCACCCCTATCCTTATCTGTAGTTCAGTAGCGCAAGTCATGTTGCTGGGCGGGCAGTCCGGAGGAGTTGGAAAGAGAGAAAGGCCAATCGCGCAGAAACCTGCAACAGTGCTCACAAGGTCATCCAGATGGTCGTATTGATAGCAGATGAGGAAAATGCCAATAGCCCACAGGCTGCCAACAAAAACATCTCGCAGCACGCTATAATAGTAGGAACTCATGGAGTCCAACAATGCGAAACGCTGGTCCAATAGTATCGCTCCGATGACAAGAACGACGGGTAACGCCACGCCGATAATACCAATGCCGCTTCTCAAAAAGAGGTACGACCGGACGAGAGGTTCTGAGCCTGGCTTTGTGACAAACGCCCAATTCATGAACTTCTGGTAGTAAGGAAGAAAAAAACGTCGAACTGGACTCTCCGTTGGTGATGAAGAACTTTCCAACTCATTTCTCCGCTTCTTGGGAAAAAGTGAACGTTTCTCTTCCCACACTCTGTGCTACTTCTGTCTAGCGATGGAGATGCCCTTCTAGTTAGACGTACTGATCCTCACTTTTTCGTTGATGGATTTGTTGGCTGGATCACGAAAAATGATACTGTTGGCGAACCCCCAGGCTCAAGCCACTAAAGCTAAAGCCGCGAATTTCGAGATGCGCGTTTTGGCAAGAGGTGTTCCATCTAACCAGTTGAGCGTTCGTGCCAAGTTGATAGCTGCCGCGCTGCCTAAGTGCTGCAAATGGGTTTTTTGCATGCCTCGATAGCGAGCACGACGCAGACCAAAAGCACGCACCCCTTGGGAAATGGTTCCTTCGATACCAGCTCGACTGCGCTATTTCTCCCAAAATTCTCCTCTTTTTTGGCGTGCTCTGACTTCCTGTAAGGCTTGATGGTGTTCCTGGGTACGCACCGTAATCGTTCGCCGTTAGGCTGTCGTGTAGTGCTGCTTGAGGTGACAGGATCTGCAATCTTTGATCGAGCATTTGATCTTGATGACCTGATTATCGTAACGATCTCTTGCTGGCGTCCAACTCAAACTGTCTCGTCCAGCTGGGCAGGTCGCTTTGTGCGCTTGCCAATCGATCAAGAAGCTGCTCGCATCGAATCCCTGCTTCGCTTTGGCTTGCCATTTGTGGTCGGCTCGCGTTGGGGCAATCAGATCAATGTTGTACTGCTGGTGGCTTTGGACGAATTGCTTCGCTTCGGCATAATTGGTATCGGTAAGGTGCTCCTTGGGGAGCAAGTCCTTCTGCTTCAAGGCGCGATGAATCACAGGCGTCACATCCACATCGCCATTGCCGGCTCGACTGGTCTCTACATGCGTAATCAGGCGAGGAAGATCTTCATCACAGCTTTCGGTCAGTTGAACCTTGTAGCCAACCCACCAGGTCGTCAGCTTGCGCCCAGAGGTGGCCTCAACATCGTAGGGAGAGCAGATCATCTTTGGCGGAGGAGGAATAGTGTCATTGGCCCGGAAGTGGGCCTTCCCGTCAAGCAGTTCAAATTGTTGCACCCACACCCGCCGTAAGGTCTCGACAGCTGGAACATGCTCTAACCAGTTCAACTCTGGCGTGGTGTAAATCGCATCGAGCAAGGTGAAGCCATCGGCTCCAATCGTTTCGACAAGAGCAATGCGCTTGCTTTGCTCTTTTGGCAGCCGATACTCCTCCACCCGATGGGCATAGCGCTCGTACCACTCGTCCGGTGCAAACGAACGTAACCACTCTGGAGCCACTTCCGCCAGGACATTGAGGATAGCACGCATTGTTTCCCCAACGCAGACAATGCGACTAATGGCACGCACCGCTGCTAGAACATGGGTCGCATCAGTGCGAGGTCTTCCTCCTGCTTTGATGAGTCCTCGTTGTTTGAGGCAGTTGAGCAGGGCCTCGAACAGCACATACTCCATTTGGCCTTCCAGAAGCCGTGAACGAAACTCACAGAGCACGGAAAAATCAAAGCCTCGATCTTCTCATGGGAGGCCAAGAGCATACTTCCAATCTAAGCGAGCGCGCACTGCATGCGCCGCCTGTCGGTCGGAGAGACCTGCAGTAAATTGCATGATGGTGACAAGGGCTAATCTCCAGGGAGCTAGCGCTGGCTGCCCTTCTTTGGGAAACAAGGCGGCGAACATTTCATCCTGATAGAGCGTTCCCAGTTCATCGCGCATCTTCATACAGGTACTGCCTTCTGGGAAAACAGCTTTGGCGAGGTCTGCTGTTTCTTGAGGAACTGGGCCAATGGGAAGCGGTTTCAGCGACATGGTTTCCTTCTCTTTCCTGAACAAAGTGCCTTGGTCATCTCTTTCTGAGGAGTATTATACTTTCTCCTCGCTCTAATTCAGGGAGGTTCGCCAACAGTATCAGTTTGCCGACACGGTGTACTATCTCACGAAGCAGCTCAAGGCACGAGACATCACGGCGCTTGAAGGCGTCACCGGCGACTCCGACGATCCGACTGCGCTCGTGTGGCGCTTCAGTCCCGTGAGCAACGAGAAACGCGAACACATCAAACCAATCGACGAACTGCGTATCCTGGTGGCAACCGATGTCTTGAGCGAAGGGCAAAACCTGCAAGACGCCGCCATTGTGGTCAACTACGACCTGCCGTGGGCTATTATCCGCCTGATCCAGCGAGCAGGGCGTGTTGACCGCATCGGGCAGCAGTCGGATACCATCGCTTGCTACTCTTTCCTGCCCGCCGAGGGCGTGGAGCGCCTCATTCGCCTGCGCGAGCGTGTGCGTGTCCGGTTGCAACAAAACGCCGAAGTAGTGGGCACCGACGAGGCCTTCTTTGAGGACGAAGCTAATACGCAATCCCTGGTCGATCTCTATAACGAAAAGGCGGGCATCCTGGATGGCGAGGCCGATACCGAGGTAGACCTGGCATCGCAGGCCTATCAAATCTGGAAAAATGCTACCGATGCCAATCCCAAACTCAAGCCCATCATCGAGCGCTTGCCTAACGTGGTCTTCTCGACTCGCCCTCATCGTAGCACGGCAGCCGCACCTGAGGGTGTGCTCGTGTACATGCGCACCGCTGACGGCAACGATGCGCTGGCATGGGTGAATCGCAAAGGCGAGAGCGTGACGCAGTCGCAGCTGACCATCCTGCGTGCCGCGGCCTGCACCATTGAGGAGAAACCCATCCCACGGCCACCGGAGCAGCACGAACTGGTCAAGCTAGGTGTGGAGCATATTGTTGAGGAGCAGGCGCAAAGCAGCGGTGGGCAGCTCGGGAGTCCATCCGGCGCACGCCGCCGCACCTATGAACGCCTCAAGCAGTACGCCGAATCCCTCGAGGGGACGCTCTTCCCACCATCGTCCGAACTACGAGCCGCTATCGATGAAATCTACCGCTATACCCTGCGCGAATCGGCCAAAGATACGCTCAACCGCCAGATGAGAAGCGGCATCGACAACGAGCAACTGGCCCAGCTAGTGGTAGACCTGCGTGCCGATGATCACCTCTGCCTTGTGCAGGATGAGGCCGAGCAGCAGGAGCCGCAGATTATTTGTTCGCTCGGGTTGTTTGAGGCAAGCATTTGACGATATAAAGGAGCAACAACTTCGAGGAAGTCAGGTCAAGGTGGTGAAGTCGCTGACAGAACTTATGAGCTGAGGGCTGACTGGCGGGCTGGGCTTCGGGCTGGTCCTCGGGCTGGTTGGCAGTTGGAACGGCAGGCTGCTCAGCGGGCTGATCATGGGGCTAACCATCGGGCTAGTTGGTGGGGTGATCTTCGGGCTGGTCAGCAGGCTGGGCTTTGGGCCGGCCAGCAGGCTGATCGGTGTGCTGATCGGTGTGCTGATCTTCGTGCTGGTCTCCGAGAGTGGTTTGCAAGGTTATATGGCCTATATCCTATGCTTCTGGCTATGGCGAGCAAGATGCACCCCGGCTCCCTGGCGATTTATCGCTTTCCTCGATGATACCGTGGAGCAACTGCTCTTGCGCAAAGTCGGTGGCGTGTACACCTTTCGGCATCGTTTGTTGCAAGACTACTTTGCCTCGTTAGATACACCATCCTCCGAAGTAGCACCAGAAGCGTCAGCATCGCTCCAGAAGCCAGACGAAAAAGAGTAGCTACGCTGATCTGATACTATTCTCCCTACACTTTTTTACCAGAAGGCATCCGTTTTGATTCATAACCCATTTCTTGGTTCTCGGACCGGTTTGGTGGACGGAAGCAGGCAGGGTGAGTTGCCCAATGCCAACCAGAGATCATCCCACGAGAAAAAGAAGCCCACTCGACATTCAAGGTATACTGAGATGAAGATGATCTGTGCCCTGCGCCTTTCCTCACTTGAGAAGTGAAGCCAGGCGGGGGGCATTCCCTCCAGGAGGAGAACCGTATGAGCGAGGAAAACCAGGTGACGAGCGAAGCTGATGAGCTTCCACCTGCATCCCAGAAGACAAAAGAGCAATGGCTGGAGGAGGGCAAGGTCCTCACCTTCCATGCACCTATACGATATGAGGAAGGACTCGCCGCTTATGAGCAAGCCATTCGCCTCGACCCCAACGACGGACTAGCCCACCGCATGAAGGGCTATACCCTGCGCGCGCTCAGGCGTTACGAGGAGGCACTCGCCGCTTATGAACAGGCCCTTTCCCTTGACGCTACCAATGCAGAAGTCTACACCGACAAGGGTGACACGCTCTATGCACTCAAGCGTTATGAGGAGGCCTTGTCGGCCTATGAACAGGCGCTTGGCTTCGACCCCACCTCGGCTTCGGCCTCTAACGGCAAGGCGATCTCACTGGTGTTCCTCAATCGAGATGAGGAAGCCCTCGCCGCCTATGAACAAGTCATTCATCTTGGCGACGATGAACCTCTCTACTCCTATCTGGCCTATCTGAACAGCGGTACCCTCTTGGCTAAGCGCGCGCGCTACACGGAGGCACTTGCTGCCTGTGAACAGGCCATTCGGCTCGAACCCGGGATTGCTAGCACCGATGTGTCTAAGGGTGACATGCTCTCGATGCTGTCTCGCTACGAAGAGGCGCTCGCCGCCTATGAAGAAGCCATTCGGCTCAAGCATGCCAGTATCTCCAATTATGCGAGCATCTGGGAGAAAATCGGGGATGTATTGACCTCGCTGGAAAGGCCACACGAAGCGCAGCAAGCCTACGAAAAAACCAGGCAACTTGACTCTGGAGAGAAAGCGTAGACGAGAAGCGTTTTGATCTGGATGCACCACCGCTGTCAAGTTTGCTCACAAAACAGACTTGCTTGCGGCAAACCTGAAGCGGATCGTGGGGACATACTGCTCCACAATGGCATCAAGGTCGCGTGCATTCCATACAGCGATCCATCCATCGCTCAGCACGAGCACGCGTGCGTTGTTTGGCCATGATGGCCTCCTTCCTCTTTGATTTGTTTCTTTTATCAGTTAGGCAGCTGGTAAGAAGGGGTGTTGCAAGTAAGAGAGCCCGGCTCGACCATACGCTTCTCGTTTGATGAGTTTGAGGCGGTTAATGTGTCCTTCCACAGGCCCGGTACTGTAGGGAAGCGTCAGTCCCGCCAGAATCGCCGGTTTATCCCGCTCGACACTGCGAGCAAAGGTGAGGAATTCCCGAACCGTGCAGGCATGCACGTCCTTGAGCCAGGTGTCGAGTCCTTCCCCGCTGGGGTGGCGAATGAGGTCCAAGAAGCTGTGAGTCAGCCCTCGCGCCTGCTTCAGGGTGTCATCCATCTGCGTGATCTGATCCAGCTGTGCCTCGGCCTCTGGGCGAAGCTCCTCTGGACGGGCCAGCATCCATCCCACGACCTTCCCTGGGGTCACGTCTTCGAAGGGCAAGCGAGGGATTGACTCAAGCGCAGCAGGCACTCTCCGCTTCTGTGGATGCTCCCGGAATTTCGCTAGATGTCGATAGACACTGCGGACCGACCCACGGTAACCTTGGGCCTTCAACTCCTCCCACAGGACGGTGCCGTTGCGTTCACCCGCCTCCCAGCGCTGCCGGAGATAGCGCGTCGACCAGTCGAGCGGGCTGCGTCGCGGTTTGCGTGGCCCCGCATAGGGACCATGCCCCTCTGACAACCAGCGCTGAATCGTCCGTTGCCCCACTCCGAGCCGCTTGGCAATGGTCCCTGTTGGAAGACCGGCCTCTTTGAGGGCGAGCATCTGTTCATAGCGTGCTTGCCCAGGAGTCTGACGGGGCCAATGTGCTGGAGGAGCAGTGGGAACGGGTTGCGGTGGCATCTCGGCTTCGCCCACGGCTTTGGTCAGCTGTTTCCAGCGCCTGGAAACGACTTTATCGAGGTGCTCAGTCAGATTTTTCGCTAAGTGCCAGCGATCGGCCACGTGTTTGGCCTGGGGAAGGGCTGCGCTGATAGCAGCGGCAAACTCCTTACTGCGATCTCGCGCTACGATTTGGATGGTTGGGTAGCGTTTCAGCCAGCCTGCGACAGCCTCTTGTGAGCGATCAGCAAGCAAGGCAATCGGCTTGTTGCGCTCCAGATCCACGACAATGGCCCCATAGCGTTGACCGCGCTTCCAGGCCCACTCGTCCAGGCCAATGACCCAGGGAGGAGCGATGGCAGGGAGCGGAAGGGCTTGCATAAAACGCAAGATCGCTCGTGCAGTCACCTGCAGGCCCTGAAGTGTGGCACTGCGTGCGCCCGATGCCCCACCCTGTTCCCGACCTAGTTGACCGAGGAACTCACGCAGACCGAAGGTAAAGCGACCATGGGGCGAAGTCACCTGGGGAAGCCGCTCGACGAAGATGCGTCGTGGACAGCCAGGATGATCACAGTAGAACTTGCGCACGTGCAGATGCAGGAGCACTTGCACGTTCTGAACCGACAGGTACCAGACGGTGCGTTCATAGCGGCTGTGGATCCGATGAGCAGAAGTGCCACACACTGGACAGCGGGCGCTAGGCGTCACTCGTTCACAGGTGAGGACCAAACGCTTGGCCTCTCTGTGGAAGGAAAGCAGGCGGAAGCCGCGAAGATGCGGAAAGAGGGTATGTAGAGACAAGGGAAGACTCCGTGAAAGAAAAAATGCGCCACGAGGCGTTTACTCCTTCATTTTACCACACCAAGCGACCTCCACCAAACCGGTCCGAGAACCAAGATATGGAGCGGAAACTGTCAACGTTCAGTAAAAAGACAATATCATTTATCCGTAACATCGAGAAACTGAGTGATTGACAAGTTACACACGAGACTCTATGCTTAGTGTGTAACATCTGTGTAACTCTTGCGGCAGCAGGAAGGGACGTGAACTATGACGCGTCGCATCCCCACCATCCGCAATGGGACCTTGCATGAGGACGCAGAAGAGACAGCCTCGCGTGAGGCCATTGTGGTGGAGTCGGTCGCCTGGTATGCCTGGGTAGAGCACCATCGCTCGTTTCGTTTCGAGTGCCCTGCCAGTACCTTTACGGCACGCAAGGAACGGCGCGCAGGCGGCTGGTACTGGTATGCCTACCGTCGTCAGGCTGGGCGGCTTCATACGGCCTACCTCGGCAGGTCGGCAGAACTCTCGGCGACGCGCCTACAAGCGATCGCCGCCGCGTTGGCTGGAGCTGACGGCCAGCCAACTCCACGAACGGCAGCAAGCAGGCGTATGCCAGATCTTCCCGCTTCCCATTCCCACGAGCGGGCCAACGTCACTCCTGGACCTGTGCCACCACACAACTTGCCACGGCAACTCACCTCGCTGGTAGGGCGTGAGCAGGGGGTGGCAACAGCAGAGGCGCTCTTACAGCGTCCCGAGGTGCGCTTGTTGAGCATGGTGGGCACGGCTGGCGTGGGCAAGACCCGCCTGGCCCTCCAGGTCGCCCTCGATCTCTTGGAGCACTTCGCCGATGGCGTCTTTTTTGTGGCCCTGGCCCCTATTCGCGACCCGGAACTGGTGCTCGCCACTGTAGCCCAGACTCTGGGGCTGAGAGTCATGGGAGATCAATCCTTCCTCGATGTGCTGAAGGTCAACCTGCGCGACAAGCACTGCTTACTGGCGCTCGACAACTTTGAGCAGGTGGTCAGTGCTGCACCGCAACTCTCGGACCTGTTGGAAGCCTGCCCGGACGTGAAGCTGCTGATCACCAGCCGCGAGGTCTTGCACCTGCGTGCTGAGCAGCAGTTCAGTGTCCCACCCCTCGCGCTGCCAGACCGCAGGCGACTGCCGGATGAGCAGGCGCTCGCGCACGTTGCTGCGGTGGAGCTGTTCCTCCACCGGGCACAGGCCATCAGCTCCGATTTTCACGTGACGATGGAGAATGCAGCGGACATCGCCGAAATCTGTCTCCGCCTGGATGGGTTACCGCTGGCCATCGAACTGGCTGCGGCTCGCATCAAAGTTTTTACACCACAAGCCCTGCTCGCCCGGTTGGATCGCCGGTTGCAGGTCTTGACCGGGGGCGCACGCGATCTGCCTCTTCGACAGCGTCTCTTCCGCCACCTCGCGGTCTTCGTGGGTGGTTGCATCCTCGAAGCGGTCGAGGCCGTATCCACCGCGGTCGGCGACACCGAGGCGCACATCTTGGAAGGGATGGTCTCCCTGGTGGACAAGAGCCTGCTGCAACAGACCGGGCGAGATGGTGAGGAGCCCCGCTTTGCGATGCTGGAGACGATCCGCGAGTACGGACTGGAGGTGCTCGTCTCATGCGGGGAAGCGCATGACACGCACCAGGCGCACGCTGCGTACTACCTGGCGCTGGTAGAGCAGGCCGAGCAGGAACTCACCGGTCCACAGCAACTCAGTTGGTTAGAGCGGCTAGAGCGGGAGCATGACAACCTGCGAGCGACCATCGCGTGGTTGGTGGAGCACCACGAGCAGGAGGCGGCCTTGCGGCTCTGTGGTGCCCTCTGGCGCTTCTGGTGGATACGTGGGTATTTGAGTGAGGGGCGCACCGAACTTACACGGGCACTGGTTGGTAGTCGGGGGGTGGTAGCGATGCCAGTGCGTGCGAAGGCGCTGCATGCTGCTGGCGAACTTGCTAACATGCAGGGGGACTTTGAGGAAGCGGAGGCCTTATGTGGAGAGAGCCTGGCGCTCTTCCGAACACTGGGCGATCCTAGAGGTAGCGCACTCTCCCTTTCGATGCTAGGGTATGCCGCCGCTTGGCAACGGAGCGACTTTGCAACTGCACGTGCCCTGTTAGAGGAGGCCGTAACCCTTTTCAGGGAGGTAGATGATACATATGACATTACCTTGGCGCTCGTCATCCTGGCAACGGTGTTTCTTTTGCAGGGCGAGTATGAGCGGGCCTGCACCCTGGTAGAGGAGGCCATGGTGCTCGATAGAGAGGGAGGTGATAGCTGGCGCATCGCGAATTCCCTCTGGCTCTTGGGACTGGTGATGTTCTTCCAGGGTGATTTCACGCGAGCACATGCTCTGCTGGAGGAGAGTCTCGCCTTAGCCAGGCGGGAGGGCTATACAGAAGCCCTTGCCTACGCTTTATTCGTCTCGGGGCAACTGTCCTTGCAGCAAGGCGACGTTGCGATGGCACGCTTATTGCTGGAGGAAAGCCTGGCGCTCTTCAAAGCACTGGGTGATCGGCTGAACGTTGCTCAATCGCTCGCTGGTCTGGCCATGGTTTCACTCATGCAAGAGCTCGCTGCCACTGGAGCCCGTGCTCAACTCGGAGAGGAGATCTTCACCGCAGTTTTGACCGAGGCGCATACGATGACTATTGAGCAAGCCCTGGCCGCACAAGAAGCCGTGACCACGGTTGCGATGGCTCCAGCAGGACCATCCTCCGTTCCACACCCTCCAAAAGCCCCGACCTATCCCAACGGACTGACGATGCGTGAGATGGAGGTGCTGCGTCTGCTCGCCCAGGGCTTGACCAGTGCGCAGATCGCCGAGCGGCTTGTCATCGGCCTGGTCACCGTCAATTCCCATGTGCGCTCGATCTACAGCAAGCTGGAGGTCACCTCGAGAGCGGCAGCGACCCGGTATGCTCTGGAACACCACCTGCTGTAAGGCTCCCCTATCTTTCAGCTACGATTTCTTTGCATGGCTTGGCTTCCGGCACACATCAGTGCTTCTTTTATGACCTGGGCATTCCCGCATCCCATCACCGTCGCCTCCTCAGACCTGAGGAGGTGCCTCCTCAGGTCTTCCTCGCTCCTCCTGGCGCAAATTCCTCAGTTCTGACGATGCATTCTCAGCCTCCACACGCTAGACTTGTGAACAGAACGGCAAGGCTGAAGACTATCCGATCACTTCAGCCACGACCGGAGAGATGACTGAGCACATCGAACATCATCACGAATGTTCAGAAAGGCAGGATACCTATGTATGCACGAGTCGTCACCTTCCAGTTTCAGCCAGGCAAGCTAGACGAAGCACTCCAGATTGCTCGGGAGTCGATTCTGCCAGAAATCAGGCAGCGAGCAGGAGTGCAGGAGATCACGTTGCTGCTCGATCGCAGCACCAACAAGATGGTGGCCATTAGCCTGTGGCAGACCGAAGCCGACCTGCAGGCGGACATGCCCAACGCCCCGGCGCGGCTGGCCAAAACCAGCTCCCTCGTGGCGGCCACGCCTCTGGTCGAAACCTATGAGGTCGCTGAGCACATGAGTACTTCGTGAGGCACAGCGCGACACAAGGCACGAGCAGGTGCCACAGCTTGATTTCCTCGACTTTGAGCACCATGAGCGTAACCAGAGCAGCGTCTTCACGTGAGCTTTCAAGGGCTTGAGGGCGGATGTTCTCAAGCTCCTTTGAACAGAAGGGCTGAAGTCGAGACACACGAGACGAGGGAGCAAGGCATCATGCAAGAACGCTCGGGCGAAGCATTCGCTGGCACTGAGCCGCTCACGGTCATCGGCAAACAACTGCAGGCAGGCGATCCGGCCCCCGACTTCCGTCTGGATTACCTGGACCTCGTGGATCTGGCCGTGCGCACGATCTCGCTGGCTGACTCAACAGGAGTGGTCCGTCTGCTCAACGTGGTGAACAGCCTGGAACACCCGCTCTGCCAGAAAGTGACGCGCCAGTGGGAAGCCCTGTGCGTAGCGTTGCCCTCAGAGGCGTGCATGTATACCGTGAGTATGGATTCCCCACAGATGCAAGCTAGCTGGCAGGACAGCGCGGGCGTGCTGCACCAAACGCTCTCCGCTCAGCGGAGTGAGCAGTTCGGCCAGGACTACGGCGTGTGGCTCAAAGAGTGGCGTCTGTTCCAGCGGGCCGTCTTTGTGCTTGATCGCCACGACCGCATCAGCTACGCCGAGTACGTCGCTGATCAGCAACGTGAGCCAGACTACGGAGCCGCCATGGAGGCGGTTCAGCAAGCTGCATGGGCTTGACGGGAGATCAGCAGACGGTTCAGAACCACGGAGAGTAACGGTACGAAGTGGCGAACAAAGAGACACTTCTCGCTTCAGGGATCAGTTTGAAAGCGCAGCAGGGAAGGAGAAAGACGCATGTATTACCGTGTTGCGATGCAACGACAAGCAGATCAACCCGATGGGCCGCCGAGCTGGCAATGGAGATCAACTGCGCTGAGTTCGCTCAATAGCCTGTTGCAGTGGTTGCAGGTCTATCGGGCTTTTCCGCACGAGAGATTGCGCATCTTCTCTTCCTCCTCACGGGAAACGTTGAACGAGCAGCTCGTGCGCGAGAACCAGGGACTCTCGTCCACTTCGGTCCCGGCCACACAGTTCCTGCAAGCAAGGGGGATCACTCCACGAGGAGCAGTGAGAGAAGCAGGTGCTGGTGGGTCACAAGCACACGGGCGAACGACCTCCATCCCTGCCGAGACCTCGCCAACTCTCGACGAGAGCGGCCTGAGCGAGCTTTACAAGCGAAGAGAAGAACTCGAACGCGGGGCAGGTGGCGATCATGACCTTCCGTATCAGTTCACGTTGCCCACCTCGATGCCGCAAGTCCTGGCCTGGGTGCAGCTGCTGGCGAGAGTCCGGCAGGGGGACTTCCAGCCGGAAGTCGGAGCGTTCGACGAGCGGCAACCGCAGCGCCCTGGTGGACCCTCCACACCGACGTATGCACCGTATGGGAAGAACCTGGCACGATGCGTCTTCACAGCTACAACGGGGTCAACTACGAGCGGCTAGTTGCCCTCAAGAACACGCATGACCCGACGAACTTTTTTGCGCTGAATCAGAATATCAAACCTCTAACGAATGAGAGGATTGAAGATGAACAGGTGGACACCTGACTACCGATGCAGAGGTCTGAAGAACCAAAGGAGGCAGAGGACTGATGGCTTGGATCACAACGATCACCCCTGAGCAGGCTCGCGGCTGGCGGCGGCTGGTGATGAGGCTGGTCAAACGCCAGAATGGCTTCGTCCCGGGGATCCTGCAGATCCTCTTAGGAGATTTGCACCTCGCGCTGCCAGTACAGGCGCTGTATCACTATTTGCATGAACGCAAACGCTCTCCGCTCTCCCGGCTCCAGCGGGAAATGATCGCGACGGTGGTCAATGGGGCGATCGGGGGGGCTCCCTGACTCGGCTCGCATACGGCGGCAGTTCGCCGCCTGCTGGCAGATGAGCACCTGACCCCTGCATTTGCGACCCTGTGGCCGACGTATGATCTGGACGCCAAAACGCGCGCGTTGTTGACCTATGCGAAGCAGTTGACAGAAACCCCATCGTCTCTCGCAGAGAGCGACTTGGAGGCCCTCCGCGTCGTCGGGTGGGATGAGCAGGCGATCTACGAGGCCACTGCGCTCATCGCCCTGTTCAATATGAGCGGACGCCTCGAGGCGGCCGTGGGGCTGCCGCTCGATCAGGTGGCAGCTTCGTCGCGCTGGCTCAGGTCCCTGGAACGCCGTCACGCACGCAACGGAGGCACTGCTCCCGAATCTGCCTGAGAAGACCGATGAGATGAGCAAGCCGCGTGTGTGATGCCATCGGGTCAGCCGAGTATGTCCAACGGTTGGGAGGGGTCTGCAGAGGGAAACTGCCCGGACCTGCTGGCAGTGCATTACCAAAGACGTGGATGCTGACACGGCGACAAGCTCCACTGGTGGCTCAGAACCTGGTGGCGCACGCCAGGGGACAAGAGCTGCGTCCCTTTGACACAGCGAAGGCGCGCAAGGCAGCTGGAGTGGCAGTACCGGATTGTGGGGGGCAAACCGTGGTGGTCAAGAACGGGCGCGTGCTGGCAAGCGGTCGCTGGCCCCTGCCCTTGCGTGCCATGGTTGATCGGCGTTCCCTGAAGGGACAAAGGGAAAGCAGGTGGTTTTCCTGGTTGCAAGCTGACTGATCTTGACGACTGCTTTGCACAGGAATGAGGAGTTCTGGAACAAGGGGAACCTGGCAGCAGCCGATGAGCTGCTCGGGGCTTCTGCGGCGTTCTTTCTTCCCGGGAGAGGGCAAGTCAGTCTCGATGACTTCAAAGCCTTAGCCGCCAGCTTGCGAGGGGCCTTTCCCGACTGGTACGCCACGACCGAGGAGATGGTGGCCGAAGGAGCCAGGGTGGCTGAGCGGTGGACGGGTCGTGGGACGCAGCAGGGGGAGTTTGCCGGGATGGCCCCGACCGGAAGACAGGTCACGGTGTCTGGTTCCGTCTTCTACCGCCTCGCTTCGGGCAAGATTATGGAGTTCCGGGGGCTCTTTGATGGCCTGGCCTTGATGCAGCAGCTCGGTGCGATGGCGGACCGCGGGTAAGCAGCTCTGGTCATCACTGCGGGCTACCTTCCCGTTGCGGGCTGGACCAGGCGCGGTCAACCGGTAATCACAACCGGTAATGCTCCAGGCGCGCTGCTGCTTGTGCCTGGGTAGACTATGAGCTGGAGCTTCGAGTGGCTCTCTGCATATTGGTGAGTATGTTTTAGTTAATGTAAAGGAGCAATGTCTATGAAAAACGATGGCAAGGTGAGATGGGGCTTCGCATAGGTCGCGGTGGCCCTGCTGGTGGCGCTCGCGCTGGCGGGCGGGCTGCAGCTCGGCCGCGCAAACGCCGCCGCGGCGGATTATGGCCAGGGAGCCGCCTATCAGATCGAGATCTCGGCCAACTGTGTCGGACCCGGCAGTTGTATCCCCAGCGTGGTGAAAGGCTACGGCGTCTGGCTGTGGGCCGAACTCGACGCGGACCACACGGGCGATTACGAAGCGGCTGACTGTGGTCATGCTGGCCCGGGAGGCATCCCCAGTACGACCGGGGCTTTCCATGAGAGCGGGGAGGTGAGTTGGGCGTACTCGCGCTCGTTCGCCCAGGTCCTGGATATACCAGCCTTGGGTGGCGCGCTGCCTGGCTGGGCTCAAGTCCAGGTCGCCCCCTGAGCATGGTCTGAAAGAGGAGCCCATTGTTCAGCAGGACGCCGCGCAGCTGCTCGAGAAGTAGTCGCACAGCCGCGAGCGAAAACCACTTGACCACATCGTTTCCCTGGGGGAAGTGACTCTGAGCATTTCCCCAGGGACGGGGAACAGCCCCAAGGAGCACATGGGATGATTGAAGATGCGCTGCGTCCTCCCGCGATCCTTCGCCTCAAGGCCCGCTGGCATGGGGAATTGATCGGCCCGGAAGACCCCGGCTACGAGACTGCCCGGCGAGTTTGGAACGGGCGGATCGACAAGCACCCCGCATTCATTGCGTACTGCGCGGATGTGACGGAGGTAGCAGAGGCCCTGCAGTGGGCACGGGACTGGCACCTGCCCTTCGTCGTGCGCAGTGGCGGGCACAGCCTGTGCGGCCACTCTGTCTGCGAGGGAGGTCTGGTAATTGACCTCTCGCGTATGAAAGGCATCTGCATCGATCAAGAGCGGCGCACGGTCTGGGCACAGGCGGGGCTGACGCTGGGCGAATTCGTGCGGGCCACCCAGCGGTGGGGACTGGCGACGACGACGGGGACCGTCGCGGGGACAGGTCTGGCTGGCCTCACGCTGGGTGGAGGTCTGGGCTGGTTCATGGGCAAGTATGGGTTGACCATTGACAACCTGCGCCAAGCCGAGCTGGTCACAGCGGAAGGGCAGGTGCTCCGCGCGAGCGCCACCCAGGAGCCGGAGCTGTTCTGGGGTGTGCGAGGAGGTGGCGGCAACTTTGGCATTGTGACGGCCTTCGAGTTGCAACTGCACTCGGTCGGCCCGGTGCTCTCTGGCAAGGTGATCTATCCAGTGGCCCAGGCGCAGGAGGTGCTGCGCGGCTACCAGGAGTACACCGGCACTCTTCCTGACGAACTGACGGTCTCGGCGTCTTTCCTGAGCACGCCGGATGGAGTGCCCGCCCTCGCCATCACCCTCTGCTGGTGCGGAGCGCTTGAGGAAGGGGAGCGGCTCGTGCAGCCACTCCGCCGGCTTGGGACCCCACTTGCTGAGCTGATTCGTCCCATGCCCTATCTCAAACTGCTCACGCGCGCCGATGCCGGGGCGCCCGGCGGGCGCTGCTATGACGCGAAGACGCGCACGCTCAAGCAGCTCAGCGACGGGGCGCTCGAGGTGCTGGCGGCGTATGGCACCCGCCGCACCTCACCCTTTTCCTGCCTCCTGGTGCAGCAGATCCATGGCGCCGCCAGCCGGGTCGATCCCGCCCAGACGGCCTTTGCCCTGCGGGAGGAAGCCTACGTGGTGAGCATCGTGGCCGCCTGGGAGGCAGGCACAGCAGAAAGGCATATGGCCTGGACGGACGGCTGCTGGCGAGCGTTGGAGCCGTTTGCCAGCCGCGGCGTCTATGTCAACTTCCTGGGCGAGGAAGGGGAAGAGCAGGTCCGCGCCGCCTACAGAGGCAACTATCAGCGGTTGCAGGCCCTCAAGCAGCGCTATGACCCCACCAACGTGTTCTCTCACAACCAGAACATTCCTCCCGTCGGGGAGGGGTCTTACGCAGACCAACCCGCGCATCACCCCCACCCAGAGCGGGAAATGAGTGCTCCCACTTTCGCTCCGAGAAAGCTAAGCGGGGAAAATGGAACGGAACCATGGGATGACCCACATTCCGAAGAGATGCAGTGATGAGGTGAGCAAAAGAGTTCTCTGGTTGAAAGGGATGGTTGTATGGCAAGAAAAGAACGTCGCGCTCCTGCGACGATGGAGCAGGTGCTGACATGCCTGCGTACCCGCTGCGGCTTGTGCAGGCTGTGCTGGCTACTTGGGTCATCCGTTCAGAAAAGAGGCTCTTGAGAAAGAAACGTTGTCTCCTCTCCTCATCTGACTTGCGAGCAGCTTGAGACAAGCTGAAATTGAGAACTGTCCATTCACTCTTTTTGACACAATGCTGATCTTCTCCCAAAAATTCACCTGTTTTCCAAACGGATGTCCCAAGTAGCCAGCACAGGTGCGCAGGCACAACAGCGTATTCAGTCCAGTTGCCGCCTTTCTCGCCATTGAGAACGGCCACACGCTGTCCATGGACAAGACCCTGCACGTGTGGCCCGAGAGCATCCACGAGGCCAACCCCCTCAAGCCCGGCAGGTGAGGGAAAGCGCGGCTGAACCCCCGCGTACCATCCTCGCACAAATAACAGGCCAGACGGGTTGATGGGACTGGCAAGGATACGGACACGCACTTCCTCATTCCCTGGCTCAGGGGCAGGGTGCTCCTGAACCGCAAGGACTTGTGCGGGTTCACCATACTGATTAAATCGAATGGCTTTCATCTTCTAACACTCCTTTTCTCTCAAAAGTGAAGTATTGTCGAAAAATGCTCTCCGCAGAACACGCTTCGCAATCCTGTGCTCTATTCCACCAGAGGCAAAGCAAGAAAGACAATCTCCTCCTGCTCTCCTCCCTGCTCATTCCAGATCCGTCCTCCATGTTCTTGAAGCACTTCACGACACATCGCCAAGCATAGTTCCCGATCGCTTTGACTGAGCACCTGTGACCACATTTCAGACATCTCTTCTCTTCCTGGATTGGGGCCAGATAGCGTTCTTTTGATATGAATCGCTATTTTTGCTTCCTGAAAGTTGGGGGAAGAAGCGGTCGATGGTTCGAGGCGGATATCGATAGGTGTGGAAGCGGTCTGTGCCGCGATCGTGTGGTTTATGATATGTTCTAGAATCAACTCTATACAGAAAGGATCGCACATGATAAAGAGCGCTTGGATGGGCATGTGGACTCGCAGGGTATGATCAGGGTAGAGTGGAACGAGTCGTTCAATAACTCGTCTGAGCACAACCACAAGATCCGCCTGTACAAAGCGCTGACAAAAACGCTCAGAGGTCGCGCCAAGCGAGAGCGCGCGCAGGTGTGCCAGATAGTCATGCAAGAGCGTTTCCCGATCGTGCATGATGTGCAAATAGCTTAACCATTGCTCGTTCCGATGTCGCCAGACATCCGGCTCAGGCGGGGCTGTTTCTTGTGCTTGTAGAGAGATCGCACGTTGTAACAGATGCCGATAGCCTGAAAGAACGGTCAGTCCATTGCCCAGTTCATGATGGATCAGTTGCAACAGCGTAGAATTGAGAGGACCCTCGCTTATGCGTTTGACCAAGGTGCTTTCTCCTTTCGTCATGGTCTCAGCGGCTTGAAGAAGGCGCGGATCTCGTGGACCAGTGCCTCGGGTTGTTCGAGGGCGGCGAAGTGGTCGAGGAAGACTGGCGGGCCTGCGGCGGGCGTCGTTGTCACGAACAGGCTGTTGGTGTTCTGTCCAAGGCCCAGTCGGCAGGGTTTGGGGCCATTCCCCCAACGAATGCACCTCGCCCTCGCTGGTCCTAGTATAAGGAGGAAGCGTCATGAAAGCGCCATGAGCATCGTCATGGGCCTTGTATGGCTTACCAACATCGTGGCTCTCCCCCGCATTGGCTACTTAGCACATCCGTTCTGGAAAGAGGCACGATGAGAATGATAATAACATTGTGCTGGCTACGTGCGCCGTGTCACGCACGATGAGATCGCCGACGCAGTCGGCTAGAATTCGAGGGAGATTCTAGGAACACCGGCTAACCCGATTCCGAAAGGAAGACGGAACAACAGCATGCCGCGAAAGCGAGCACAAGGCCAAAGCGTTGTAGCCTCAGGCTCGCGAGTTCCGCGCACTAGGGTGAGGGCAGGATTGCTCGACCCTCAATCACCGAGGATGCAAGCACACGTCCTCTGGCAGAACGCTTGTAGGAAGACGCCTTCCGGTACTCAAGACAAAGTAGCCGTCCTGGGTACCCTCGCCGGGAGGATGGGGACCACTGAGGTCTCAGCAAGGTGATGTGTGAGGCACCTACGTTGCGCTCGTACGTCTCATCGTGACGGAACATGGGATCCCCTACCAGACGCGAGCCTCACGGGGACGGAGTCACCATAGTAGTCGCAGGAGTGACGACCTGAAAGGCGGGACTGGGAAAGCCAGTCGTAGGGCGAAGGGTGACAGGGGAACCGCTCGAACCTGACGCGGCTACGCGAAATGCGCAGAGGCCAAAGGGCGAGAAGCGG